>WNGA01006042.1_pt1 | contig 24100 bp, 21 predicted proteins | sample 5400061 | NCBI WGS metagenome assembly WNGA01 (sample SAMN13153366, study PRJNA577476) | soil metagenome | isolation source: 100 cm soil or saprolite under grassland replicate 2 | place: USA:California | collected 2016-06-15
TGAGCGAATGACGCGCGCTCCAACCCGTGGTCGGTCTTGAACTTGTGCGCCAGCGAAAGGGAGTTCAAACACATGTCCACGCCCAGCACGGTGCGATGGGCGACAGAGAGGAAGTTCGTCAACTGGCCGGTGCCGCAGCCGATCTCGACGACGCGGGCTTCATAAGGAATCTGTTCATCGAGCAGCCGGGCGTAGAGACTGCGGCCGGCCTTCTCCTGCAAAGCTCGCACGTTGTCCACGTTCTCGTAGTTCGGGAACGGCGTCTTTTCGTAGAACTGCTTGACGATTTCGGTCACGTCGGCGTGGGCAAGTTCCGCGTCGTCGGTGGGGAGGAAGAGGCGCGGGATGCCCTCCTCGACGGCGTAACGAGTGCCGGAAGCCGGGTTGACAGCGTCCTGCTCGGTGACGACGAGCGGCTCGCCTGAGCGCGGGTCGGCCCAAGGGCTGAGGGGATCGGGTTTGGCCGATTGCGCCGGGCTGCGGTCCTGGAAACCCAGCGGTTGCGCGGCCTTGAGCAGCAGGAAGTCCTCGAGCACCAGCGCATCCATTTCGGACTGCATGAATGTGCGGTAAGCCTCTTCCGGCGTGCAAACGATCGGTTCCCACGAGAGGTTGAAGCTCGTGTTGACGATGATTGGGCAGCCGGTCTTCTGGTAAAACTTCTCCATCACCTTGCGGTAACGGCCGTGGCGTTCGTCCACGGTTTGCACGCGGGCACTGTAATCGACGTGGGTGATGGCAGGCACGGAACTGCGGGACACGTTGACCCATTTGAGCAGGTCGCCTTCCTGGCGGAGGCGGTCCTGCTCGGCGGTGGCGTGGGCGTTGCGGTGTTTGTCCAGCACCGGGGCGACCAGGAGCATGTAGGGCGAATCCTCATTGGGCCGCATGCCGAACCACTCGTGAACGCGCTCGCGCAGCACGCACGGCGCGAAGGGGCGGAAGCTCTCGCGAAACTTGATCTTCAGGTTCATCACCGCCTGCATCTTCTTCGATCGGGCGTCGCCGATGATCGAGCGGGCACCGAGGGCGCGCGGTCCGAATTCCATCCGGCCGCTGAACCAGCCGACGACCTTTTCCGAAGCGAGCAGGTCGGCCACCTGGCCGGTGAGTTCCTCTTCGCCCAGCTCTTCGAAGCGGATATGGCGCGACTTGAGAAAGCGGACGATTTCCTCCTTCGTAAAGCGCGGGCCGAGGAGCGAGGCGCTCTGGGTATCGTTCCTGCCATCGGCCTGCCGCAGCCCGCCCAGGTAGTGATGCCAGGCCACCAGCGCCGCGCCGAGCGCGCCGCCAGCGTCGCCGGCCGCGGGTTGAATCCACAGGTCCTCAAACGGTCCTTCCCGCAGCACGCGGCCGTTGGCCACGCAGTTGAGCGCGACGCCACCGGCCAGGCAGAGGCGCTTCATGCCGGTGAGTTTGTGGACATGCCGGGCCATGCGCGACATGATCTCTTCGGTCACGGCCTGGATCGAGCGGGCAAGGTCCATGTGGCGGCGAGTCAGACGCGACTCCGGCTTGCGGGGCGGGCCGCCGAAGAGACCATCGAACGCGGCATTCGTCATCGTCAGGCCGACTGCGTAGTCGAAGTACTTCATGTTCAACTTGAAGGAACCGTCCTCCTTGAGGTCCACCAGTTCCTTTAAGATGAGATCCTTGTAAGCCGGCTCTCCGTAGGGGGCCAGGCCCATGAGCTTGTATTCGCCTGAATTGACCGTGAAACCGGTGTAGTAGGTGAAAGCCGAATAGAGCAGGCCGAGAGAGTGCGGGAACTGCAGCTCGTGCGAGATCTCGACCCGGTTCGACTGGCCAACGCCGAAGCTCGTGGTCGTCCATTCGCCGACCCCGTCGAGCGTCAGGAAGGCGGCCTCCGGGTAGGGCGAAGGAAAGAACGCCGATGCCGCGTGCGATTCATGGTGCTCGGGGAACAGGATGGTTCCCTCGTAGCCCAACTCGCTGGCGATATAGGCTTTCATCCAGATGCGGTCCTTCACCCAAAGCGGCATGGCCTTGAGAAACGACTTCAATCCGGCCGGGGCACAGGCCAGGTAGGAGTGCAGAAGGCGGTCAAACTTGAGGAAAGGCTTCTCGTAAAAGGCAACACACGCCAAATCCTTCACCATCACGCCGCCCTGGCGCAGACAGTAATCGATAGCGCACCGGGGGAAACCCGAGTCGTGTTTGGTGCGGCTGAACCGTTCCTCCTGCGCTGCCGCCACGACCCGGCCGCCTTGGACCAGGCAAGCCGCGCTGTCGTGGTAAAAGGCCGAGATGCCGAGAATACTCGCCCCGCCCGAGGGCTTGGCAGGCAGGTCAGAATTCGAGTTCATTCAGGCACAACATCAACGCGGCCTTTCATTTAAACAAGGCCATCGGTTGAAGGCAAGGTTTCTTGAGGATCCCAGTTACTCCATCGCCGGAATCGTGAAGAAGAAAGTCGCGCCTTTGCCCGGCTTGCTCTCGACCCAAATGCGGCCACCGTGCCGCTCGACGATCTTTTTGCAAACGCTGAGCCCGATGCCCGTGCCCGGGAATTTTTCCTGGGCGTGAAGCCGTTGAAAGACGACAAAGATGCGCTCGAAATCCTGCGGCGCGATGCCAATGCCATTGTCGCTCACGGCCAATTCCCAGACCGCCCCCTTGCGCTGGCAGCCGAGGTGGATCTTCGGCGGCGCTTCTCCGTGGAACTTGAGGGCGTTGCCCACGAGGTTTTGGAAAAGCTGAGTGAGCAGGCTCGGATCGCCTTTCACAGTCGGGAGCGTGTCGAGAGTGACTTCGGCGCCGGCCTTCGCAATGGCGGCCTGAAGGTTGGCCAGGGCGGCGGCGCAGGCTTCGTGGAGGTCCACTTGCTCGAATTCCCCTCCACGCCTGCCGACGCGCGAATAGTCCAGCAGATCCTGGATGAGCTGTTGCATGCGCGTCGCGCCGTCGAGGGCGAAGGCGATGAATTGCCGGGAGTTCTGATCGAGTTTCGAACCCTCACGCTGGCGCAGAAGCGTGAGGTAGCTGGTGATCATCCGCAACGGCTCCTGCAAGTCGTGCGAGGCGACGTAAGCGAATTGTTCGAGATCCTCGTTCGAGCGGCGCAGTTCGGCGGTCCGCTCGAGCACCCGCTGCTCCAGTTCCTCGTTGAGCGCTTTGAGCTCGGCCTGGGCGCGTTCGAGATCGCCAATGTGTCTTTGAAGCGACGCAGCCATGTCGTCAAAACTGCGCGCGAGCTGCCCAAGCTCTCCGGGTCCGGGCACAACGCCGGAGCGCGCGGCCAGATCGCCCTGGCTCAGCCGCCCGGCGGCCTCCACAAGACCGCGCACCTGGCGGAGCACGAAAAAGTCGCCGCCGGTCCACGCCGCGGCGAGCGCCAACCCGGCCACGATGCCGAGGAAGATCAAGTTCAGCCGCATCGTGCGGTGGGCCGCCGCGTAGGCGGATTGCACCGGGATGCCGACGAAGACATGCGCGTCGGGAAGGCCCTTGGTGCGGCTCAGAGCCGTCGACGTGTAGAGCCGCTTCATACCGTCGAGGCCGCGGAAAACGCCGGTCAGCTCGGTGCCTTCGGCCAGAAACTTCCGGAAGAGCGCGTTGGTAATCGTTAGTCCAATCCAGCTCTTGCCCGGATCGGGCGACTGGTAGCGCACCAGAATGGTGCCCTCGCGATCGATGAGGGTGAGGGTGGTGCCCTCGGGCAAATCGGCGCGCGCGGCAAGATGATTGAGCCACTTCAGGTCGAGCGCCGCGTAGACGACCCCGACGAACTTGCCGCCCACGAGCAACGGATGGGCCATGTTGAAGGTGGGCTGGCCGGTGATGTGGCCGGTCTGGTACTCGCCAACGGCGAGCTTGCCAGTGTCACGCGCCAGCTTGAAGTATGTCCGGTCGCTCAGGTCTAGCTGGTTCGTCGCCGGCGTCTTCGCGCTGGCGAAGACTTTTCCTTCGGCGTCCAGTCCGCCGATGTTTGCGTAGATCGGGTGAAGGTGGAGCAGGTTGGTAAAGAGGGCCTGACATTCGGCGGCGCGGTCGGGACGCACCTGCGGAAGCTGGGCCAGCGTGGCCAGGAGCTGGCGAGTGGCTTCGAAGTGCTGTTTCTGCGAGGCCGCCGCCAGCTTCACAACGCGCCGGGCACTGGCCTCGGCGTCGGCGCGCGCCGCGGCGCGCTGCTCAAAGCCGGTGTAGAGCACCAGGCCGAGGGCGGGAAGAATCGCCAGCAGCACCAGCACCAGCAGGCGAACCCGCAACCGGGAGAAGAACGGCGTCCGGCCGTCCCGGGCCTTGTCCTCCGGTGCGCTCATGACGCGGGAAGGCGCGCCGTTTTGAACCAGAACTGCTCGATGGACCGGATGGCCGCCAGGAACTGATCCAGGTCGGCCGGCTTCGGCACGTAACAGTTGGCATTGAGGGTGTACACGCTGAGCACGTCTTCGTCGGACTGCGACGAGGTCAATACGACCACCGGGATGCGCCGCAGTGTATCATCGGCCTTGATTTCGGCCAGCACTTCCCGACCGCTTTTGCGCGGCAGGTTCAGGTCGAGCAGAATCAGGTCGGGCCGCGACGCGCCGTTATGGGCGCCCTGCCGGCGAAGGAAATCCAGCGCCTCGACACCGTCGTCCACGTGCCGCAGTTGGCTCCCGCTGCCGGTCTCGCGCAGCGCCTCACTCACGAGACGCGCGTCGCCAAGATTGTCCTCCACCAGCAGAATGAGCGGCGCGCGCGCCTTCATAACGGGGAATCCGGAGCCTCGGGAACTGTAAAGAAAAAGGTCGCCCCGCGGCCCGGCTCGGACTCGACCCAGATGCGCCCGCCATGCCGCTCGACGATTCGTTTGCAGACGGCCAGCCCGATGCCCGTGCCCGGATATTCCCCGCGGCCGTGCAGACGCTGGAAGATGACGAAAATGCGCTCGAAGTACTGTCGTTCCATGCCGATGCCCTCGTCCCGCACGGCGAAGCGCCAGGCTTTCGGTTTGGGCGTCCGGGGATCGGGGTTGGCCGTGGCGTCGAGGGCTCCGACCGCATCCACCTGCTCGGCGGAAATGTGGAGGACCGGGGGCTTGTCGCCGCGGAACTTGATTGCGTTGCCGACGAGGTTTTGCAGCAGTTGCGTGAACTGGGTGGCGTCACCGAGGATGCGGGGCAGCGGGCCGGCATGGATCCGGGCGTGGCTCTCTTCGATGGCCACTTTGAGGTTGGCCAGGGCGCGTTGGAGCATGGAGCTGGCGTCCAGCGGCGCCAACGGTTTCCCGTGGGTGCCGACCCTCGAGTAGGCGAGCAAATCGTGGATGAGCGTTTGCAGGCGCATGGCGCCGTCGACGGCGAACGCCATGAACTCGCGCGCTTCGGCATCGAGCTTGTCGCGATAGCGGCGCTCGAGCAGTTGCGTGTAGCTGGCAATCATGCGAAGCGGCTCCTGCAGGTCGTGCGAAGCGACGTAGGCGAACTGCTCCAGGTCGGTGTTCGAGCGCTCGAGTTCCTGGGCCTTGAGCGCCAACTCCTGTTCGGCGCGCTGGCGCTCGATGAACTGGCCGATCTGGCTGCCAACGGCAGCCAACAGTTGCAGCAGTTCCTCGTCCGGCTGCTCGATGCGGGGGCTGAAAAACTCGATCACGCCGAGCACTTCGCTGCCCGAGCGTATCGGGAAGCCGAACGCGCCGTGCAACCCCTCGCGAATCGCCACGGGGGCCCGCGGGAAATTGGCATCCTGGACCACATCCCGAATCCACGCCGGCTCGCCATCTTCCCAGACCCTGCCCGGGAGGCCGACACCCCTGGAGAAGGCAAGGCTGCGGGTGTTTGCTACGAATTCGGGAGCGTTGAGCGAGGGGACATGCCAGAGTTCCTGGCAGCGCAACAAGCCGGCCGGCTTGTCGACGATCCAGATGGCGCCGACGGGCCAGCCGAGCGATTCGCAAATTTCTTCAAGAATCTTCGGCGCGGCCGCGTTGAAGGTGGCGGCCTGGGCGAGCACTCGAGCCACGGTGTATTGCACGGCGAGGCGCCGTTCGGCCCGCTTCCGCAGCGTCACGTCGCGCGAGATGCCGAACGTGCCCGCGATCGTGCCGGCCTTGTCGCGCAGGCACTGCTTGGTGGTCGAAACCCACGTCGTCGAGCCATCGGCCCAGGTCTCCTTCTCCTCCCGGCCGACCATCGGCTCGCCCGTGGAAAGAATCCGCTGCTCGTCTTCCAGCGCGCTTCGGGCGTGCTCGGGAGCAAAAAAATCCGCGTCGCCGCGGCCGACCGCTTCCTCGGGGCGCTTGAGGCCGAAGGCGGTTGCCATCGATTTGTTGATCCTGATGAACCGGCTCTCGCGGTCCTTGAAGTAGATATGGTCGGGGATGGTATCCAGGAGCGCGTTAATCATCTCGCGCTCGGCGGCCAGAGCCGCCTCGCTGCGCGCGCGCGCAGCGATTTCCGCCTTGAGGGACTCGTTGCTGCGTGCCAGTTCGGCCGTGCGCCCGGCGACGAGGCGATGCACGCGAGCGCTCCGGCCCAGCGCGGCCGAGAGGTACGCCACAGCCAACCCGGTCATCACCAGGCCGCCGAACAACACCGCCCAATCCTGCCAGGAACGTTGCGCCGTCAGATAGACGGGCGTGGGCTGGCAATGGAGCAGCCAGTGCCGGCCCGCCATGTCGAAGTCGAACCGGGAGCCGATCTCCACCGGTCCGGTGATCTGGCGCCATTCGGGCGATTGGTAAAGCAGCGTGGGCCGTTCCCCGGTGCCAGGCGTCCCGGAATCGACGAGCATCCAGGCGATGCCGCGCAAGTCGGCTTCGCGGAGTTTTTGCAGTGTCACTTGCACAAGCCGGGTGACATCCAGGATCACCGAGGCGTAGCCCGCCAGATTGATCTGACGTTCCTCCGGCGTGGCGTGTGGCAGAAGATTCGTGTAGATGGCGACGAACATGCGGCACGCCACGGTCGTGTTCGTGCCGGCGCGCGCCACGAACGGCAATCCGGCCGCGGGCGCGCCGATGTCGCGCGCGCGCAGCATTGTCGCGGCGTGGTCCGCGTTGGCAGCGAGGTCCAATCCCAGCTCGAGGCGCTCCGTTGGCGGTTCGACGTAAGCAACGGGGAGGTGTTCGGCGCGAGCCGGGGCGCGGACGCGGCCCCCTTGCCCGTCGACGTCGAGAATCTGGTATTGCGGAAAGCCGTCGTTGCGCGCGGTCTGCTCATGCGCCGCGCGCTCCGACGCGGCCACGCGCGGCACCCATTGCACCGCGCCCAACCCGGCCAGCCGCTCGATCGCGTCCTTCGTAAAGCCCGCGAATTCCCTCCGGTCAACGTCCTTGGACGAATAGTAAAACGCGTCCACCGATTGCAGAAAGTGCAGATAGTCCGCCAACTCCCGCTGGAAGGCCGTGTGGGGCACCTCGGCACGGCGGTCGAACTCGGCCTGAAGGCTGCGGTGCTCGACGCGGCGGACGACGAGAAACAGCCCTATCGACAGAATGATGCCCGCGGCGGCGGTGAAAAAGAGCGGCAGGTAATAAGAAGGCTGTCCACTCTCTTCGGTGGCGCGCCGCTCCGAGAGCGCCGCGCTGAAAGGCGACTGGCGGCCCGTGTTCATCCCGCCAGTCCTCCCTCCGGAACCGCGGACACCGGGGCGAATTCGACGCCCACCAGGCAGACGTCATCTTCAAAGGGCCGGCCCGCGGCGAGCCGCTCGGCAGATTCCAAGTCGAAGCCCCCGGCATCGGTTTCCCGGATGAATTCGCGGATGAGCCGGGCGTCGTCGGGATTGTCCTCCACCAGCAGCACGCGCGTCGGCGGGGGTGGCGGTGGCGGCGCGGCGGAGAGCAGATCCGCCGTGGGGGCCGTGTTGGTTTGCGCGTTCGGTTCCATCACTGCCTCGAGGGGTTCACGCGCTCCCAACGCGGGCCGGGCCTACTATGGCGGGAGTTTGACAATCGTCAGCCAGAAATCCTCGATGGTTTTCACGACCGTCAGGAAGCGTTCGAGATCGACCGGCTTTGGGATGTAGCAGTTGGCATTGAGGTGGTACGCTTTGAGAATGTCCTCTTCGGCCTGCGAAGTGGTCAGAATCACCACGGGGATGCGCTTGAAATGGTCGTCGGCCTTGATCTCGGACAGCACTTCGCGGCCGTCTTTGCGGGGCAGATTAAGATCCAGCAGGATGAGATCGGGGCGGGGGGCGTTGCTGTATTTGCCCTGGCGGCGCAGAAAGGCCAGCGCTTCCTCCCCGTCGGCGAGCCAGGTGAGGTTGTTGCGCACCTTGGCGTCGCGAAGGGCCTCGCGGGCCAGGCGGGCGTCGCCGGCGTTGTCTTCGACCAGCAGGATTTCGATGGGCTTGGATTCGCGCATGGTCAAGGCCGTGTCTGCGGGTTGACCCTCGGATTATGCGCAGGGGTGAGCCGTGTAGCAATGCGAAAGAGGCCCGTGGCCGCACTCCCATTGAATCTGTTTCACCTGCAAGCCCCCATCGCCGACGGGTCCAGATTCAATTCGGGATCGGAGGCGCGGAGGCTGATGCGCGGCGGTTAACGCACCGGAAGGATTACGGTATTCGGGTGGTCAGGGTTTGGCACCAAACGCCCCCCGACGCAATCGACGAACAGGTCAGTGCTTTCCAACGCGGTCTGGCCGATGAGCACTTCATCCCCCAGCACCAGGCAACCCTCGTAGACGGGCCGTCCTTCCAATTCGATCCGGATCGGTTCTGCGACGTCGACTTCCTCGGAGCGCCCGTCCGCATCCCGCACCCGTTTCCGAAAGGCGCTGGCAAGGCCCAACTGCTCCTTCAGTTCGAGGGGGATTACACACTGGATTGCGCCCGTGTCCACCATGGCCTCGACCTCGGCAGAGCGGACCTGCTCGGGCTTGATTGCGCCTCGCCGGGCATTGCCCTCGTCCACGGCGTTGGTCAGCCGCACTTTGACGCGCACTTCGCCCATCTCCTCATCCTTCAGCGGGATGCCGGCCCAAACGTGTATCAACCGACGGTTTCTTTTCATCGCTGGCCATTACTCTAGCGCGAATCGCGTTCAATTAAACTTGTTTTTCCTGTAGGCCCCCATCGCCGGCGCGTTCGGATCCACGCTCATGCGGTCGTCGAGGCCGCCAATTCGCCGGTGAGCTGCTCAATCTGTGCCTGCAAGCGGCGCATTTCCTCAAGCGGACCTTCAGCCATCAGAACGAACATCCTCGGGTTCCTGGGGAGCACCTCCGTCCGCAAATGGCGCAGCGCATCGTTCATCAACTCCAACATCTCGATGGTCTGGGCGAGGCGTTCGGCTTCTTTGCTCATAACTCGATTCGGTCGCCCTCGTTTTCGCGCAGCTCACGCCGGCTCTTGCGCATCCTCAGCCAGTTCATGGAACCGGATAAACTTCATGTCGTCGCCGGTGCCGCCGCCATCTCTGCCGTCAGTTGCTCAATCTCGGCCTGAAGGCGGCGGATTTCCTCCAACGGGCCTTCGGCCAGGATGGCGAACTTCCTGGGTTGGCCAGGCAAACACTCGCTCCGCAAGGCGGCGAGAGCTTCGTTTATCCTTCCTAGTTGTTCCACGGTCTGATCGAGGATGGCTTCTTTGTTCATAGTACCAATCGCACAAGTCCCTTCCTTAAGCCGGGTGCCTCGCGCACCAAGCTGAAGAAATCGACGTAGGTCTTGTACACCGCACTGTCCCGTTCCGCAATGATGACATGTTTCCCTGAAAGCCACCAAACTGCTGGCGAATCTCATCAGCCATCGCGGCGTGGACGCCGGGCGGCAGCAGTCCATCCGCATTAAGAGGTGGAATTGGCATTGCGCCGCTGTTCGGCCTCAGTTGAATTTGTTTTTCCTGTAAGCCCCCATTGCCGGCGCATTCGGATTCGCCTCGGGGCCGAAATAACGGAGGCACACCAGTGGCTCGGTCTCGCTGGTGTTCTCGAAGGTCACGCCGGCATTCGCGCCGTCATCGGTGCAGAAATACTCGTCCTCGGTCAGTTCATGGAAGCGGATCAGCTTGGGCGAGTTCAAGAGTTGGCCATTGATTTTGCCCGAGCCTTGAACACAGACGAGACCGTAGGCGCCGGAGTCCTTGATCGTCGCCTGGACGCCCGGCTCGACAGTGAGTTCCTTTGCGCTGAAAAGCTGTTCGCCTTCGATCTTCCCGTAAACAATCCAGCGATCCACGAAGCCCTCCTTGCGCGTGTCGGCCACGGGCACGGGTTCGAGATAGTGGTTGGCTTTGAAGTGCTCGTCGCTGTTTCCGGGCCAGTCGAGCTGGTTCACGATAAAATCGAGGTCCTTGTGCTTGCTCTTGGGCATGTCTTTCACGAGCAGGCTCCACGGGACGTAGCGCCCTTCGACCATGCTCTGATACATGCCAAAAACGTCGCTGCCCCACTGTGGCTCGTAGGTGCAAAGGCTCCCGGGCGCGTGCAGGATGCACGGCGGGATGAGCCAGCCGGTGCCCGGCTTGAGGCGATAGGCGCGGCTGAGATCCAGGATGCCATTGTCGCCCTTGTTCCAATCCTCGAGGCACTTCCTGACCTGGCCCTTGGTCGTGCCCGGCTCCAGGCCCATGAAGGTATAGGGGTAATTGTTTCCGACGTTGTTGTGCTGCGGGGGGAAGTAGTAGCTCTCAGGCTTGCCTTCCTGGCCGACGAGTCTGGCCTGTTTGGCGCTCTGGTGCATGTGGTGGGGAATCGGCCCCATGTTGTCGAAGAACTTCGAGTAAACGGGCCACTTCTTGTATTTGCCCCAAATCTTCTTGCCGATGAGCGCCGCGCCGCACTCGGCCACCGCCTGCCGCAGTGTGAAACGGGAGTTGCCCACCACGCAATAGCTCAAGCCTTCGTCGGGCACGCGGCCTTCGTTGGCGGCTTCGGTGGTGGACGCGAACCAGCGCTCGTCTATGCCGCCGCGATTGGCGCCATACGCGTAGGTGTCATCGGGGTGCAGCTTGAGGCGCAGTCCGGGCTGGAGGAAGGAGCGCGGCACCCACGCGGGCGCCAGGCGGAGCAGGCCGCCGGTGGCGCTGAGTTCGGCTTCGACTTTGGACCGGACGTCGCGGGTGAGGGTCGTGAGCTGGCGGACGGTGTTCATCGTGGGATCTGTGCGTAGAAGCGTGAAGGGTCAAGCGTGATGCGTGATGCGTGGTGCGTGAAAGCGTGATGCGTGATGCGTGGTGCGTGGTGCGTGAAAGCGTCAGTCTCTCACGGTCGGCGGCTGGTGATTCGGCGCCGCGGCCCACGCGGCGCCGGGTCGGCGTTCGCGCCGGTCATCCCGCATGGCACTCACATTTCTTTCGACCCCTGAACAAGCGAGCGGGGAGGAAAAGGATCGCCCGAACCAACGCGAACAAAGCTTGCACTATCATGGCGACAAGCCGGAGTGGCAACGACACCAGCCAGACAATGGGCAACAGAATCAACGCCAGCAACGCCAACGGCCAGGAGAGCACGAACAAGATGCACCATGCGATGAACAGAATCAGGATTTTCATAGGCCAAAAGTTGGACTGCACCTGCCTTACTTGAGCTTCCCCAGCGCCTCCTTGATGGCGTTGAAATTCGGCAATTCCTTGGGCGTCGGCGTCTGTTCGCTGTAGCGCACAACGCCCTTGCGGTCGATCACGAAGGCCGCTCGCGCGGCGACTGATCCCAGCCCGATGAGATCGTCCAGCAGCACGCCGTAGGCCGCGGCGGTTTTCTTGTTCAAATCGCTGGCGAGTTTGATGCCGATTTTTTCCTTTTGCGCCCACGCCTCCTGCGAAAAGGGGCTGTCCACGCTCACGCCGATGACGTCCGCGCCAAGGCTGGAATAGGCGTTGAGGCCGGAGGTGATGTCGCACATCTCCTGCGTGCAGACGCTGGTGAAGGCGAGCGGAAAGAACAGGAGCACGGTGTTCTTTGAGCCGACGTTGTCGCTGAGCTTCACGTCCACCAGGCCGGAGGCAGTCTTGGATTTCAGGGAAAAGTCAGGGGCTTTGGAACCGATGGGAATTGCCATAATCGTGATCAGTTGAGTTGTTAGATGTCGATTAACCGATCCGGTATATAGTGGGGGTTCCGGCGCGTGTCAATTCCTCCTCCGGCCGAGTCGGCAGGGCGCAGTCAAGATTGGAGCGCGGACAGCTTTGTCCGCGCGGCCCTGCCTTCAGCTCAAATCCGCGCGGACAAGGCTGTCCGCGCTCCCACTCCTCAACGCGCCGGTCTGGTAACCGGCGTTCCCGGCCGACGCGCTCCGCGCGGTCGCACCGCGCCGGCCGGCGCCGGCGCCACCAGCGGCTGCACCCAGGCCACTTCGACCTCGTTGGTCGCGTATGGATTGGCCTTGAGTTTCGTCGAAATCACCTTCGCCCGGACGTAAAGCTCGTCCCCGTGCAGGGTGTAGTCCGCTTGCGTTCCTCGCACCTCGCCCAGCACGATGCCAATCTCCGAGCTGTAAATGCGCGTCACAGGGAGCGGGCTGTTGGTGAGCTGCGCGCTGTTGGTGGGCGGCGGCGCAGGGCGGCTGGACGGGTCGAACCCGCGCAGCGTCCCGATAAATTGCGTGGTGTATTCCACGCCCGGCTCGGGGTCGATTTCAATGCGCAGCCGGTTCTTCGTCCGCTCGGCTTGTTTGAGCGTCACGCCCGTTGACGCGTAGAAATCTCCCGCCTCCATCGCGTCCACGATTGAGGCCGCGCTCAATCGCTGGGCGCGCACGACGACCCAGCCCCGCCCGGGATTGGCGTTCGTCAAGCCGAACCGTTGGTAATGATGCGCATCATCCACGGCCAGGCCGTAGAGCGGCCCAAGATTCAGTTCCGTCAGGCGGAATGCCAGCAAGATGTCCCACATCCGTTCGACGCTCGCATGATTTGCGTCGCCATCATTGCGCACCGACGGATGGCCGTTGTAGATCTCGAAGAACTGTTCGCCCCGCACTTGCATCAGGTCTTCGGCGGTGAGGGACCAGCCGAAGTTGGGATGGTTGATGTGCGGAAACATCGGCAGGCGGGTGCGGCGGCGCTGGGCCAGCACGGCGTCGATATTGCGCTGCACGACCTCGATCACGTTCGAGCCGTGGCGCGGCTTGATCCGGTCGCGAAGGTTCGTCGCGTTCAGGTGGATTTCATGCTTCTGGAACTTGTCGGTGATCTCCTCGCTGGGAATCATCAGGAACCGCTGGCGTTCCTCGAGACCTCGGCGGAACTCGGCCAGCGTGTGGAGCCGGACTTGCGGGACACGGTTGGTGGAGAGGCGTTGGCGCAGCCGGTTCGTGCCGTGGCGGGCGATGAATTTCTCGAGCGTGGCCTCGCGCAGCCGGTTGGTCACCGAGATCCATTTGTCGCCTTGCTGGACGATGTTGTGGTCGGACAGGGCGAGGAAGTGGTAGCCGTTGGTCTTGTACCACTCGGCGATCATTTCGGGGAAATCGTCGCCGTCGCTCCAGAACGAGTGCGTGTGCAGATTGCCCTTCCACCAACGCGCCGGCTCCGCGCCGGAGGCGGAAGCGGCAAGCCAAAGCGCCGCCCAGGCCAGGCACGACGTACCCATCCACCGACCCCATTGGAATCGCATGACCAAATCGTAAAACGTAAAACGTAAATCGTAAATCGTAACCGGGCTTGAACTTGGGGCATCTCAGATCGTTGATTAGGATTAAGATTAAGATTAAGAAAAATTCCAGCGCGCCATGATTCGCCAGCCGAAACCGCCCTCTGCCTCCCTTCGGTCGCGCGCGGGCAAGTTTTTGCGCCGCGCCGCGGGTCTCCTCGGCATTCTCTACTTGGTTCTCTTGATTCCCGCCCCTGAACCTGCGCCGAACCGCAACATCGACCAACAGCCGTTCGCGTGGAACCAGGACCAATTCTGGGCGGACTTGGAGGCGCGCTTCGTGCATGCGCGCGCGGCGGGTTGCGACATGCTCGCCGAGAGCACGGCCGGCGCCCACGCCCGAATCTCGCAAATGCTCGACGAGATTTCCCGGCAGTCGTTGCCACCCGATGACGGGCGCTTCGCGGCGCTTGAAACCAACCTGTTCCATCTGGCCCCGCTCATTGCCGCGTGCCCGGCCCGCCTGGACGACTTCGTTTCGCTGGCCAACCGCACACGCTCGGAACTGAAAAAACAGTCGCGTTCGTGGAACATGAACTCCGCGGCCGCCCGGCGGCGCGTTTACCGTCTGCTGTTCGGAACGCGAATGGCGTTGGAAGAAATCCTGTTGCAAGCGCCGCCGGGATCGGCGGGGACCGAACTTGTGCTCGGCGACGACGCGCCTTCGCAAACGCCGTCGGCCGCCGTGCGCGGTGTGAAGCTGCACAGCGGCGACATTCTTCTCTCACGTGGCGGAGCGCCGACTTCGTCGCTCATCGCGCGAGGCAACGACTATCCCGGCAGCTTTTCCCACGTCGCCCTGGCGCACGTGGACGCCAGCACCGGGCGCGCTTCGATGATCGAGTCGCACATCGAGGGCGGAGTGGCCATCACTCCAATCGACGATTACCTGGCTGACAAGAAGCTCCGCATCCTGTTGCTGCGCCTTCGCCCGGAATTGGCCGCGCTCAAGACCGATCCGATGCTGCCCCACCGCGCCGCGACGGAGGCGCTGGCGGAAGCCCGTCGCCGCCACATCCCATACGACTTCACGATGGACCATCGGAATCACGAGGCGCAGTTCTGTTCCGAAGTGGCCGCGGCGGCATACGAGCGCACCGGCGTGCGGCTCTGGATGGGATTGAGTTGGATCTCGTCGCCGACGGTCTGCGCGTGGCTCGGCTCGCTGGGCGTGCGGCATTTCGAGACGCAGGAGCCGTCCGACCTGGAATACGATCCGCAGCTCGCCATCGTGGCCGAGTGGCGGGACCGGGCGACGCTGCTCAAGGCGCACGCGGATGACGCGGTGACCGACGTGATGCTCGAGGAGGCGCAGCCTGGCCGTCCGTTGGGCTACAACCGGCTGGCGCTGCCAGCGGCCCGCTTGGCCAAAGCGTGGAGTTTTGTCCTGAACCGCTTCGGAAAGACGGGTCCGATCCCTGAAGGCATGAGCGCGGCGACGGCGCTTCGTGTGAAGAAATTTCGCCACGACCACGACGCCCGGACGGAGCGACTGCTGGTCCTGGCAGCGGAATTCCAGAAGTCCCGTGGCTATCCGCCGTCCTACCTGGATCTCACGCGGCTGGCGCGCGCGACGAAACGGAATGCGGAAGGCAAGCCCTGACGCCCGCACCTTGGCGGAGCCACCGCTGGGAGCGCCGGCTTCCAGCCGGCGAGTCGTACTGTCTGGCTGACTGAAACTGACCGGCAAGATGCCGGCGCTCCCAGCAGCCGAGCCGCCGCTGGGAGCGCCAGCTTCCAGCCGGCGAGTCGTACTGTCTGGCTGACTGAAACTGGCCGGCAGGATGCCGGCGCTCCCAGCATCGGCGCTATCGCGCCTGGCGGACGCGGATGGTGTAGTCCTTCGCCTTGGCGTTGATCGAGGTGAAGGGCACGCCTTCGGTGGCGTTCTCCGTGAGGATGAGTGTCTGAAAAGGCGTCGAATCGATGGGGAAGCCCTGCGCATCCTTGAATTCGCAGTTGATCTGGACCTGGATGCGGCGACTCTCCAGGTTGCGCACCTTGGCCACGACCTGGAGCCGGCCGTCGGGCAGAGTCGTTTCCTGCAAACCCGGGCACGTCACGGACTGTTGCGTGCCGGAGTCGAGCAGGACGAATTTCTCGCGGGCTTCCGTGTCGGATTTCGTCGCGTTCTGCGGTCGATAGGCGCCGGTTTCGGGACTCGCGCAGCCGGAGAGAAATGCGGCCAGTGCCGCGAGGGCCAGGGTGAATGAGATTGCGTTTTTCATAGCTTCAGGGGAGTTGTGGATTTGTCGCTCACGTAAATCACTTTGTCGCGGCCGGCGGTGACGGTCACAGTGACCGTCCTGGTTTGACCGCCCAGGAGCCGGCCGGCTTCATCGAGAAAATCAACCGTCAGCGTGTGCTCGCCGGGCGGCGCCGCGAATGCGACGAAACTGAGGAACCGCGGCAGGTTGTCCCATGTGCGCACATCGGCCTCGGGCGTGGCCGCGCTCGAAAAAATCTTGCTCACGAGCCCCGCGCCCATGACCGCCAGCCCGGCAACCTCCGTGTCCCGATGCGTCGCCAGGACGGCGCCCGTGATGAGCGCGGCGTTGCCGGCGGCATCGGTCGAGGACTTGAAGACGGCCTTGTTGGCCAGGACATGATCCATCACTCGTCCGCCCCGAGTGGTGGCCTGGAAGACGAGGTCGTCGTAGGGGACGGCTTTGCCCGTGCCATCGCGGAGTCTCACGATGGCGTTGTGCGCGGCCGAGGCCCGCACCCGGAAACGAAGCTGTTCGCCGTACGCGCCGGTCGCGAATTTCTCCGGGCCCGCGCCGTAGTCGACGAAGACCAGGAGGTTGGCATTCGTGCCGAAGACCGGCGGCTTCCATAGCTTGGCGGTGGACTCCGCGCGCTGGACCGCCGCCGTACCGTCCCCGCCGAGCTTGAGGGTGGCGTAGCCGTCCAGGTAATCCAGCAGGACGAAGTCGCACGCGTAAGTCTTCTTTTCCACGTCGCTGTCGGCCAGTTGGCCGCTGCGGAAGCAGGCGCGGGCGTTGTCCGGTTCGCCGTCCATCCAGTAGAGGATGCCCCGATAATACCAGGCCATGACGCGCTCGTAAGGTTCGCCGATGAACGTCTTCTTCGCCTCGGCTTCGAAGTAACTGCGCGATTTCTTCGCGTCCGCGTCCTTGCCGTAGATGTTGCTGATGCGCGCGATGGCGGCGTCCAGGTGGCGCTTGGCCGTGTCGAACTCGCCGCGGCGCATGGCGGCCAACGCGGTTCGGTATTGCCAGAGGACCTTGTCGCGCGGCGGGCCGAAATCGATGAAGTACTCGCCGTCGACGATGGGATCGCCAGTGAGTTTGTAAGCCGGGCGCGGCTCCGTGGCGCAGCCGGCCAGCCCGAGGAAAAGGCCGAGCGTGAACAGAATGCCGGCGCGTTTCATCGGCGCGAGTGTCGCGGAAAGCGGCTAGCGATAGGCGGCGTCTTCGAGACCCTGCTTTTTGATCTCATGATCGCCGGACCAAACAATGACGCCCGTGCGGGGGTCGATGAGCTGAAACGTATAGAGTACGTAGTCGCTGGTGCCGTCCTTCGTTTTTGTAGTCAAGCTCTGGAGCTTGCCGGTGAGCAAGTAGTCGGCGCCCTTGAGTTCCTGCACGTTGGGGTCCGACGTGGAAGTGAACTGCCCGGCTCGTTTTGCCTCGCGCTCCTTGATCAGGGCATTGAGCCGTTCGCGCGCCAGGAAGTAGACTTTGCCGCCGGATTTGGACGTGAGCTGCGTCTGGATGCGCGTGAGGAAGATGTCCTTGTTGATTGGGAAGCGCGTCTCATTGAGGACCGGCTCGAGCGCGATGTAAGGCGGTGTCGACGACGCACAACCACCGGCCAGCACCGCCAGCCCGGCCAGTCCCAATCCAAGGAAGCAATTCGTTTTCATAAAGTCATTCAGTTGTCCGGCAGACCGGCCCGCTGTGCAAGCGCCAAGTCGGACCAATCCGCTCGCCCGGTTCGACGCGGGGAACGGAAATCTATTCGTTCGGGCGCAATCTGCTGGTTTTGCGGAGGCATGGGGTTATGCTCTGGCCATGCGAAGCGTGACGCACCAGCGGTGCTTCAACCACGCCGGGCGCGAGGCTGCCGCGCGCTGCCCGGAGTGCGCCCAATTCTATTGCCGCGAGTGCATCACGGAGCACGAGGACCGTGTCATCTGCGCGGCCTGCCTGAAGAAGCTCGCCGGAGTGCCGTTCACGCAACGCGGGGAATTCGTCGGCGTGCTGCGCGTCGTGCAGTGCGCGGCGGGAATCTTCCTGGTTTGGTGGTGTTTCTATCTCCTCGGACAGTTTCTGCTGGCGACCCCCGCCGATTTCCACGACGGCACCGTCTGGAAGCCAAGCTGGCGGGAAGAACCGTGAGGCGGGCGGACTACGCACCATGTTCCGACGCAAGCGCAGCCTCGAGGAGAAGCCGGCAGTCGAGCTGATTGAAGAAGCGTTTCAACTGCTCCGGCGCGCGCCGGCTGGCGCGCTGGCGGGCTATTACGTGGGCAGCCTTCCGTTCGTGCTGGGCCTGCTTTACTTCTGGTCGGACATGGCCCGGAGCGCGTTCGCCGAGGACCGCCTTCTGACCGGCTCGCTGGTGATGACGCTGCTCTTCATCTGGATGAAAGCGTGGCAAAGCCTCTACGCACACCAACTGCTCACGCGCCTGTGCGGTGAACCGGCGCCGCGCTGGAGTCTCAAGCGGTTTTTGCGCGCCGCGCTCTACCAGGCCATCGTCCAGCCGGCCGGGCTGATCCTGCTGCCGATCGCCTTGCCGCTCATCGTGCCGTTCGGCTGGGCCTATCCGTTTTTCACCAACGCCACCGTCTTCGCTGCCGGTGACGTGCCCGACATCAAGACTCTGGTGCGCAAGTCCTGGCAGCAGGCCTGTCTCTGGCCGATGCAAAGCCAGACCGTGATCTTCTCCTTCAAATTCTTCGGCTTTTTTGTCGCCCTGAACCTGTTTGCAGTCGTCTACGCGGTGCCGTTCCTGATGAAATCGCTGCTGGGCATTGATTCCGTGATTATGCGCACGCCGTGGGCGGCGATGAATACGACCGTGCTGGCGGGAGTGGTCGGGGTGGCCTGGTTGTGCGTGGATCCAGTCATCAAGGCCACTTTCGCCCTTCGCTGCTTTTACGGCGAGTCGTTACGCACCGGTCAGGACCTGCGCGCGGAACTCAAGTCCTTTTCCAACGCTGCCCGCGCGGCGGTCGTGACTCTGTTGACCCTGTTCCTGGGGCTGGGTTCGCCTTCGCCACTCCGCGCCGCCAACGACACGCAACACGCAACACGCAACACGCAACAGGCCATCCCTCCAAAGGCCCTCGACCGCTCGATCGACGAAGTCATCCAAAAGCGTGAATATAGCTGGCGTTTGCCGCGCGAAGCCGCGCCGAAGGAAGCCCCCAAAGCGAAGGAAAGCAAGGAAGGCTTCATCGCAAAAACTTTCAAGAGCCTCGGTGCCGGCCTGAAGAGCGTCTTCCGCGTGATTAGCGATTTCTTCGAGTGGCTGGACCAGCAGAGCCGCCGTCCGAAGACGTCCGGACTCGGCGGCTTCCATCTCGGCGCCGCAATCAAGCCGCTGCTCTTCGTGTTGATCGTGCTGCTGGTCGGCGTGCTCATCTGGCTGGTCGTCCGCGTCTGGAAACGGCGCGGCCCAGGCGAGGAGATTATTGCCGAAGCCATCGCGCCGATGCCGAACGTGGCGGACGAAAACGTGGGCGCCGAGCAACTGCCCGAGGAGGGTTGGGTGCGGCTGGCGCGCGACCTCCTCCAGCGCGGCGAATTGCGCCTGGCGTTGCGGGCCTTTTACCTCGCCAGCCTCGCCGCGCTGGCCGGACGCAACCTGATCACCCTCGCGAAGTTCAAGTCCAACCGCGATTACGAGCGCGAACTGCTCCGTCGCAGCCACGCCTTGCAGGAAGTGCCGCGGGTATTTTCGGAGAACGTGTCGGTTTTCGAGCGTTCCTGGTACGGCTTGCACGAAGTGACGCCCGAAATGCTCGATCACTTCGCCGTCAACGTGGAACGGATTCAAACCGGCTCGTGAAAAAACTTCCCCTCATTCTGTTGCTGGTCGTGCTGATCGGTTTCCTGCTGGGGATGCTTCACCTGTTCAAGCTGCGCTTCGAAGCGGGCGACAGTTTTCCACAGTATTCCTCCTTTCGCACCGACCCGATTGGCACGAAGGCGCTCTACGAGAGCCTTGATGCGCTCGTCTCCACGCGCCGCAATTTGCAGCCTCTCTCCAGGCTCGGTGACGGGCGCGATACCACCCTGCTCTGGCTCGGCGCGGATCCGTATTCGCTGCGGCTGATGCCGGAGGACTTCCGGGACCTGGAAACGTTCGCGCGCAGCGGCGGCCGGCTGGTCGTCGCGGCCGAAGCCGTTTTTACGCGGCCGCGCACGAACGTCTTTGCCATGGCCGCGATGAGGAAAGGCGCGCCCCTCGGCGGCGGCCCGACGAACCTGCCGCCGAATTTTCCGGATGAATTTCGGAAAATTGACATCCGCCAGCAGTGGAAAATTTCCTTCGACTTTGCCGAGCTGGAGAGGAACGAGAGGGACACCTACGCTCCAGCGCCCGCGACGTTGGTCGATTCTTCCGCGGCGCCCGGCCTGCCCGAGACCATCGATATCCACACCACGCTGGGCTTCAGCGGGCTTGGCCCCGAATGGCGCGTCCTCTATGCGCGCAAGCAGCCAACAAACATCCACCCCGTCCTGATTGAACGGGCCACGGGTCGTGGCAGCATCGTGCTCTTTGCCGATTCGTTCCATTTCAGCAACGAGGCGCTGCGCGACGATCGCCAATCCGAACTGCTCTCGTGGCTGGTCGGCGCGGGACGCAGTGTGGTCTTCGACGAAACGCATCTGGGCACCACCGAGGAGCCCGGCGTCGCCACTCTTGCGCGGAAATACCGGCTTGAGCCGCTGTTTGGAGCGCTGCTGCTGCTGACGCTGCTGTTCCTCTGGAAGAATTCGAGCAGCTTCATGCCGCCCTACGAAGAACAACTGGCTCAGGAACAGGGCGACGTGGTCGAAGGACGCGACTCCGCCAGCGCGTTCGTCAACTTGCTCCGGCGCAATATCACGCCGGCCAGCCTGCTGCGCGTCTGCCTGGAACAATGGAATGCCGCGCTGGCCGGAATGCGCAAGCCGCCGCGCGCCAAACTCGAGGCCATGCAGCGCCTCATCGACGCGCAGAACGCGCTGGAGCCCAGGGACAGAAATCCCGTCGGCACGTATCGGGAGTTTTGCCGGATTCTTCGCAAGAGTTCCGGGTTCCGGGTTCCGGGTTCCGAGTTGTTCAAGTCGGATGCCCGATCTGCAGATCAATCGTCAAACACACATGAAAGGAAAGGTTAGATATGGCAACTATCACTCGGTTTGAAGACATCGAAGCGTGGCAAAAGGCCCGCGTTCTCACGCGGCACATTTATGACGTCACGGGCCGGGGCGCCTTTGCTCGCGACTTTGGATTGCGCGATCAGATCCGGCGCGCCAGCGTCTCCAGCATGTCCAACATCGCGGAAGGGTTCGAACGCGGTGGGAACAAAGAGTTCATTCAATTCCTGTCCGACGCCAAAGGCAGCACCGGCGAAGTCAAGTCGCAGCTCTATGTCGCACTCGACGCCAGCTTCATTGGGCAACCCCAATTCAATGAACTTTACAAACTCGCCAACGAGACCTGTCGCCTCGTTGGCGGCTTCATGAGTTACCTCCAGACATCAACCTTTCGCGGGAACAAATTCCTCCGAACCTAACTGCCGCGACACGAATCTGCGCTTGCGAAGCCCCAACTCGGAACCCGGAACCCGGAACTTTATTCCTTATGACCCCAGATCGCTTGAAGGAAACCCTCGCCTCCACCCGCGCCGAAGTCGCCAAAGTTATCATCGGCCAGGCGGACGTGGTGGACCGTTGTCTCATCTGCATCTTCACCAACCAGCACGCGCTCATCGAGGGCGTGCCTGGCGTCGCCAAGACGCTGTTGGTGCGCACGCTGGCGCACGTGCTGGGCTGCGGCTTCGCCCGCATCCAGTTCACGCCCGACCTCATGCCCGCCGACATCACGGGCACCAACGTCTTCAACCTCCAGAAAAATGAGTTCACCCTCATCAAAGGCCCCATCTTCACCAGCTTTCTTCTTGCCGACGAAATCAATCGCGCGCCGGCCAAGACACAATCGGCGCTGCTCCAGGCCATGCAGGAGCGGCTCGTCACCATCGACCGCGACACGCACGCGCTCCCGCCCAGCTTCACGGTCTTCGCCACGCAGAATCCCATCGAGTACGAAGGCACCTATCCGCTGCCTGAGGCGCAGAAGGACCGTTTCATGCTGAAGATTTCCATGACCGCGCCCGGCCGCGATGAGGAATTCACCCTGGCCCAGCGCACCCTCGGACCCGACTCGCCCGAAGCCACTCTCGCCAGCGGCGCTGTGCAAGCGGTCATCAAAGCCGAAGACCTGTCCGGGCTGCGCGATCAACTCCGGGCCATCACCCTGCGCGAGGAACTGGTCGGTTACGTGGTGGACATCATCCGCGCCACGCGGACGCACGAAAGCGTGCTGGTCGGCGCCGGCCCGCGCGCCACACAGAGCCTGTTGCTGGCCAGCCGCGCCGCCGCCGCGCTGGCGGGCCGCGACTTCGTGACGCCCGATGATGTCAAAAACATGGCCGTGCCGGTGCTCGAGCATCGCCTGATCCTTCGGCCGGAGTTTGAGATAGAGGGGTTGTCCATCGGCGAAGTCATTCAGAGTATTCTCCAGCAGGTGGCGGTGCCGAGGTAATGGTGCAAGATCCAACACGCGGTGTCCCGCCCTTACAGGGCGATGGGCTTCGTTTCTCCGGCTACCTGGGGCTGCGCGCTGCGCGCTCCGCCCCAGGCTGTAACATGGCGGGCCTTCAGCCCGCTGATTCAGGGCCGAAGGCGCGTCATGTTACAGCCTGGGCTGGAGCGAGCACCGCGAGCGCAGGCCAAGGAGACGGCCCGCGCAATATTCCCTCACCCTGTAAGAGCACCAGTGCACGGTGGTTTGGCCCTTACAGGGCGGAGGGGGGAATTGGGGGCACGTACCTGGGGTTACGGCGCTGCGCGCCTTCACCCCAGGCTGTAACATCACGGGCTTTCAGCCCACAGACTCAGGGCCGAAGGCCCGTCATGTTATAGCCTGGGCTGGAGCGGGCAGCGCGAGCGCATGCCCAGGTAACGGCCCGCGCAATATTCCCTCGCCCTGTAAGGGCACCACTGCACGGTGGTTTGGCCCTTACAGGGCGGAGGGGAGATTTGGGGGCACCTTACCTGGGGCTGCGGTGCTGCGCGCCTTCACCCCAGGCTGTAACATCACGGGCTTTCAGCCCGCAGACTCAGGGCCGCAGGCCCGTCATGTTATAGCCTGGGCTGGAGCGGGCAGCGCGAGCGCAGGCCCAGGAAACCGGCTTCTTCTACTTCTTTCGCAAGTCGTAGCAGAGCAGTCCGTCCATGTCGCGGATATAGAGCCGGCCGCCCGCGGCCACCGGATGCGGCCAGGCCTCTTTGAGGCTTCGCTCCGGTTGGTCAAACCGGCTCAGTTCGTTGTAGCCCTCGGGCGACGCCTGGACCAGGGCGATGGCGCTGGGTTTGCCGGGACCGCGACGATCGCCTTCGCTGCGGCAGATGAGCCTGCCGTCGGCCGCCGTGACCGAGCCCTTGCCGACGCCGCGCTTGTTCCACAGGACTTTGCCCGTCTTGAACTCCATGCAAACCCAGCCCTTGCTGTCCGAATGGCCGTAGAGATGATCGCCGATCAGCACCACGCCACCGTGGTGGTTGTCGAGGTCCTTGTTCGCATAAACCTGGAAGGCGTTGAACTTGCCGCCGTCCGATGAGATGCGGAACAGGTTGCAGCCGACACCGTAGCCGGAGGTTACGAAGACGTGGCTGTCCTTGTAAATCGGCGTCGGCACGACCGCCGTGCTGCCCCGGCGATCCGCCCGCCAGAGCAGGTTCCCGTCGGCCGCGGCAACCCCCAGGACGCTCTTGTCGGTGAGCTGGATGTATTGGCGCACGCCGCCGATCTCGACGGCAATCGCTGAAGAGTAGGCGGCGCGATCCTCGAGGCCCTTGCTGCGCCAAACCGTCTCGCCGGTTTTCTTGTTCAGCGCGGCGAGCGTGCCGTGTCTGCCGCCGGGAGTGCAGAGGACGTTCTCAGCGTCCACCAGCACCGACTCCGAATAGCCCCAGCCGCTCATCATCTCCCCACCGAGGTCCTGCTTGAGCTGTTTGCGCCAGACTTCCTTGCCGTCCTTGACTTCAAGGCAAACGAGATCTCCCCACTGGCCGAGCGCGTAAACCCGGTCCCCATCGACCGTCGGCGTCGAGCGCGTGCCGGGATCATGGGCTCCGCCCGGTTTGCCGATGGGCGTGGACCAGACATGCTTGCCCTTCTCCGCCACGTCGAGCGCGTGGACGTAGCTGAAATCCCCCGCGTCGCCCATCGTGTAAATGCGATTGCCGACCACCGCCACGCTCGAGAAGCCGGCGCCGAGCCCGCGAGCCATCCAAAGGACGGGAGGCCCGT
>WNGA01003681.1_pt1 | contig 24096 bp, 23 predicted proteins | sample 5400061 | NCBI WGS metagenome assembly WNGA01 (sample SAMN13153366, study PRJNA577476) | soil metagenome | isolation source: 100 cm soil or saprolite under grassland replicate 2 | place: USA:California | collected 2016-06-15
CGTGAACTTGACGAGCCGGTAGGGTCCGTCGGCTGCGCGGTCGACGACTTCCGCGAGGCGCACCGTGTACTCGGCGACACGGCCGCTGTGGCCGAACGTCGTCGGGTCCCGCTGCTCGATCGCCAGTACCGCCGCCTTGACGAAGCCCTCGAACAGCCGCTCGATATCCTCGTACAACCGGCTGTTCTCGATGGACACGGCCGCCTGCCCGGCGAGGGCCGTCACGAGCTCGACGGTGCGCTTGGAGAACGGCACCACCTCGCGCTCCACGTCGGTGGGCGTCGCCAGCACCGCCTCGAAGACGCGCTTGCGGTTGATGAGCTGCAGGACGCCGATCACTTCCTCCTTATGATCCTTCATCGGAATGACCAGCATCGACTTTGTCCGGTAGCCGTGGCGCTCGTCGAAAGAGCGGTTGATCGAGTACTCGACGTCCGGCGGCAGGAAGTACGCGTCGTCGATGACCAGGGGCTCGCCGGTGACCGCCGCGTAGCCGGCGAGGCTGGTGCGGTCCACCGGGATGGTGTACTCAACGAACGGCGCCTCGGGCTTCGAGAACGTCTGGGCGAGTCGGAAGCGCAGGCGCTTGGCGCCCTGCTCGGACTCCTCGACGAGGTACAGGCTGCCGGCGTCCGACTGGGTGATGCGGCGGGCCTGGGTGAGGATCAGGTCGAGCAGCGTCTTGAGGTCGCGCTCGGTGCCGAGGGCGACGCCGATGCGCGTCAGCTCGCCGATCTCGCGACTGCGCAGCGCCGCCTCCGCCCGGGCCCGGCCGGTTTCGGCGCGGGCCGCCGCCTCGCGGAACCCGGCCCGGATGGCGATCAGCAGCTGTCGGTCGCCCTGGGGGTGCTTCACGAACGCCGACAGCAGCTCCATCGGCAGGCCCTCCGCGACGTCCGTCTCCCCTTCCCGCCCTAGCGTGATGACGCTGCCGCCGGCGTCCACGAACGCGCGCAGGGTCTCGGTCGGGTAGTTAGCGCGGCTCGCGGGATCCAGCACGAACACCGTGGGCCGCTCGTTGGGCATGAGCTCCCGCGGCAGGCGCACCGCCTGAGTGTCCACCTTGAATGCCTTGAGGGCGTCCGCCACCGCCGCCGGGCTCCAGGAGCTGGTGTGCAGCAGCAGGTAGCTCACGGGCGCAGCGAGTCCCGGGCGGCGAAGCGCGCCAGCGCTCCCAGGCGGGAGAGCCGGCGCGCGACCGAGCCGCCGAGGCGCGTGAGCGGGTCGGTCACCGTCGGGTCAACTCGCCGGCTCCCGCTGCAGCCCTTCCTTGGCCTCGGTGAAGTCCGGGAAGGTGTCGATCGCCCGCTGGAAGAGCTCGCGCGCGCGGGCGTGGTCGCCGCGGTCGTGATACAGGAGCGCGCGGGAGTAGTAGGTCAGAGCCTCCGTGTGATCACGTACTTGGCCCCGACCAGCTTGCCGATGCGGGCGGCGGTCTGCGCGTCCACGCGCCCCGACGCGCCGAGGTTCTGCTCCTCGATGAGCCGCTGCACCTGCTCGCGGTCCACGAGGCGAGCCTGCGGATTCGCCGACAGCTCGGAGATCAACATCGCCGCGAGCCCGCGCTCCAGGGCGTCGAAGTTCTCCTTGTCCTGCCCGAACGAGCCGCTGTTCACAAACGGAAACACGGCGATTCCCGGCCGGGTATCCTGGCCGCGCGCCTGCCCGGCCAACCCACCGACCAGCCCCGCCACCGCCGCGCATACCGCTACGACTCGCCCACGCATATTCGCTCCTCGGTCAGAGAGTCAGGTGCATGCCTTCTTGCGCCGCCAGCACTTCGGCGGGTCCGCCTCGCTGCTGCGCCTCTGTGCGCGCCGCCGTCAGCAGCTGATCGAGCTTCTGGTCGTCGTGCTCGGGCTCGTGATGGAACAACACCAGCCGTTTCACCTTCGCCTCCGCCGCCAACGCCACCGCCTCGGCCCACGTCGAATGCCCCCAGCCGCGGTGGTCCTCCAGCTCCTCCGGCGTGTACATCGCGTCGTGGATGAGCAGGTCCACGCCCTGCAGGAATTCGACGAACTGCCGGCGCCACAGCGGCGGCGTGCTGTAATGTCCGCCCTCGCCCAGCTCGTTGTCGGTCGCGTACGCCATGCTCGGCCCACCCTGCGCGGGGGTCAGCCGGAACGCCAGCGTCGTCCCCGGATGCCGCAACTTCATCGAGCGCACCCGGAACGCCCCGATCGTGAAGTCGCCGCCCCGCCCGTCGACCTGCTCGACGTCCAGCTTCGCGGACAGGGCGTCGAGCGGCACCGGAAACACCGCCGGGTCCATCTGTTGACGGAGGATCGCCTCCAGCGACATCGTCCCCTGGCGCGAGCCCCAGATGCGCACGACGTTGCCGGGCGAGAAGAACGGTTTGAAGTGCGGCAGCCCCTGGATGTGATCCCAGTGCGCGTGCGACAGCAGGATCTCCGCCTTCACCGCGCCGTTCTTGCGCTCCACCAGCTGCACGCCCAGGGCGCGGATCCCGGTGCCGGCATCCAGAATGACCAGCTGTCCCCCGGTGCCTTCAACGGCGACACACGGCGTGTTGCCGCCGTAGCGCGCCGTGTGGGCTCCGGGAGTCGGGATCGAGCCCCGCGTCCCCCAGAAGGTCACCGTGTAGGCCATAGGATCCGGCACGCCGGTCCTCGCTAAGTTACGAGAAATCCGTCAACTACAGCAACGCGCCCCCTCACCCCACCGCGGTGACCCACCTCACGAGCGGCCCGCCGCGCCTTCGAGCGAGGGGCGGTCACGGATGGTGATGTCCTTGCGGGAGACCGCGATCCAGCCCTTCTCCACCAGATCGCGCATCGTGCGCGACACGGTCTCGCGGCTCGATCCGATCATCTGCGCGATGGTGTGATGCGTGAGGCGCCGCGTGATACGCTCGCCGCCTTCCTCGTCCGCCATCTCGAGGATCAGGCGCGCCACGCGGCCGTTGACGTCGAGGAGCACGAGGCTGCCCACCTTTTCGTCGACGCGCCGCAGGCGTCGCGACAGCTCCTTGAGCAGCGCCAGGGCGATCGCCGGCGACTGGGTCATCAGGATCTGGAAGTCCTCGCGCCGCAGCACGATGAGCCCCGAGTCCACCATTGCGATGACGTGGGCCGAGCGTGGCTCATCGTCGATCAACGCCATCTCGCCGAAGAACTCGCCCTGGCCGAGCACCGACAGAATCACTTCGCGGCCGTCCTCGCCGATCAGCACGACCTTGACCTGCCCCTCCGCCACGACGTACAGGGCGTCGCCGGGATCGTCCTCGAACAGGATGACCGAATTGCGGGGGTAGGCCCGCTCGCGCGCAACATCGACCACCCGCTGGAGGTCGGGAGGGGAGAGCTGGCTGAACAGCGGCACTTTCTGCAGGATGGCGGCAGCCGACACGCGGTGCGTTCCCCCCGGGCCGGGGTCGTTTGAGTGAGCGGCAAGCTTACGCCCCGGGGTGCCCGGTGTCAATTCAGACACGGTCCGTGCCTTGCCGCCAAGTTGCGGCGCCAATTATATTTCCGCGCTTCAACGACGACGACTTCGTTCACAGGACAGGAACAACGTGAAGCCCGGCATCCACCCGAATTATCAGCGCGCCACCGTTCAGTGCGCCTGCGGCAATACGTTCGTGACCCGGAGCACCCACCCGGTGATCCACGTGGAAATCTGCGCCCAGTGCCATCCCTTCTACACCGGGAAGCAGAAGCTCATGGATACGGCTGGACGCGTCGAGCGGTTCCGCCAGAAGTACCGGACGGACAAGGCCGCCGGCTGAGCCATGGACGCCCGACTCCGCCAGGCGCTCGCGCGGGCGGAGGAGGTCGCCCGGGAGCTGGCGGACCCCGCCACCGCGCGCAACCCCGCCAAACTCAGGCAGCTGGGCCGTGAATCCGCGCGGCTCGAGGCGATTCGGCAGATCCACGCCCGCCTGGAGCGCATGGGAAACGAACTCGCGCAGGCCCGCGAGGTGCTCCAGGAGAAGGATCCCGAGCTCTCGCAGCTCGCTCGCACCGACCTCGAGCGCTTGCAGCCCGAGATCGACACCGCCGAGCGCCGGCTCGCCGAGCTGCTCGCCCCCGCCGACCCCCTCGACGACCGCGACGCCATCGTGGAGATCCGCGCCGGCACCGGCGGCGACGAGGCGGCGCTGTTCGCGGCCGACCTGTTCCGGATGTATACGCGCTTTTGCGAGCGCCGCGGGTGGAAGGTCGAAGTGCTCAGCCTGAGCGAGGGGACGCTCGGCGGGCTCAAGGAGGCCGTCTTCGCGGTGCGCGGTCCGAAGGCCTATGGCACGCTGCGCTACGAGTCCGGCGTGCACCGCGTGCAGCGCGTGCCGGTGACCGAGACACAGGGTCGCATCCACACCTCGGCGGCGACCGTCGCCGTCCTGCCCGAGGCCGAGGAGATCGACGTGAAGATCGAGGATAAGGACCTGCGCATCGACGTGTTCCGCTCCGGGGGACCCGGCGGGCAGAGCGTCAACACTACGGACAGCGCGGTGCGCGTCACCCACCTCCCCACGGGCCTCGAGGTGAAGTGCCAGGACCAGAAGTCCCAGCTCCAGAACAAGATCAAGGCGCTCGAGATCCTGCGCTCTCGAATACTCGATCGCATGATCGCCGAGCAGGAGTCCGCCCGGGCGCGGGAGCGGCGCGCCCAGGTGGGGACCGGGGACCGCTCCCAAAAGATCCGCACCTACAACTTCCCGCAGAACCGGGTCACCGACCACCGCATTCACTTCACCGCCCACCACCTCACCGAGGTGCTGGACGGGGACCTGGACGAGCTGATCAGCGCGGTGAAGCAGGCGGGAGAGAAGGAGCGGGCCAGTGCTTGAGGCGGGGGCCCCCGTCCGCCCGTCGATCGGGGACGTGCTGTGCGAGGCGGCGGCGCAGCTGGAGCGCGCGGGCGTCCCGAACGCGCGGCGGGAGGCGACGGCGATCTGGGCGGCCGTCGCTGGCGCCAAGCCGGGCGACGTGTGGCTGCGGCGCGACGGGGTAGCACCCGTGGACGCGGAGGAGCGGTTCCGCGAGGCAGTGCGGCGCCGCTCCAGCGGGATCCCGTTCCCCTACGTCGTGGGGCACGCGGGCTTCCGGACCCTGGACCTGAAGGTGGATCCTCGCGCGCTGATCCCGCGGCCGGAGACGGAGGGCCTGGTGGAGCTAGTGCTTGAATGGGGGAGGGGGGAGGGGGGAAGGGGGATGGGGGGCGTCGCCGCCGATATCGGGACAGGTTGCGGATGCATCGCCCTGTCGCTCGCCGTCGAGGGCGGGTTCGATCGCGTGATCGCGGTCGAGTCGGCGCCGGAAGCCGCGGCGCTGGCGCGGGAGAACGTCGCACGCGTCGCCGCCACGACGCCGGTGGAGGTGCGTGAGGGCGACCTCCTGGCCCCGCTCGCGCGCGCGCGCTGCCGGGTCATCGTCGCCAACCCCCCTTACCTGACCGCCGCGGAGTACGACGCCCTGGATCCTGCGGTGCGGGAGTACGAGCCGCGCGCCGCGCTGGTGAGCGGCACCGACGGATTGGAGACGACCGGTCGCCTGCTCGCGAGCGCGGGGGCGCTGCTCGAACCGGGAGGCGCGCTGTTCCTCGAGATCGACGCACGCCGGGCCGACGCGGTGCAGGCGCTGGCGCGGCAACGCGGCTGGCGCCGTGTCGGCATCCACCACGACTTGTTCGGCCGGCCGCGCTACGCGGTGGCGTTCCTCCGGGAGGACGCGTGATCGACGAAAAGGCGCAGGAGCTGGGGCGGCTGCTCGGCCAGAGCGACGAGTACAAGGCGCTGAAGCGGGCGAGCGAGCGGCTGCGCGAGGACGAGGAGTGCCGCACCCAGCTCGAGGAGCTGGAGCGCCTCGCCGCCGAGCTCGAGCGCGTGGCCGGCGGGGGCAAGGAGCCGACGCGCGAGCAGGTCGAGAAGTACGACCAGCTATTGCAGAGCGTCCAGGGAAATCCGGTGTATCAGCAGATGGTCGCCGCCCAGGCCAATTTCGAGAAGTTGATGGCGCGGGTGAACGAGCGCATCTACGATGGCATCAAGAAGGGGGCCGCGAGCCCCATCATTACGTTAGGATAAGGGTGTTCATCGTAGTCGAGGGCCCCGAAGGTGCGGGCAAGACGACGCTGGTGCGCTGGCTCGCGGCGCGTCTCCTGGCGGAGGGACGGTCGGTGGTGACGGTGCGTGAGCCCGGCGGCACGCCGGTTGCCGAGGCCGCGCGCAAGATCGCTCTGAAGTCGCAGCACGATCTGTCGCCGGCGGTCGAGCTGTTTCTGATCCTGGCGGCGCGGGCGGACCTGGTCGCCCGGGTGATCCGGCCGGAGCTGGAGGGGGGCCGGCTGGTGCTGGCCGACCGCTTCGACCTCTCCACCCGATGCTACCAGGTGGCGGGGCGCGGGCTGCCGGCCGAGGCGGTGGACGCGGCGCTGCAGCTCGCGACCGGCGGCCTCGTGCCGGACCTGACACTGGTGCTGGACGTGCCGGTGGACGTCGGGCGCGAACGGCTGCGCCGGGCGCGCAAGGAGCCCGACCGGCTGGAGCGGCTCGATGATGCGTTTCACCGCCGCGTGCTCGAGGCGTACCGGCGGGCGAGCGGCCCCGGCGTGGTGCACATCGACGCGACGGGAACGAAGGCTGTCGTACAGGACGCCGCGTGGCGCGAGGTGAGCGCCGCCGCGGCACTTCAACTGCGAGTCGGAGGGACGTCATGAAGCGGAAGCGGATCGTGTTCGTCATCGTCACCGCGGTGCTGGCGCTGGCCACGGGCGGGTGGCTGCTGCAGCGCAGCGCGACCCCGTCGGGGTCGGTGTACCAGTCGGCTCGCTTGTTCGACGACGTGCTCGCGCGCGTCGCGGACTTCTACGTGGACTCGATCGACGAGCGCCAGCTCTACCAGATGGCGATCGACGGCCTCCTCGACCAGCTCCACGACCCCTATTCTGTCTACCTGAAGCCGGACGATTTCCACGCGCTCTCCGAACAAACCACGGGAGAATACGGCGGCCTGGGAATCCAGATCGACGTCCGAGACGGGTGGATCACCGTCGTCGCGCCCTTGCCGGACACGCCGGCCGAGCGCGCGGGTGTGCTGACCGGGGACCGTATCGTGATGCTGGACGGCCGCCCCACCGAGGGGTGGAAGAACGACCAGGCGGTGCGGGAGCTGCGCGGCACACCCGGCTCCACCGTCGAGCTCAAGATCCGGCGCGTGGGCGTGGAGCAGCCCATTACCTTCAAGATGTCGCGCGCCCTGATCCACATCCGTTCGGTGCAGATCGCGATGCTGCTCGACGACAACGTCGGCTACATCGCTTTGAACCCGGTCAACCAGACGTCCGGAACGGAACTGGCGGGGGCGGTCGACAGCCTGGCGAAGCGCGGCATGAAATCGCTGGTGCTCGACCTGCGCTTCAACCCCGGCGGTCTGCTCGATCAGGCCGTGTCGGTCAGTGACCTGTTCCTCGATCCCGGTCAGGAGGTCCTCGAGCAGCGCGGCCGCGCGCCGGGGGCGAGCCGCATGTACCGCGACCGCGATCCCCAGAAATGGCCCAACATGCCGATTGTCATTCTGGTAAATGGCGGCACGGCGAGCGCGGCGGAGATCATCGCCGGCGCGCTGCAGGACCACGACCGGGCGGTGCTGGTCGGCACGCCGACGTTCGGCAAGGGTCTCGTGCAGTCGCTGTGGCAGCTGACGCCGGAGACGGCGTTGAAGCTGACGACGGCGCGGTGGTATACGCCGAGCGGGCGCACGATCCAGCGCAAGAGCCGAAACGAAGCCGACCAAGACGCTCAAGTCACGGCCGCCGAGCAGGGGAAGGACAGCACCGCCGTTCCGGATTCGCTCGTGTTCCACACCGACCGCGGGCGCGTCGTTCGCGGTGGTGGCGGCATCCGGCCGGACATGTTCGTGGCGCCCGATACCTACACGACCGCCGAGCGCGCATTCCTGCGCACCCTCGGCAGCAAGATCAGCGTGTACCGCGACGTGATCTCGAGCTACGCCTTGGAGCTCAAGGCGGGCGGGCACCTCAGCACGCCGAGCTTCCCGGTGACCGCGGCGATGGTGGACGAAGTCACGCGCCGGTTACAGGGCCGGGGCGTCACTCTGCCGGACAGCGTCGTCGCCGGCGCCCGCTCGCTCATCTCCCAGGAAATCGGCATCGAGGGCGCGCGCTACGTCTTCGGCCGGCCGGCCGAGTTCCGCCGCCGCATGGGGGAGGATCCGCAGGTGCAGCGGGCGTTGGAGCTCGCGCGCCGGGCGAAATCGCCGGCCGACCTGCTCGCCCGCGTGGCGGCGGTACCGAGCCCCTCGCGTAACTAGGTGGGCGACCCGGCGCGCCCCACCGTCGGCATCATCGGACCGGGCCGGGCGGGAATCGGCTTGGGGCTCGCGCTGGCCCGCGCCGGATACACGGTCAGCCTCCACGGGCGGCACAAGAAATCCGTTCCCGCGCCGCTCACGCTCACGGTGGGTCCGGAGGATCGCCCGCCCGCCTGGATCGGCGAGGCGGGCGTTCTCTTGCTGGCCGTCCGCGACGACGTGCTCCGCGGACTCGCCCTGATGCTCCATCACAGCCAGGCGGTGCGCGCCGAGCACGTCGTCCTCCATCTCTCCGGCGTGCAGGGCCAGGAAGCGCTGGGGCCGCTGGTAACGACCCGAGCGGCGCTCGGGTCGTTGCATCCGCTACAGACGATCAGCGAGCCCGAAGGCGCGCCCGAGCGCCTCAAGGGCGCGTGGGCGGCGGTGGAGGGGATGCCGCGCGCGGTGGAAACGGCCGAACAGCTCGCGCGGGACGTGGGGCTCAAGCCGTTCCGCCTCGCGACCAAGCACAAGGCGGTGTACCACGCCGGGGCCGTGTTCGCGTCGAACTATTTCGTCGTGATCGAAGCCGTCGCCCAGCGCTTGCTCCGGCACGCGGGGCTCACGGACAAAGAGGCGTGGGAGGCGCTGCGTCCGCTCGTCGAGGGGACCCTGGCGAATCTCGCCCGCCAGCAGCCGGCGGACGCGCTGACTGGTCCGGTGATGCGCGGCGACGCGGAGACCATCCTGCGGCACCTCGGGTCCTTGACGATCGACGATCAGAATCTCTATCGGTTGCTGGGGCGGGCGGCGCTGGAGCTGGCGCGCAAGCACGGAATGGACGAAGCGCTCGCGGAGAAGATGGCCGCGGCGCTGGCGACCGATTTGCCGCCGGTGATCCGGAAATCGGGACCGGCGCGTGCGTGATCTTTCGGGCTACTGCTCGACTACCCGCACTCCGGCCGGCCGCGAAAACGTGACCTCGCGCTGCGGCACGCCCCCGTTGACCTTGAGGTTCCGCAGGATCACCACTCGGCGCTGACCGGAGCTCTCACCGATATCGAGGCGCGTGACGAGTGCCGTCGCGCGGTCCACCCAGATCAGCGCTTCGTCGTAGGGCCAGTCCCGCTCGAGTGGGGTGAGGCGCAGCACGTCGGCCACGCCGGTCGCGAGCGAGTCGGCCCGCACGTAACGGGCGCGGTACCGCTCGCGGGGCTGCTCGACGAACTGGCCGATCAGGTTCGGCCCCGTCGTCCCCACCTCCGGAATCTTCGTGCGGATCACCTGGCCGGGCGTCGTGCTCGGCGTATACAGCCACAGCCAGCGCCCGTCGGCGACGACGCGGTCGCCTTTGGGACGCGTGAACCGCATCGCGAAGCGGCTGGGACGCATCTCGTAGAGCCGTCCCCACGTCGTGTCCGGCGCACCGAGCATCGGGTTGACGATGATCTGCGTGAACTCCGCGGTCAACGTTGTGACGGACTGATAGGCCGCAGCCGCGCGGTCGAGCGCAGGCCAGGGATCCTGGGCGGAAAGGCGGTACGGCGGTACGGCGGTAAGCAAGCCGATGAGGACGGGGAGTCTCCTACCGCCAGACCGCCCTACCGCCATACCGCCCCTCAGGCCCCTACCGACGCCGGCTCGGCGACGCGGCGACCGATCACCTCCGCGATCACGCGGACCTCCCGCATCAGCTGCGCGAACTGCTCGGGATACAGCGACTGCGCGCCGTCCGAGAGCGCGGCTTCGGGATTGGGATGGACCTCGACCATGATCCCGTCCGCGCCCGCGGCGACGGCGGCGCGCGCCATCGGGATCACCTTCTCCCGTAGCCCCGTGCCGTGCGAAGGATCGGCGATGATCGGCAGGTGCGACAGCTTGTGGACCACCGGGATCGCCGTGAGGTCGAACAGATTGCGGGTCTCGGTGTCGAAGCTGCGCACGCCGCGCTCGCACAGGATGACCCGGTGATTGCCTTCGGCCAGCACGTACTCGGCCGAGAGCAGCAGCTCGGTGATCGTGGCCGCGATGCCGCGCTTGAGGAGCACCGGCTTGCCGCAGCGGCCCGCCGCCTTGAGCAGCGAGTAGTTCTGCATATTGCGGGCGCCGATCTGCACGATGTCGGCCACTTCCGTGACCCACTGCATGCCTTCGGCGTCCATTGCCTCCGTGCAGATGAGGAGCCCCGTCTCCTCGCGTGCTTTGGCGAGCAGGCGCAGCGCCGGACGACCGAGCCCCTGGAACGTGTACGGTGAGCTGCGCGGCTTGAACGCGCCGCCACGCAGGATCACGGCGCCGGCCTCCTTCACCTGGCGCGCGGCCTCGACGATCTGCTGCTCTGATTCGACGGAGCAGGGTCCCGCGATCACCGCCACCTCGGAGCCGCCGATCGTGACGCCGCCCGCGAGCGCCACGACCGTGGGCTCGGCTTTCCACTCCCGGCTCACCTGCTTGTAGGGTTTGCTGACGTGGATCACTTCCTGGACGCCGGGGAGGCCCTCCAGCCGCGACGCGTCGACGCGGCCGTCGTTTCCGACGAGCCCCACGGCCGTGCGCTGGTTGCCCGGCATGGGCCGCGCCTGGTAACCCATCTCCTCGATGACCCGGACGACCCGCTGGACTTCCTGCTCGGTCGCCCCGTGACGCATTACGATCAGCACGACGACGCCCCTCCTCCTCCACGTCCGATGGTGAACCGGTCCCCGTCCTTCGCGGCCGTCACCGGGCCGCCGAAGGCGGCGGCGGCCCGCCGAGCCGGGTCCGTAGTCTCGACAGGAGGATAGAAGTGCGTCAAGACGAGGCGCCGGGCCCCGGCGTCGCGGGCCAGCTCGCCTGCGCGCGTCGGCGTCAGGTGCATGTCCAGCGGCTGGTCGTCGGGCAGGGAGCACTCGGCCAGGAGCACGTCGCACCCGCCCGCCCAGCGGGCGAGCTGCGCCGAGGGGCCCGTGTCCCCCGTGTAGACGAGCCGGCCCTCGGGCGCCGAGAGGCTCACGGCCACGCTTTCCGGCGTGTGCGGCACCGGGAAGGTCTCGAGGTTCACCTCGGCGTCGAGCGGGAATGGCTCGCCGTCCTGCACGTCCAGGAAGCCGATCGGGAACCCGGGGTCCAGGAGCCAGTCCCCGTACGCCGGGGCCAGTGTCTTGAGCAGCCGCACGACTCCCGGCGGCCCGAGGACGACGAGGGGGTCGCGGCGCGGCGGCACCGTCGTGTACTTGAGCGCGTACACGAGCATCGGCAGCTCGCCCCAGTGGTCGGGGTGGAAGTGGGAGATGATGACGTGGGTGACCGCCTGCCACGGCAGGCCGAGTGACGCGAGGCGGTGCAAGCTGCCGGCCCCGCAATCGAGGAGGATCCGCAGGCTGCCCCGGGCCACGAAGTGACACGGGGCGGTGCGGTGGGCCGACGGGGCGACGGTGCCGGTGCCGACAGTGACGAGCTCCACTTACCGGATCCTTCCGCGGAAGACGATGCGCTTGAACAGAATTACGTCGCCCACCTTGAGCTTGTACAGGTACACCCCCGCCGGCACCAGGTCCCCGCCGTCGTCCCGGCCGTCCCAGGTGAGTCGCGGGTCGCAGGTCGGGCCACCCGCCGGCCCGCGGCCGTAGCGTCCCGCGGTCATCACGGAGGGGAAGTCCGGCCCCGGGACGAAGTGGCGCACGGGGTTGCCGCGCAGGTCGAGGACGGCGAGCTCGGTGCGGGCGGTCGTGGCGAGGTCGAACCACAGGCAAGTCGCCGCTTCCGTCCCGGCAGGGAAGGGGTTGGGGAAGTTCTGGTACAGGATGGTGGCGCCGGGGACCGACGGATCGAGCACGAGGAACGAGCCGCGGCTCTCGGCGACGGACGAATCCGGACCGAGGTGCGCCACGACCTTCCACCGGTATTGCACGTTGCGTTCGAGCGGCTGCGTGATGGTGAAGACGGTGTCGAGGATGCCGCCGACGCCGTACGTCGGGAACGACTGCCCCAGGCGGAACACGAACAAGTCGTAGCGGAACGGGCCGGGTGGTGTGGCGACGGCGGGCGAGCGCCACGAGAACGTCGGCTGGACGTCCGGGGTCGCCGTGCCCTGCGCGTTGTCGAGCGTCGTCAGGGTGACCCACGCGGGCACGGCGATCGGCCCCACGCGGCCGGTGGACGCGGTCTCGGCCGCGGCGTCGGTGGCGTACACCCGCCAGAAAATCGGGCCGTACGGCTTGATGGGCCGCCGCAGCGGGTACACGGTCTGGTCGGTCAACGTGGTATCGACGAACGGCGTGGCGAGGGTGGAGTCGCGGGAGACGCGCAGCCGGTACATGACGGGCGGCGTGAAGCCGGTGCCGGTCCACTGGAAGTCGGGAGTGACGGTCACGAGCGACGGTGGCAACGGGGCGTCGGGGGTGACGCCGGCCGACCGGGGTCGAGACGCGGCGATCCCCGCCGCCCCGGCGAGGCTGAGCACCAGACGCCGCATGGAATCAGGCGGGATCGAGCTGGCCGAGGCGGACGCCGACGATCGTCGAGACGCCCGGTTCCTGCATCGTGACCCCGTAGACCGCGTCGGCCGCCTGCATGGTGCGCGGATTGTGGGTGATCACGATGAACTGCGTCTGATCCTTGAACTCCGACAGCAGGCGCACGTAGCGCCCCACGTTCGCGTCGTCGAGCGGCGCGTCCACCTCGTCGAGCAGGCAGAACGGGCTGGGGCGCGCGAGGAAGATGGCGAACAGCAGCGACACGGCGACGAGGGTCCGCTCGCCCGACGACAGCAGGTGGATGCGCTGGGTGCGCTTGCCGCGCGGCGCCGCGTGGATCTCGATCTCGCTGGTCAGCGGCTCGTCCTCGTTGGCGAGGCGCACGTCGCACTCGCCGCCGCCGAACAACGTCTGGAACACCGCGCGGAAGTTCTCCCGCACCTTGCCGAACGAGTCGAGGAACAGCTGCTTCGCCGTCTGGTCGATTTCCCGCGCCGCCTGCTGGAGCGAGTTGCGCGCCGCGACGAGGTCGTCGCGCTGCGTCATGAGGAACTCGAGGCGCTTCACCTCATCGGCGTGCTCTTCGACCGCGAGGGCGTTCACCGGGCCCACCGCTTCGATGGCGGTGCGCAGCCGCTCGTTCTCCTCGCGCAGCCATTCGACGTCGCCGCTGACTTCGGGCGCCTCCGCGAGGAGCCGCTCGAGGGACTTGCGCCACTCCGCTTCGACGCGCTCGGTCGTCGCGCGCTTGCGTCCTTCGATCTCGGAGCGCTCCAGCTGCAGGCGGTGCTCTTCGTCGCCGAGCGCGTCCAGCGCCTGACGCGCCGTTTCGACGGCCTCCTCGGCACCAGCCACCGCCGTCTCGGCGGCGGTGACCTGGGCCTCCGCTTCCCGGGCGGCGGCGGTCAGCTCCTGCAGCGTGACCCGGCGCTCCTGGAGACCATCGTCCCACTGGGCGCGCTGCGCCGTGAGGGTGCCGGCGTCCCGGTCGATCTGCGAGATCTCCGCGCCGAGCGCGACGGCATGCCCAACAGCGGCCTCGGCATCGGCTGCGGCCCGATCGGCGCGCTCGCGCGCGGCGCCGAGCCGCGCTTCCACCTGCGCCGCCTCCACCTGCCAATGCACCCGCTGCTCGCGTGCGGCCTCCTGCTGCCCTTCGAGCTCCGTAAGGCGGGCCCGCTCGGCGCCGATGCGCTCGTCGAGGCGCACGCGCTCGACCTCCTGGGCGCGCAGCTCGCCGCGTAGCGTACTGAGCCGTTGCTCGACGGTGGTGAGCCGCTTGGTGAGGCGCTCGACCTGGCCGGCGGAGTCCGTCGCTTCACGGCGCGCGTGGGCGGCCGCTCGTTCGGCATCGCCCTTGTGGGCCGCCGCCTCCAGCTCGCGGTGCCGGGCGTGCTCGGCGGCCTCGCCGGCCGCCGCGAACGCGGCCTCCGCCTGTGCCAGCTCCGCCGTCGTCGTCGTGAGCTCGGCACCGGCGCGCTCGCGTCCACCCTCGGCGCCCGCCAGCTCCTGCCCGATCGTTTCCAGCTCCGCGCGCCGCTGCAGCGGGCCGCCGGAGGCGGCCCCGTCGAGGAACACCGCGCCGTTGGCGCGGCGCAGGGCGCGGCCGCCCTCGAGCACCTCCTGCCCGGTCAGCAGCGCCCGCACCCAGGCGGCGGCCGGGCCGTCAACCCGCAGGGCGGCCGGCAGCGGTTCGCCGTCGGCGGCGCGCTTCGGGCCCGGCAGCGAAGGGAGAAGCAGCAGCGGGCCCGGGTGCGCTTCGTCATGCCAGCGGCGGATCTCGCCTACGGCCGACTCGTCCCGCACCAGCACGGCGTGCAGCCACTCGCCCAGCAGGCGCTCGGCGAGCTCGGCGTCGCGGCGGCTGGTGCGCACGAAATCGGAGAGCGGTCCGATCACCGCGTCCCCGAACTTGGCCTTCTCCTTCAGGAGCGCCTGCGCAGCCGGGGCGAGCCCGACGCGCTCGCGGTCCAGCTCGGCGAGGGCGTCGCGGCGCGCCGCGAGCTGCGCCACGGCTTCTTCGGCCTGCCGCAGCCCCGCCCGCGCGTGCGCTTCGCGCTCGCGCAGCTCGGCGACCCGGCGCCGCGCCCGCTCCACCGCCGCGGCGGCGTCGGCCGCGGCGCGCGCTTCCGCCGCCGCGCGCTCGCCGGCGGTGGTGACGTCCCGTCCCGCCGCGCGCTCGGCCGTCTCCCGGCGCTCCCGCTCGCTGGCGGCGCCACCCAGCTGCTGGCGCAGCTCACCCTGCTCGCGCTCCAGCGCCGCGCGCTCGCCCTCGAGCGCCCGGTGTCCCTCCGCCCGCCGCAACAGCTCGGCCTCCAGATCGCGCACGGTGACCCGCTCCGCCACGAGGCGCTCGCGGACCTCCTGTTCCTGGGCCGTGCGCCGCTCCAGCTCGGCCTGCACCGTCGCGAGGTCCCGCTCGGCCGCGGCGCGCTCGCCGTCGGCCGCTTCGCGCTCGCGCTCCGCCTGCGCCCCGCGGCGCTCGTTCTCGCCCCGTTCCTCGCCCGCCTTCGCCCGCCGCTGCGCGGAGTTGGCCAGGCGCTCGGCCGCGAGCGCGAGATCGCCCTCGAGCCGGCCGGCTTCGATGCGCGCGTCGGCGAGGCGGCGCTCGATCTCGGTGCGCTGCACTTCCGCGGTATGGCGCCCTTGGACCCGGGCCTCCCGCTCGCGCTCCGCTTCCTCGAACCGGGCCCGCGCGCCCGGCAGGGTCTCTCCCAGCTCGCGGGTGCGCACCCCCAGCGCCCCGAGCGCCAGGTCGAAGTCCTCCAGCTCGCGGCGCACCAGCGTGATGGCGACGCCGTAGCGCTCGTCGATCATCTTGGTGTAGCGCTCCGCCCGGCCGCGCTGGCGCGCGAGGCTGCGGACCTGCGTCTGCACTTCCGCGATCAGGTCTTCGAGTCGGGCGAGGTCGGCCGCGGTCTCCTCGAGGCGGCGCTCGTAGCTCTGCTTGCGATTGCGGTAGAGGCCGATCCCCGCGGCCTCCTCGAACAGCGCGCGCCGCTCCTCGGCTTTCTCCGACAGCAGCGCGTCGATCATCTTGGCTTCCATCACGACCGCCGCGTCGGCGCCCAGCCCCGTCCCGTGCAGCAGATCCTGGATGTCGCGCAGCCGGACCGCCCCGCGGTTCAGCAGGTACTCGCTCTGTCCCGAGCGCGACAGCCGCCGGGTGATCACGACCTCCTGATAAGCGATGGGGAGCGTGCCGTCCGAGTTGTCGAACACCAGGGAGACTTCGGCCACGTTCACGGGCCGGCGCCCGGTCGAGCCCTGGAAGATCACGTCTTCCATCTTGCCGCCGCGCAGCAGCCGCGGCGACTGCTCGCCGAGCACCCAGCGGACGGCGTCCGAGATGTTGGACTTGCCGCACCCGTTCGGTCCCACGATGGCGGTCACGCCCGCTTCGAAGGGTAGCTCGACCGTTCCCGCGAACGACTTGAAGCCCGACAGCTCCAGCCGGCTCAGTCTCATGCCCGGAGGGTCCTCACGGTTGGGGTTGCGGCTGGTAGATCCAGTACGGGCGGCCGAGCTTGCGGCCGATGCCTTCGGCGACCTCGCGCGTCGGATACGGCCCCAGCACCACGCGGTATCCCTCGTCGGTGGTCGCCGGCGCCAGCACCTTAGCCGGCAGACCGGCCCGCCCCAGCTCCTGCGCCAGGCGCTGCGACCAGTCCTGGTTCTGCGACACCGACACCTGCACGTACAGCGGCCCTTCCGGCCCCACCGAGTCGCCGGTCGCCGCGGCGATGGCCGGTGCGGCCTGCGCCGAGTACCGGGCGCCGCCGCGCGGGAGCCAATTGGTCACCGCCCAGAGATCGGCGGCCCCGCCCGCCACCCGGCCCCGCGGCACGAGCGAGTCGGGCGTGACCGCGACCACGTCGGACCCCTGCCGCGCCAGCACCGACCCGTTCGGAGTCACCACGGGAAGGTCGAGCTGCCACGTCGTCGCCAGCCCCCCCACCAGCCGCTTGATCGGCAGGTCCACGACCCACGCCGTGTCCCCCACGGGCGGCCGCGCCAGCAGCCACCGCCCCAGCGGGTCGATGCGGATCGTCGCGGCGGACGAGGGGAGGGCGACGCCATCGATTTCTTCGCGTGCGTAGCGGTCGATGACGGCGAGTCCCAGCCCCCCGCGCAGCGCGACGTAAACGCGATGCCCGGAGGGGGAGAAGGCGAGCGCGCGGGGATGATCGGCGAGTCGTACGAACGCCATGTCGCGACGACCCAGCGGATCGATCAGCGTGACCCCGGAGTCGCTGGCGATGGCGACTAGATCACCCCACCGCGTGGCCGCGACGTCGCCTCCCAGCTCCAGGGTGCGACTCGCGGGGGGTTGATCGGCGCCCGCGGTGACGAGGCGCGGAGGATCCTGCGCCACGACGGCGACGATGCGCTGGTCGGCGGCGCCGAACAGGTCCCGCGGCACGCCGCCGAGCGGCTGCGGCCAGGCGAGGCGGGCGCGGCGGGCGAGCGAGACCACGCGCTTCTTCCCGTCGACCGCGAACAACGTGCCGTCCGGTCCCACCGTGGCTTGCGCGACGTCCGTCGCGACCGTGTCGGTGCGGCCGCTCTCCAGGTCGAGCGCGAGCAGCTCCCGCTTCACAGTGCGCACATAGAGGAATGCCGCCTCCGGGTCCACGCCCACCACCCGCTCGACCGGCGGCAGACGCCCGTGAAGCGCGTCCGGGACCTCGGCGAGGGTGGGGAGGCGGTAGAGCCGCGGAATCCCGCCCCGGGCTGGGAGGCGGATGGCGATAGCGGGGACCCGGCCGACGGGCCCACCGGATGTTCTAACTGTTTGGGAATCTTTGGCTTGTGAGGAGGCTCCGCCGGGCGCTTGGGAGCCGCAGCCCCAGAGCGCGATGCTCAGGAGGAAGCACGATCGTCGCAGTGTGGGCAAAGGGCCTCGCCGGAACAAGATAGGAAACCGGCGAGGCCCGGACAAGTGTTTGGGCGACGCGAAGTTAGAACGTCGGACCGAGGCTCACCGTCCAGTAGGAGCCTTTGCCCGGCCGGTCCAGCGGCTTGGTGTAATCGAACCTCAGGATCACGAATCCCAGCATGTTCATGCGGATCGAGCCGCCGAAGCTGCGCACCGGCGCCCGCACGTTGGTGGGACTTTCACCGGCGTTCCGGTGCCACTTCACGATGCTGTTGTCGTCCCAGGCGACGCCGACGTCGTAGAAGAGGGCGCCTTCGATCGGTGGGAAGCCGACCGGCAGGAAGCCGAGCACCAGGCTGCGCGTGAGCGGGAAGCGCAACTCGACGTTCCCCACAGCCACGCGGGAGCCGACGAGCTGGTCGAACTCGGCGCAGCCGCTGAACGAATTGGTGCCCACGGGGGCGACGCACTCGTTCTGGCGGAACGACCCGCTCGTGTAGCCGCGCACGAGCTCGGTAGAGCCGAGGTAGACGGGGAACAGATCCGCGTCGCGGCCCACGCGACCGAAGAACAGCCCGCGCACCGCGAGCGTGAACGGCCGCGCGAAGAAGTACCGCCGCCAATCGGCCAGCGCCATCGTGAACTTCCACGTGCCGAAGGTCGGCGACGCCTGGATCCTCCAGCGGCTCCCCGCGAACGGGCCGACGTAACCGAACAGCGCGTTGTCGTGCACCAGGGCCGCCGACGGCTGCAGGTAGCCGATGGACTGGTTGTGGAAGGTCTGGAAATCCGAACCGATGTAGCTGTTGGTCGCGTCGTAATAATCGAGCAGCTCATAGGTATCGTCGCTGATGTTCACGCCGTGCAGCGACAGCTCGACTCGGTTGAACTGGCTGAAGGGGTAATACGCTTCGGCGAACGCATCGCGCAGCACGAGCCGCCGCAGCGCCTGGATGACGATCGTACCCGTATCGTTCGGATTCGCGTTGCAGATGTTGATGCACGGCGCGTACCCGAACGACACCGGGAAGTAGATCGGATCCTGCGAGAAGCCCGCCGCCCAGTTGAGCCGGTGCACCTGATTGATGTAGGCGGCGAGTACCTGCGCTTCGCTGATGCGTCCGTTCACCGCCCCCGAAAAGATGAGGGTGTGGTTGCCCAGCATGTCGGAGAGCGAGATCGCCGTACCGCCGAAGATCCCGCGCCCGAAGTTGTCGCGCTCGTAGCCGATGGTTGGGCGCGCAACGTAGTCGGGGCTGAAGCGGACGTGGTAGGGCTTGAACGTGAACTCGCTGGTGTCGGGCAGGCTGCTCCCCGCCGAGTCGACGAGGCTGCGGACCGACACGGGTTGGCCGGCCGAGTCCGTCGTCACCGGGGCGGTGGCCGAGGGCCTCAGCCCCTGCGGGGTGCGGTACACCGAGGCCACGGCGCCCGGCGGCTGCGCCGGAGCCGTCGTGGACACGGCCGGCCCCGCCGTGTCGCGGCGCTGTCCCGCGAGCAGCGTGACCGGCGGCGGTGCGGGGCGGTCGGGGGCCGGCTGTCGCTTCAGCGAGCGCGGGTTGTCGACGCTGTAGACGTCCCAGCGCTGGTCCTCGTAGTAGACGAAAGCGAGGCGGTCCGCCTGGTGGGCCCACGAGAGCACCGGCGAGAGCATGGTGATGCCTTCCGCGCCGGTGTACATGTCGGTCAGCTGGTAGACGTTGCCGTCGCCGAAATCATACAGGTAGACGTTGCTGATGCCGGTGCGGTCGGAGACGAACGCGAGCGAGCGGCCGTCGGGGGCCCACACCGGGTTGATGTTCTTGCCGGCGCCCATGTGGGGCAGGACTTCGACCGACCCGGCCTCGAGGTGGTACAGGGCGACGCGGAAATTGCCGATCTGCAGCTGGCCGAAATCGGTGTCGGGGCCGCGATCGGTCGCGAACGCGATGGTCTTGCCGTCCGGCGACCAGGACGGCTGCAGGTCCGCGTACTTGTCGTTGGTGAGGCGCCGCAGGTTCGTGCCGTCGACGTTGACCGTGAAGAGGTCCGACAGTCCCCCGTCGTACCCCGTGAACACCAACTGGCTGCCGTCGGGCGACCACGCCGGCGTGGTGAGCCCGTTCAAGGGCACCTGGATGCGGCGCACTTCCCGGCCGCGGCGCGCGTCGATGATGACGAGGTCGTCGCGGTCCCGGTGCTTGACCGCGATCGCGAACAGGCGCCCGTCGGGGGAGAACGTGCCCGCGGAGTTGATGAACCGCAGGCTCTCGTAGTTGCTCGAGAACGCGGACTTGACCAGCCGGCGCCGCACGCGCCCCGTCTCCGCGTCCGCGAGGTAGAGGTCCACGAAGAAGCTGTTGCGCTCGCTGAGGTAGGCGATTTCGCGGCCGTCCGGCGTCAGCGCCGGGGCCACGTGCAGTGTGCCCTGCGAGCGCTTTTCGGTCAGCAGCGGCTGCGCGATGCGCCGCGCGCGGTAGTGCTCCGACAGCTGCGGCAGGTAGGTCGTCTGAACGGCGTCCCGCCACTCGTCGGACAGCTCGTCGAGGCTCAGGCCCAGCGCGCGGTGGAAGGCGTTCTCGACCCCTGAAGACGCCGTGGCCTGGAGGATCTCGCCGATCACCTCGTCGCCCCACTTCTCCCCAATGAACGCCCACAGCGCCTGGCCGAAGCGGTACGGGAAGATGCGCGGGTCGTAGGTCATCTGCTCGATGGTCGGGAGGTGGCCCTCGAGGGCCGCGTCGCGCAGCCACATCGCCGTCTCGGGGTCGATGGGCTCCCGGGAGAGGTAGGCCGCCATCCCCTCCATGAACCAGCCCGGCGGATTCACGGTCATCAGCGTCTGCACGCCGCCGCCGATGCGGCCGCGACTGAACACGTCGAACTGGAACTGGTGCGTCATCTCGTGCTGGATGACCTCTTCCAGGTCGGCGTAGGAGCCGGTGAAGGGGAGCACCATGCGGTGCTTGAAGAACTCCGTGACGCCGCCCGTCCCTTCGCCACCCACGCTGGTGACGTTGGTCTCCTGGAACTCGCTGCTCGAGGCGTACAAAATGATCGGCTTGCGGCCCTGGAACTTGTGGTTCAGCAGCCGCGACAGCCGGGCGTAGGACCGCTCGGCGATGCGCGCCGCGTCGAGGGCCGCGGTGCGCTCGGCGGGATAATAGTAGACGTCGAAGTGCTCGGTCTCGATGATCCGGAAGTCGAAGGTGCGGTACTGCACCTTGTTCTGCCCGAAATATTGCGCGGCCCCGGACCGCGGGGCCGCGACGAGCAGGGCCCCCGCCATCGAGAGGGCCACCGCGCCAGCGCCGAACGAGCGTTGCATCGTCCTCATCCTTTCAGCTCCGAATCCCCTACCGCGACCACCGGTGCGTCCCCCCACAGCCGCTCCAACTCGTAAAACGCGCGCAGCTCCGGGTGGAACAGGTGCACCACGAAATCCACGTAATCGAGCAATACCCAGCGGCCCTGCGCCAGCCCCTCCACGTGGTGGGGCCGCCCGCCGCTGGGGGCCAGCGCCTCCACCAGATGCTCGGCCATGCCGCGCACGTGCGCGTCCGAGGTCCCCGAGACGATGAGGAAATAGTCGGTGGCCGAGGCCAGCCCCCGCAGGTCCAGCAGCAGCGGGTCGACCGCTTTGCGATCCCGCAGGATCTCCATCGCCCGGCGCACCGGCGCCGGCGTCCCGCGCCGGCGACCTCCGCGGGCGCGCCCGCGCCCCGTATTCATAGCGCGCGCCTCACGGGTTTGTTCCGTACCCGCCCGGCGGACTCTCCCGCCCTTGTGGCTGAGATAGCCATCACCGGCTCGACGTTAAGCCGCCCTACTCCTTGACGACGGTGACGGCGATCTCGGGCCGAACGTCGGGATGGATCTTGATGCCCACCCGGAATTCGCCGAGCGCGCGGATCGGCTCGGGGAGGTCCACCTTGCGCTTGTCGACGTGGATCCCCAGCTCCTCGAGTTTGCGCTGGATGTCGCCGGCGGTGACGGACCCGTACAGCCGATCCTCTTCCCCCACCTTCACGGCGAAGGTGAGGTGGACGCCGTCGAGCTTGCCCGCTTCGCCCTGGGCGGCTTCCCGCTCGAGAGCGCGCTTCTTGGCGAGCCGGTCCGCTTCGAAGGCGATGCGCTTCTTGTTGCCTTCGGTGGCCGGGTAGGCGAGCCCCTTGGGGAGCAAGAAGTTGCGGGCGTAGCCGTCTTTCACCTTGACGACTTCCCCAGTCTTGCCGAGGTGCTGCACGTCTTCGCGGAGAATGATTTCCATCACAGGCCTCACGTGTGAGATGGCAGAACAGGGGTTCCGTCGGCCAGGGCGGCCACCGGCGCGGTGGCGAGATCGAGACGCGCGTGCCAGAACCAGGCCAGCGCCAGCCCCGCCAGGGTCTGCAACGCCAGGAGCACCGGAGCGGCGCCGCTCAGCAGTCGCACCAGCGGCTCCATCAGCGAGAACGTCCCGGGCACCAGCGCAATGACGGCGAACGCGTCCACGGTGGCCTGGCGCGTCGCCTCCCAATGCAGCTCGCTCCAGGCGATTCCCCTCCAGGCGACGGTCGCGAGCCCCAGCGTCGCCGCGCCGGCCCAGAGCAGCGCGCGCAGCGACTGGCGCCACAGGCCCACCGGCGCGAGCAGGTTGCCGCCCGCGAACGCGACGGCGGCGCACACGGCGAATGCGGCCGCGAGCGTGCCGAGCCGGTCGCCGGGCGCCGGCAGCAGCGTCCACGCGCCGAGGGCGGCGAGCGCTACCGCGACGCCCCAGGCGATCGCGGGCGCCGGCCGCGTCGCGACCAGCAGCGCGGCGAGCGGCAGCGCCACAAACCCGACCGGCGCGACGAGGGAAAACGCGGCGGTGCCGAGCACCAGCCGCCACCAGCGGCGCGGCACGGCGAACCTAGCCGGCGTAGCCGCGGATGTACGGCATCAGGGCCAACTGCCGCGCCCGCTTCACCGCAGTCGCGAGCTGGCGCTGGTGGCGCGCGCACATCCCCGACAGGCGGCTCGGCAGGATCTTGCCGCGCTCGGTCAGGAACCGGGAGAGCGTGCGCTCGTCCTTGTAATCGAGGACCCGGACCCCGGACTCGCACACGGGGCAGGTCTTGGCGGGGCGTTTCACGCTTCCTCCTCCTCCAGCTCATCGACTTCCGCCGCGATCACAGGAGCGGGCTCCGGCTTGGCCGGCAGCCCTTCGTTGACCACCACCAGGAACCGCAGCACCCCCTCGTCGAGCTTCACGAGGCGCTCGTACTCGGGCAACAGGTCCGGCGCGCTCTCGAACTGGGCCACGACGTAGTAGCCCGTCTCCTTCTTCTTGACGGTGTAGGCCAGGGTGCGCTTGCCCCAATGGGCGACGTTGGAGATCGTCCCCTTGCCGTCGCGGGTCAGGAGCGCGTGGAACTTCTCGAGTTTTTCGTTGACCGCGGGCTCTTCGAGGGCACTATCGAAGATATAGACCGTCTCGTAGCGACGAGGCATGCCACCTCCCTTTGGACGATTGAACGACCCGGCGGCGGTGGGCTGCCGAGTAGGGGATTTGTGAGGGGGGGAAGCTAGGCGGTCGGGCGGTCGGGCGGTAGGGCGGTCGGAGGCAGCCCCATGGGCCAGCGGAACGCCGTTTCACATCGTACAGTATTAATGAAAGGCCCCCTTCGTACCTGAATTGAAACCCAGCGATTCGCGCGCCATTTCCTCGGCCTGAAGGCCGGGCTCGGCTCGAACGCGCGCGTCCTTACAGGACGCCTGCTTGCGCCGAGCCGGGGCTTCAGCCCACGGACTAACGGACGGCGGGGTTGGCCCGTAAGCATCGCAGACTCTCGCCCAGGCGACCACGCGCATGCATCGACAATTCTGGCTCAGCCTCGCCGCGACGGTGTCGCTCACCGTTGCTCCCTCGCTCCGCGCCCAGGACTCCGCCTTCCGCGCCATGCAACAGCGCGGCAAGGTCGCGATGGGCGTGGACCAGTACACGTCCTTCCATCGCTTCGAGCACGCGGCTGACGGCGGTCGCGTCGTCCTGGTCCGGGATTCGACCGACGCGGCCGGCGTGCAAACGATCCGCGAGCACCTGAAGGGTATCGCGCGGGCGTTTACCGCCGGCGACTTCCAGACGCCCGGCTTCGTGCACGCCCAGACGGTCCCGGGCACGCGCGTCATGACCACCAAGAAGGCTGCGATCCGTTACGTCTTCCATCCGCTGCCGGGCGGCGGCGAGGTGCGCATCGTCACGCGCGACGCCGCGGCGGTCGCGGCGGTGCATGAGTTTCTGACGTTTCAACGGACGGAGCATCGAACGGGGGAGGGGGAGCAACACCGGCACTGATGTCTGATGTCTGACGTCAGACGTTTGACGTCAGACGTCACACGTTGAACCGGAACAGCAGGATGTCGCCGTCCTTCACGACGTACTCCCGACCCTCGCTGCGCACCAGCCCCTGCTCGCGCGCCGCCTTGTAGGACCCGGCGCGCACGAAGTCTTCGAACCCCACCGTTTCGGCGCGGATGAAGCCGCGCT
>WNGA01008257.1_pt1 | contig 24095 bp, 17 predicted proteins | sample 5400061 | NCBI WGS metagenome assembly WNGA01 (sample SAMN13153366, study PRJNA577476) | soil metagenome | isolation source: 100 cm soil or saprolite under grassland replicate 2 | place: USA:California | collected 2016-06-15
GGTATTGGCCGCTCTTGGCCTCGACGCCCAAGGCGGGCATGACGAGATGTCCGACGAAGAACCGGTCGGCACTGGCGGCTTCTTCGACTTTGAGGTTGATGTCGGCGCGGAGAGTGGCTCCGGAGGTGGGATACATAGGTTAGGTGGGTTGTTGGTCGGTTCGTTGGGAAATTGAAAATTGAAAATTTTCAATTTCTAATTTGCAATTCATTCGGGTTAAGCGCCGACCATGCAAGGCGCGGCTTCAATGAGGTCGTTAGCGGCGGTGGCGGCTTCGCGGGCGACGAGGTTGAGAGCGGTGACGCCGGCGTCATCGACGTTGCCATTGGCGGTGGGGAAAAGCCGGGCGCCGGCAACGATGGCCGCGTTGGCTCGCACGATGAACGTGCCGGGAGCCGTCCAGAGCTTGGCGGTGCAGTTGGCGGCGGAGGCCGCGGCGTGAATGGCCACACCGACGGCGATGTCAGTGAGGGCGGCGACGTCGTATTGGCCGGAGGCGTTGATCTTGAGCCGCTGGCCTTCGACAATGGCCGCGGCAGCGGGGAGCGTGAGGTAACCGGATGCGTTGGAGGTGGTCATGGGAATTTACGATTTATGATTTACGTTTGGTGACGGATGGGACGGATCGGACGGATAGGTAAGGCGTGATGCGTGATGCGTATTGCGTGTTGCGTGTTGCGTAGGTGGCGGGGAATTGGCAAATCGGCAATTGTCGATCGGCAGTTTTACAAAAGGGGTTGGCCATTGGCTTCACGCCAGGCTTTGTAGAGTTGGGGACATTCGTCGATCACCGCGTCGATGGCCCGGGACCGGTCGCCTTTGAACTGGCCGGCCTTGGCCTTGACGAGCGTGGCAAACTGCAGCGCCGGTTCGGTGTGGCCGAGGGTTGTGCGGCCCGCGGCGGCTCCGGCGACGTGGGTTTGCAGAGCGGGGTTCACCGGCATCCTGGCCAGGATAACTTTGCCGGCGTCGGGGTTGGCGGTGAAGACATCGACCAGGTGCCTGAAAAGGTCCTGGTCCTGTGGGGCGAATCTGCCTTCTGCGGCGGCAGCGGCAATGGCCCGCTCGGCTTGCGCCCTGGCGATGACCTTGTTGGCTTCGGTGGCTGCGGCGAGTTGTTGCTCCAACTCGAGGATCCTTGGCTCGGACGCCGGTTGGCCGGGCTTGGCCTGGGCCGGTATGCTGGCTTCGGCCAGCCTGGCTTGGATCGCTTTGAGTTCGTTGCCTTGGGCCGCAACGGTTGCGGTGAGCTGGGTGAGGGCGGTGGTGAGTTCGGCTTGTTTGGCTTGGGATGAGTCCATAGGGGGGGCGTGTTGCGTGTTGCGTGTTGCGTGTTCCGAGTTCCGGGTTCCGGGTTCCGGGTTTGATGCCGGTCCTGAAAAACTCGGAACTCGGAACTCGGAACTCGGAACCTGACCCGGGTCGGCGGCGTCGCGGGACCAGATGGGCTGGATTTTGCGGAAAGCCGCCCGGTTGACGAGGCCACCCATGTTGATGCCCACACCAGTGACGTTCTTGTCTTCGTCAGTCAGGAATTGAGGGCTAAACCGGCGAAACGTCCGGCGCTGGATTGCGTCCGCGCCGGCACCGGTCCATTGCAGCCTGGCGCGGATGCCGCCGTGCCGGGGATCGTCGCCGGCCCAATACATCTGAAGGGGGTGGGCGCTGGCTTCGGCGTCGTTGTGGTTGAAGTCGAAGAAGGGAAGGTCGCCCTCGGCATGGGCGGCCTTGTCGCGGTATTGCTGGAGCATTGCAGACACGCGGCCGGCCAGGGCCTCGTTGACCTCGATGTCCATCTCGAAGGGCTCGCCGTCCTTTACGGCGGTGATGGCGTGGCGGCCCGGTGGCATCCATTGGATGGAGTCGGGCAGGGTGTCGCCGCTGGATGGGACGGCGGTGCTGAAAGCGGCGTGGGCTTTGATAGGCAGCATGGGAGAGTTACAGGGTTACAAGGCTATAAGGTTGAAGCAGAGTAGGGTTAAAACGTATGAGGTATGAGGTATGAGGTATGAAGGATGAAGGATGAGGGGTGGCTTTCATGGAGTCGTTTTCTTTCATACTTCATACCTCATACCTCATACCTCTCATTCCCAATCCGGAACTCGGAACTCGGAACTCGGAACTCGAAGCCCGGAACTGGGGAGCGGCGACGATGACTTCCTCGCCCTCGGCGGGTTGCGGGATGGCGTGCCGCTCGTAGAACCAGGTGCGCGGCATTGGGAGTCCGGCCTCGAGCAGGGTGCGGTCCCGCTCGGCCATCGCCTTCTCATCCTTGGCTTCTTTTTCGCCGGGCTGAATCCACGGACACTCGCGAGCGTCGCCGAAGTTGAGCCGGCAGATGGCGGGCAGGAGCTGGCGGTTGATGATTCGGGCGGCGTGCCCCGCCACGGCCATGATGCGGTCGGCGCGCACGCCCTGGTGAACAACGCCCAGGGCCTGGGTGCCGCGGTCCCCGGCGTCGGTGGTGAGAGTTTGGCGTTTGATGAGGATGTCGACGAGCTTGTCGGCGGCGTCGAGCAGGGCCTGATGGGCGCTGCGGGAGGCGTGTTGGAGATCGGTCTTGATCTCGAATTGGGTGCCGGCGGGAAAGGCGGCCCAGGCGGCGCTGCCCATGCCCTCGAGCATCTGCTGGATTTTATCGATGGTCGCCTGGCTGGCGTTGGCATCGTAGAAAGCCATCCGGAAGGGCATCCCGAATATCTGGGCATAGCGAAGGAACCATTCCCAGGTGAAGTTGCTGGCGGCCCACCAGAATCCCAGGATACGCAAGAGGGCGCCACTGATGGGATGGCCGCTTTTTTGTTTGCAGATCGAGATCAGGAATTTGTCCGGCGGGAAGGGAGCGAAACAATCCTGGATGGGTTGGAGCGTGGCGCCGTTGAAGCGCTCAACGTTCAACGTTGAACGTTCAACGTTGAACGTGGAACGTTGAACCGTTGCCCCGTTCCGATTCAACGATTCAACGTTTGAACGATTCAACGCGATCTGCGTCCCATCGAGCATCAGCTGATCGGGGCCATAGCTGGGATAGCCATAGAAACGCGGATGAACCCAGCGGGTGCATCGCGGGGCCAACGCAGCGCCAGCCTCGGTGAGTTTGACGTGCCAGTCGATTTCCAAAACGGCAATGCCTTTGCCGACTGAATCGAGCACGTCCCGGAGCGTGTCCTCGAAGTCATTCTCGTCATGGTCGGCGCGCGGCTCGAAGTTCCAGAGCAGCTCCTCGCACAAGCGCGCCCGGCGTTGGGCCTCCGGGCTGGGCATTGCGCCCTGCGGCGACCAGGGCTGGACGCTCCATTGCAGACCCAGCACGGCGTCCTTCAAATCGTTGAGGGCGCTGTTGAGCCGCGGCCAGGTCTGCTCCATCAGGTCGAACATCTCCCACTGGGCCTGGAGATGGCCGGCCATTGCCCCGCGAGTGATTTGCTCGACGTATTGCGGGGTATAGGACCGCAGCGCGGCGCCTTGCCAGCGGTCGCGGGCCTCGGGCGCAATGACGCGGAACAAGGGCGCTGCGGCGGCGCCACTGATTTCTGGCCTTGGCCCCGCGGACGTGACGCCGTGCAACCAGCCGCGAAGTTTGGCGAGGGGATTCATGTGGGGAAAACGGGAACGAGGGAAAGCAGGAAAGCGGGAAAGCGGGAGGAAGGAAGATCGAGAGCGCTTCTCGTTTTCTGGCGATGGAGCTTTCCAAATTTCGATTTTGGCCCAATGGGTGAGCCCCGCTGGCGTCGGAATACTTTCCTGGCTGTGTTCATTCGATGTTTTGGCTTCAGTTTTTCCCGGCTTCGGCCTTCAAGTCGTGGCCTGGGTCGCCACCGTCTTGAATTTCTGGAAGAGTTCCCGCGCGTCGGCGTTGTCCTTGACCTCCAGGAAAAGCGCGTCCAGGCCCGCTTCTATCTTGGTCCTCTGCGCCTCGAGCCATTTCTCGCGATCCTGTGTCATGGCCCGCTCGCGCTGGTCGAACCTGGCTTTGTCCATTTTGACTTTGTGCCGAGCAGTCGCGAAGGCCAGGTAGGTTTTGGCATCGCCGGACTTCACCGCCTTGAACTGGAACATCAGACCCGCGCGCCGATCCAATTCCTTTTCGCTCAGGTTTGGAAACGAATGGGCCAGCCAATCCCGGAACTCGTTCGCGCTGGATTCGGCCTCCAGCAAGCGCTGCTGCAACGTCCAGCGGTGGAGCCAGCGGCTTAAGGAGGTGTGCGAAGTTTTCAACCCATCGTTGGCGAGCCAGGCGACCGTCTCGCTCAGGGAGTGGGTTCGGGCGTAGTCGGCGACTTCCGCTGCTCGATCCTCGGACATCGTGTAGAGCGGGCTGTTGGTGTTTTGTTTGCGGTTCATTCATTGGAACGGCGTTAAAGCGTTGAAGCGTTGAAGCGTTGAAGCGGGTTTCGTCATTCGTCATTCGTCATTCAGCCATTGGCTGCCAGCCAATCGCGGCCGGCGGAAGTGATACGCCAGGTTTGATTCTCGGGGCTGATGGCTTTGGAGAGCACACTTACAAAGCCCTTGTCCTGGAGGTAGCGCATCTCGGTGGCGGCGAGCTGGGCGCCCAAGCCAGGAAAGCCGAAGACGCCGGCGTGCACCGCGAGGACTGCCGGGCCCAGGCCCCATTGAGTTTCGTTGGCGTCGAGCACGCGCAGGAGCGCGACGCGGTACAGTTCACGTTGGACGGAAGTCATGGGAGTTGTAGTTCCGGGTTTGCGATCTCAGTTCCGAGTTCCGGGTTCCGGGCGTTCGCCACGCCGAAGCGGCTTCGGCCGCGCAGGCGGGTTCCGGGTTGCCTGGAGGAGCGGGATTCCCCGCGCGCCAACCTGGTGGGTGGGGCGAGCGTCCTCGCGAGCCGGCGCGCCAACCTGGCGGGTGGGGCGAGCGTCCTCGCGAGCCGGCGCGCCAACCAAGTGGGTGGGGCGAGCGTCCTCGCGAGCCGGCTGGCCTCAACTTCGGGTTGACGGCTCGCGAGGCCGCTCGCCTCACCGGTCAACCCGGAACTCGGAACTCGGAACTCGGAACTAATTCCGTGTTCCGCGCTGCGAATTGCGGCTTGCGTGTCGCGCATGGACGTGACGTTGAACCGCACGCCGGAGAAAGTGTTAGCGCCAAACGAGCGAAACGAGCGAAACGAGCGAAAATCTGGTGTTTAGCACCCTTTTTAGGCTCGCCGGACGCCCTCCCTTCTTCAATTCGAGCCACCCACAGCGGCTGTTCCTCAACTCTGAAGCCCAACCACCGATGACGCGGATTTCACGAATGGGTAGAAGCGAACCCCTTTCATCTGTGTTATCAGTGCCATCCGTGGTCAAACCCGAATCTCGAAACCCGAAGCCCAAAACTCGGAACTCGAAACTCACCCATCCAGCGGACTGCGCACCCCAATCCCCGGCCGTTGCATCACGTGCGTATAAATTTGCGTCGTGGCCACGTCCTTGTGCCCCAAAAGCTCCTGCACCGTGCGAATGTCGGTGCCGCCCTCCAGCAAATGCGTGGCAAACGAGTGCCGCAGAACGTGCGGCGTTGCGCGCCGCTCCAGCCCGGCTGCCATCGCCGCAGTCTTAATCGCTCGCTGCACTCCGGCGTCGCTCACGTGATGCCGCCGCCGCCGCCCGCTCCTCGGGTCGGTGCTCAACTCCGCCGACGGGAATACCCATTGCCAGGCCCACTCGTGCGGTGCGTGCGGATACTTCACCGCCAGAGCCTTCGGCAACCACACCTCACCCTGGCCCGCCGCCAGATCCTTGTCGTGCAACTCCCGCACCCGGTGCAAGTGCGCTCTCAGCCCTTCGCGCAACGTCTCCGGCAGCACCGTCCCCCGGTTCCTTCGCTCCCTTGCCCGCGCGCACCACGATCTGTCCCCGCGTGAAATCGATGTCCTTGACCCGCAGCCGCAAACCTTCCATCAGGCGCACGCCCGTTCCGTAGAGCAACCGCGCAATGAGCGCATGGGTTCCTTTCTCCACTGCACATAAGACTGCTCCGTGCGATATGCCATCTGCCTGAAACGAAGCACTTCCCGGCATTGATCCAGGAAGCGCAGCTTGGGAAGGAACCGGTCTTGCGCCCCGGTTTGGCGGGGCGAAGCGAAAGGCGCGCGCATGAGATAGACCAAACTATTCCTTGCCATAGAGTGCCGAACAAGCTCAAAATAGCGCGCATGAGACGCGCTAGGCCAAACCGCCCCGCGCTAGGCCAATCTCCCCTTTGGCCGAATATCTGTTAGGCCACGTCACCACGCCATGAAACTTCCACCGCTCCCAAAATGGAACACGGCAACCGACGACATTGACGCCAGTGATTTGTTCGCGATCGCTCTGTCTCACGAGCAGTCCTTGCTGCCGTCGGGCATCACTTTCCCGCGCACAGGCCAGATTTGGGAGGCAGTGCGCGATTGCGACGTTCATTTCATCGCTTCATTTACGTCAGAGGCGTTAGCGGAGTCGCGCTGGCTGCCGGGACGACCGCCATCTCAGAGTATCGTGCCAGCGACGCCTTTCGGACAGGCTCGGCTGTCGCGCAACGAGCGGGTGCGTGTCGTGTTCGCGGACGACCCCAAGCCGCTGGTCGTCTGGTTTCAGCCGTTGCGCTACCACGAGCTTCACACCCACATCGTGCCGGTGGAGGTTCGGAGTGCGCCTCACTATTCACATTACCGGCTCGCCTTGCGGACAGCGCCGACATCGCGCTGGCTGCACCACGAGTCAGAGTTTTTTACTGAGGCATTCAGACTGATTGAAGACGTGGCCTAACCATGCGCTGCAGCGAACGGCGGCATCGCATCACTGTTGCAATCGACGCGCCTCCTGGCCGCCGTCGCTAAGCTTGGGTCGTTGATATGGCGGCATGCCGCACTGCTTCTCTATGATACGGACCTTCCTCCTTGCCGCCGCTCTGATTACGTATGCAGTGCCCGCTTCGGCGTGGTTTTCACACCTTTCAAACGCAGTCGGAGAGAGCCCATTTTCCGAGACATTTAGACAGGACTATGAGGCGGCCAACGCCGCCGCAAAGTCGTCTCATTCGCTGAAACCTATTGAGGATTTGCTCCTTCGTTACCAACGACTGGAAGAGCAGGCGGAGCTACACGTTACGCTCGGTTACGGTTACGGCCAGTGGACAGGCTTCGTTCGCCAAGAGAAGTCGATCGAGCACTTCGGGAGAGCGCTCAAGTATGACCTTCCGCCCATTTTAGTTCCCGAGATTTTCACCCTGCGCGGCAACGCTCACGAGCAACTCAAACAGCTTGATCTTGCTCTGGCAGACTACATCCGAGGTCTGTTCTTTTGCCTCCGATATGACTTGCCGCCATTCACCCCAGATCTCATGGGTCTAGATGCGTTCGACCCCAAGCTTGCCTCAATTCCACGCGACGATCCGAACTATGCCGAACTGACGCTGGATTTTCGGCTCTATGATCGGCAGATCAGGTTCGAGGCAAAACTGCTGATGACTCGCTATTTTCTCATTGACGCACTGAAACTTGCAACAGCGGCGTTGAGTCTCTCCACCAACGATCTTGAGAAGCGCGTCAGGGCAATTTCCAAGGACGAAAAGCGAATCCATCTCATCCTGGCTTTTGCTGCATCGGAAAACATTCGCCCGTGGAAATGACGCCTAACCCCTATTAAGCCCGGACGGTCAAGGGGCAAAAATCTTCCGCGCCGGAAAAGTTTCCATTTCCGGCGGGGCGGCTCGGGAACGCGCGCTCCGTCTTGGTTTCTCTTCGCAGCTCGGACGCTTGGGCGTCCGGCTAAACACCTATACGGACTCAGTCGAGCGGGTCAGAGTCCAGGCCGGACGGCCTGAACCTCAACCCGCTTTCCAGGGCCGCGATCGGACGCCGCGGCCCGGTCCAGAAACTCTCTTGCAGTTCACCCACACGCTGTCCATTCAACGCGATGTCGGCTGCCCGCTGGTTCCTGGCGGAACTTCGGGCTCCAGTTTTTTGCGGATGTGCGCCTGGGGCGGATGCGCCAAATCTTTTCTTCGTTCGTTCCAGAGGGATGTAATGCGCGAGATAGAACGAGCCGGGGGCGGCTGCGAGCCTCCAGCTCGCGCCCCCGGCGGTCGAACTGCCCGCGATCTCGGCCGCTGGCCGCCGCTCCCAATCAATGCGCCGGAGTCCTCCCGCGCCCAACGCAGACCGGGGGTGCTCGGGCACCCGTGGGTTGGGTCTGTGACGGGTGAGGGCATCGGGTTTTTTGATCGGCTCCAGTTAGGCGTCCGGGTTCACGGCGGCCAGGGCCAAAGTCAGTTGCGCGCCAGCGCGGCGACCAGGCGCGCTGGGTCGAAGACGCTGCCCGTGCGCAGCATGTAATAGACGGCGCGCGCCAGTTTGATGGCCAGCACGGTGTTGGCCTTGAATTTGTTGCCGTTCAACCGCGCTTCCAATCGTTGGGCCAGCGGGCCGATCACGGCGGGGTCGCGTTTGGCGATGACGGCCGCCTCGCCGAAGGCCCAGCGCAGATAGGGGTTGCCCAGCTTGGCGCCGCGCAGGCCCTTGATTTTCCCGGCGCTGGCCACGGTGCCTTTGACCAGCCGGCTGTAGGACAGGAAGTCCTTGACGGTGGGAAAGCGGCCGATGTCGCCGATCTCGCACAGGAGGGTCAGGCCCAGATGTTGGCCGATGCCGGGCACGGTTTGCAGCAAGGCGTAATCGCGGGCGGCGACCTGTTTGGCCTGGCGCTGGAGTTGGGCTTCGAGCGCACCGATCTGGGTGTCGAAATGGCGGATCATCGCCAGGTCGTTTTGGAGCGCCAACTGGCGCAGGGGATGCTCTTCGGCGGCCAGCAGTTGAGCCTCCCAGGGATCGCGGCTGCGGCGGGTTTGTTTGAGGGGGGCCCGGTTGTGGGCCAGTTGATGGGAGGCGATGCGGGCCAGCAGTTCGGCCCGGCGCCAATGCGGTGCTAACCATGCCATCGGTGTTCAGGTCGTGGACTTGGTCGCCACGTCCTTGAATTTTTGGAAGAGCTCCCGCGCCTCGGCGTTGTCCTTGACCTCCAGGTAGAGCGCGTCCAGGCCCGCTTCGATCTTGGTCCGCTGCGCCGCCAGCCATTTCTCTCGTTCCTGCATCAGCGCCCGCTCGCGCTGGTCGAACTTTTTGTCCTCCATTGCCCCTTTGAAGCGGCCGCTCTGCTCGTCCGCGTCGACTTTGATGACGTTGAGGCGGAGCTTGTCGTCCTGCTTCAGCTCGGCGGCCACATAGGAACGCAGGATCGCGGCGGCGCGGACGTTCTCCCTGGAGAGATTGGGGAAGCGTTTCTGGAGCGCGGCTTCGTCCATCTCCGCCAGCTCGCCCAGGATGTCCCATTCCTTTTGGCGATGCCACCAGGCGCAGAACCGCGCGTACTTCGAGTCGTCGCTGATCGCGATGCCGAATTTCTCCAGGATGGCCGCACGCGCCTCCGCGTTGCTGTGCCGGTTCCGAAGTCCAAAGGCCCAGTCGCCGTCCGCCGGATTGTCCCGGCACCGAAGCTTCAACTGCCGGAGCGGAGGGATGGTTCCGCCGGTTTTGTGGATTTTTTGGGGCAGGTTCATGCCCTCACATGTCCCTCCGGGCCACGAGGCCGGCGTCGGTGATCGCCCAGCGCAGGGCGCCGAGTTTTCCGCGCTGGCTGGTGATCCATTGTTCGCGCTCGCAGAAACTCAGGGCGTTTTCAAATTCAGCCAGCGTGGCGGGCGGCCGGGTGCGTTGCATGACCGCGCCGTGCAGGAGGCCTTCGGAGATCAATCCGCCATCGACGCCGCGAGGATCGGTGAGCACGTCGAGCAAGGCGCGGATGACTTGTTGGCCGTGGGAGTTCATGAGTGTTCAGTGCTGCGAATTGCGGCTTGCGTGTCGCGCATGGGCCAGACGGTGGACCGCCCGCCGGAGCAAGTGTTAGCGCCAAACGAGCGAAACGTGCGAAACGAGCGAAATTCCGGCGAGGGTCAGGGATTTTTCAGCGCGGAACGCCTTTGATCCCCTTTCCCTGCGCAATTCGTGGAGACTTTTCGTGGCGCAGAGGCCAAGGCGGGCAACGGAATGAACGCCATCTCGATTAGCAATTCTTCGACCTTAGTTCTCCATCCGCCCTCCGCGTTTCACGCCTTAGTGTTCTCGGGCGTCAGTTCGGTGACGTGTTCGAACCGCGAATTCACGCGAATTCACGCGAATTGACGAGAATGTCTGGGCAATTTGCGTCTATTCGCGTCTATTCGCGGTTGCTGGTACGTCATCGCATTTGTGCCGGGCAGCACTTACGCGAAAGGCAACACGCAATACGCAACACGTCTCACTTCCCGATAGATCGAGTCGCGTCTTTGTACGCCATGAGACTGGGAACTTCCCAAACGAGCACCCGCTGTTTCTCGGAGGTGAAGCGCCAGCGGAGGTATTGAAGGCCGAGCTTGGATTCGCGGGCGGCGCGCAGGGCGGTGAAGCCGACGCCCAACAGCCCGGCGGCCCGGAAGCTGCCGACCTCGGGCACTTGAGCGCGGGGCTTGCCAGGGGCGACGATGAACGTGCCGTCACCCCGGGGCGTGACGAGCGCTTCGGCGAAGACCAAATTCTGTTCCTGCGGCGCATTCTGGCTGGCGGTTTCGGGCGCCTTGGGGCGGGAGGAACCATCGGCTGAAACTGTGACGGCGGAGCGAGGCGCTTGGAGTTTGCGGGAGTGGGAGTCAGGGCGTCGGCGCGCGATGGCCTCGCTCTCCAGCTTCCTTGCTCTCTGGTGTTGGATTTTCTTCCTCATGGCAGGAGGGTTTGTTTGAGCATGGGCAAAATCGAGTCGAGAGAAGCTTGTGTCGAGAGTGCAGAGCCGAGCGGTCCTCTACGCTCGACTCAGACTGGCTCTCAACTGTCCCAGCGCGGCGGAGCCGCAACCACTTTGGAGTGCGCGGACTTGTCCGCGCTTTCGGCAGGCGACTTGTCGCCGTCCAATGCGGAAAGGCGTCCAACTCTCCCGGGCCGCTGGACGCGGCCCCGCTTTGGCGACAAGTCGCCTAAGCGGCAAAAGCGGTGACAAGTCACCGCACTCCAAATTCTTGCCGGCTCTGCGCGAAGTTTCATCATTGTAGTACGTAGCAAAGGACAATCCGCTGGCATGTCAATTGTGGACCTGTCTAGCTTGGCTGGTTGAGTCGGCCTTTTCGAGCAGTTCGCCCAGGAGTTCGAGCGTCCTGGTTTGAGCGCGAACCCCGTAATGGAAATGGTAGGCGGCTTTTGCGGCTTCCTGGCGGGCCGGGGCCGGCAACACTTCTGCCAGACTCCTGAAAAACATCTCCAGTTCGTTCGGCGTGGCGTGATCGAGCTTGTTGCCGACAAAGTCCAGAACGGTATCCAGCGGGGTCATGAGGAAACCTCATTTGTTGGCCGCAAAATGGCCGGTTGAGCGGCGGGCCACAGCCGAATCAGGTGCGACCCGGCCGCCGGTGTCAGAATGCCGATTTCGAATCGCCAATTGCAAGTGCAACCAAACGCGGGGGACTGCTTGAATTGTCCATCCGCCGCCGGCTCGACGATCTGCGTACACAAGAGGGTTTTGAGGCTCGGGGTGGACGAGAGATTACGTGGCAAGTTTTTCCTTGAGTTTTCGTATGTGTCACGCAACAATCACGTTAAATGGATAACCAAATGGAACAAGATAGTCAACCAGAAAAATACAAACGGATATTTGCCCAGCGCCTCGCCGAGGAGTGCCAGGCCCGACATTGGCCTGAGGATCAATGGCAAAAGCGATTGAAGGAAATCACTGGTGCATCGCAAGCTACGATTTCTCGCTGGCTGAACGGAGAGTCCATTCCTCACCCCTTGGCCAGGCAGGCGCTCTCCAAGGCGTTCGACAAATTGGATTCCTATTGGCTAGGCGGAAAAACCGATCTTGAAATACAAACGGATACTGAGGCGAAAGCCATGGAGTTGCAGGAGCGTCCCTACGAAGACTTGCAGCGCGAGCCTGACGCAAAAGCGTTGCGGCTTCCAGATTATAGGGTGTTCGCGGCTTCTGAACTCAAGCGAATGCTCACACACCTGACGGAACGGTTGATCGACACCCCCGCTCCGCGCGCCGCGCCCATTCTGGATCAGATTGAGATGATTGCGGTCACGTTGCGGGCAAAGTTGCGCGAGGCGCCCGCGCCTCGCCGTGAAAAAGCGCTTACCCCTGCCCAAGGGTCGGGCGTGCACTCCAGCCCCTGAGATGGAACCAGCCAGCGGCCTCACGGTCGCCGTGGACAGTTCCAGCACTCACGCCGCCATCAAAAAGTCCCGGCCTTCGACGAACCGGAGACTGGTGAGGTGTGTGCGCGTCAGTTCGCGCGCCTGCGGCTTGGCGACGTACCCGAGCACGAAGCACCCGGCCGGGGCGGGAATCTGGTCCGGACCCAGGACAGGCCGGCCGGCGAATTCCCGGCCGACCTTCCGGGGATCGATGTCGATGTAGCCGTCGATGTTCACGCCGTGCCCAGCCAGGAGTTCCGCCCGGCGACGCGTGGGCCGGCCGGCGCCCCAGACGAGGATGCGCCGGTGCGGCTGCACGTGCCGCAGCAACCAGCGGGCGAGAAAGCCGGCTTTGCAGCGGTAAAACGCCTCCGTGTCGTATCGGGCATCGACCCGCGAGAGGCGCTTGGGAGAATCGTTCCACGTCAAGAGGACCCGCGGCACTTTCGCCGTCACCACGCCGGCCTCGATCCAGCGAAGCCACAGTTCGTAGTCCTCGGGAAACTGCCCCTCACGATAGGCACCGTGCTGGCGGGCCAGGGCACGGCGAAACATGACCGAAGGATGGGCGAAGGGCGACTCGACGAACCGGTTCAATGCGATGTCGTCCGAGGATACAAGGCTATTGATCCAATCGACGTGTCGCGCGTAACCCGCCTGCCGCTGGCGGTCGCCGCCAAACTCGACGAGACACCCGGCAAGCCCCACCTCGGGATTCTCGCGAAGGAAGCTCACCTGGGCCGCCAGCCGATCCGGATGGGACTCGTCGTCCGCGTCCATTCGCGCCACGAGCGGCGAGCGGGCCGCAGCCAGCCCGACGTTCAGCGCGGCCACGATTCCGGCATGCGGAATGGTGATAATCCGCAGCCGGGGATCTTCGGCGCCGAGCCGGCGCAAGGTCTCCGGGGTCTGATCCGTGGAGCCGTCGTCCACAACAATCAGTTCCCATTGGCGCAGGGTTTGCCGCCGAACACTCTCGATGGCGCGTAGGGCCGCGGCGGCGGAGTTGAACACCGGCATGACGACGGAGACTTCGGGCGTGCGCATCAAAAGTCGTACCGTCCCGGCTCGCTCGTCGCGCTGCCCGCGAAGAGTTCGTGCAAGGGCATCTCGAATCCAGGGAGGAGCGCTTCGGTCAGCAATTCGCGTCCCGCCAGCACGCGCTTGAGCGCCAGCCCGAAGGGGGTGCCGTGGTACACCTCGACGTTGTCGAAGCGAGGATCGACGATCCAGACCCTGGGAACCCGCTGCTCCTCGTAAACGGTTTTCTTTTCGACTGTGTCCGCGTGATGATCCTCCGAGCTGATCACCTCCGCGACCAGCCACAGCTTGCCGTTGGCGGTCGTGACCAGCGCCATGTCGGGGCGGAGGATCGTCCTGGCCGAGATCTCCACCGGGCTGCGCGTGTCGAGCATCCGCGCTGCCGTCAGCGAGGCGATGGCGCCCGCCACGCGCCGGCGAAGCCGGACCAGGATTTCGTCGTGGCGCGGCCGTGGCGGAAAGCGGAGCAACCGTTCGCCGTTGACGGTTTCCTCGTAGGCGTCGCTCATGGGTTGGAAGGCGCGCGGAGAATTCCACAGCCGGCCGGGCGAAGCAAACTTTACTCATCCATCAGCGATCGGGGGGCGCGGCCTTGGAAGGCCGCATGTGTTTAGCGCGACTGCGGTGCTGAAGGCACGGAGTCCCGGCTTCAGCCGGTCGAGCATCCGGCTAGAACCAGCCCGCCATAACTTCGGTCGCGCTGCCGGCTAAAGCCGCGACTCCATGCGGGGATTGCCGCCCGCCGCTAAACAGATACGGAAGGCCGCGCCCCACTGCTCACAATGGCCGGGCGCGGAAATATCCAGGCCGATTAGTGGGCGGGGTGTTGCCCGGGAAGAAGCTGCGGCTGAGGTTGGTAAAGGCGACCTGGGATCGCAACGTCCAAATCGGGTTCAGGAGGTTGGTCGCATATTGCAACTGGTATGTAACCCCCGCCTTTCCGTAAACGACTACCTCGCGCCCTCCGTTGTTCATGCGCGCGTCCAGCAGAGGTTGGGTGCCGATGAGCACGACTCGGCCGTGGTTCGCCAGGACCGTCGGGGGCAGGCCGGGTTCCACGTGGATTGCCCGCGCTCGCCGCGATGGTGATGGCGGCGGTGTTGGCATCGGGGCTCTGCAACGTGACGGTCGCCAGCGCCGGCGCCAGCGCCTCGACGGAGAGGTTCTGGAGCCGTTCGCCGGGCAACTGAACCACGGCCTGCAATTCGCTCAGCGGCGCGCTCGAGAAGAAGTCGATGGGAACGGAGCCGTTCGTGCCGACGAGCAGGGCGGTGGAGCCAACGGTGGCCTCAACGTAATCTTTGACCACCACGTTGAAGGTCATTTGATTGCTCAAAAACGGCCGGGTTTGATCAACCACTCGCACGGTGACGGGGTGGGTCCCAGGCGACTGGGCCCGGTTGGGCGTCCAGTGAAAGCTCTGGCTGACTGCGTGAACGCGCGAGTTGGTGGGCGCGCCGGGCGCCAGAGACAAGTTGAGCAGCAATGGCGGCTGGTTCGCGTCGTTCACGATCAGGGGCACGACCAGCGGCTTGAGGACTTCGGCAGGGATGTCCGGCATCGGCTCCAGTGACGGCAGCGAGTAAACCGTCACGGTCGCCACGCGGCTGGTGGCGGAGCCGAAATCGTTTTCGACGACGACATCGTAGCCGCCGTTGTCGATCTCCTGGATGTTGGGCAACAACAGCGAAGGGCTATTGGCGCCGGGGAGGAAGGCGCCGTTCTTGCGCCAGTGGTAGGTCATCGGTTCGGTGCCTTCGGCGACTGAGGCGAGAATGAGAGTGCTTTCGGCAATGCCGAGCTGATCCTGGGGTTGGACGACGATGCGCGGAGGAGCGACGACGATCAAATAGGCGGGTTTGGTGATCAGCACGCCTGACGCGTCGCGGATAAGCGCGGCGTACTCGCCTTCGTCAGAAAGCTGGACATTGCTGAGAACCAATGTCTCCGACGTCGCGCCGGGGATGGCGGCGCCGTTGAAGCGCCATTGGTAGGCGACTGGCGCGGCGCCCTCGGAGCCCGCGTGGAAGGAGACCGTTTGGCCTGCACGGGCGAACTGGTTCTGCGGATGCGTTTGGTCGCCCGCGAGATTGGACGGAGTGGAGAGGCCGAGCGCGTTCAGAGAGCGGACCCGGTAGAAATAGAGCGTGGCGGAGTCGAGGCCCTCGTCCACGAAAGCGTCGAGGTTGGCGGCGACGGTGGCGACCGGGATGAAGGCGGCGCCGTCGGCGGATCGCTCGATCTGGAAGGCGGCTTCATTGGTGGAGCGATCCTGCCAGGTGAGGACCATCCGGCTGCGGAAGAAATGAAGGCCATCGCCCGCACTCGCGACGAGGCCGGCGGGAGCGCGCGGCGCGGAGGCCGGCATGACAGTGCTGGCGCTGGCAAGGGCCGACCAGTCGGAAGGACCGAAGGCGTTGGTGCCGCGGACGCGATAGAAGTAGGTCGTGTTGGCGAGGAGAGGGGTGTCGAGCGCGTTGTTGGCTTCAGGTGGGAGCGCGAAGATTTGCGTAAAGTTCACGCCGTCAGTGGAACGTTCCAGCGAGAAACCGAGTTGATTCGTCGAGCCGGGCGTCCAGAAGAGCGTGATTTCGTTCGGGCCGGTCGGGACAGCCAGGAGATTGATCGGGGCGGAGGGGGTGGGCGGAGGTTTGGTGAGGGTGAAGGTGTCGCGAATCTCGCCCGTATCCCGGAGGAGCATCGCGTCGAGCCGGTTGCTGTTTACGTCGATGACCATGGTTCCCAGTTCATTGAGCTCGAGGAAATGGGCGGGGTGGTTCAACGGGCCGCCAGTGACCTGGCCTGCATTGCCGGCCACGGTATAGACGACGCCTTCGCCGGCGGCGTTCTTATGATACGCCCCGTCGCCCTCTTCGCGGCCGTCGCCGCCGTCGATCTTCATCGAGTTGGTCATGGTGCTGGAGAGGCCGTAGTGGCCGTGGAGCAGGTAGGAACGTTCCCAGGCGTGGCTGTGGCCGCAGAGCACGAGGTCCACTCCGTTGGTTTCCAGGATGGGCAAGATATTCTGCCGGATCTCGATTAGCTCGTTCTCGCGATCCGAATCGTGGTTGCCCTTGGTGTAGGGTGGGTGATGGAAGAAAACGATGAGCCACTCGGCGGTCGTGGCGGCCAGGTCGGCCTGCAGCCACATGCCCATGGCGTTGGTGGCGCTGCGGCCGCTGGACATCGAGTCGAGGCAGATGAAGTGGATATTGGCGTAGTCGAACGAATAATACTTCTCTGTGCCAGAGGCCACTCCGCCTGCCTGGCCTTCGGTCGGCAGCGAGAAGATGTCCAGGTAGGGGAAGTTGACGGCCGTGAAGGACTGGTCGGTCTCGTGATTGCCGATGGTGGGCCAGACGAACTTATTCCGCAGCGTGGTCGGATACATGTCAAAGATGGCCGCCTGATGTTCACTGTCCTGGCCGCTGTTGTAGGCGTTGTCCCCGAGCAGGAGCCAGATATCGGCGGGTTTGCCGTTGGTTTCGGCAAAATTGTAAAAAGCGTCGCGGGTGCTTTGCTGACGTGCGGGATCCCCGTTGCCGGCAGTGCCCGCGTCGCCGAGCACCCATAGACGGATCGGCCTGCGCGTGCCGGGCACCGGCGAGGTTTTGAACCAGTAATCGTCCCCGTTATTTTCGCCGCCCACGAGGTTCTGCGCCGCGTTGCCGATCGAGTAGCAATACTTGGTATCGGGTTCCAGGCCGGTGAGGGTCACGATCTGTTCGTTGGTAAGCGTGGTCACGAATGCCAGGTTCGTCAGGTTGTACGGATCGGGGCCGTAGCGGACGACGGCGTCCGAGGGAACCTGTGTCCGCCAGCGCACCACAGCGCCGGTGGACGAACCGATTTGCAGATACGGGCCGCGCACGAGCGAGATGGGCAGGCTGGTGACGACGTTCAGGACGGACGGCGCGGACGTGCGGCTCAGTCCCTGGTTGTCCGTGGCGACGGCTCTGAAAACGTAGGTGCCGACGAGCAGGTTCGACACGCCGAGGGTGTAGGGCGCGGTCGTCCCTTCTCCCAGCTTGTTGGCCCTCTCGTAAAACTCCACGAGCGCGACGGTGCCGTCATTGTCGGAAGCGGTCGCGCGCAAGGTCACGCTCGCCGGCGGCAGGAAGAACGAATTATTCGTCGGGCTGCTGAGCGTGACCGAAGGCACGGGGTCAATCAGCGTATAGTTCCACTGGCCGCCGAAACGCGTCGGGTCGAAGGCATTCCCGGCCTCGATGTCCGTGATGCCGTGGTTGGTGGCCCAGCGAATGGTCACGGCGCCGAAGGGCGGTTGCGGGAACGTGAAGGTGTACGTGACGGCGTCTGGGCTCAAAACGGCGCTGGCCGGTGTGCCGGCAACCAGCAGGTCCGCGGCGTCCACGCCTGAAACGGGTTCGGTGAACGTGACCGCGACGGCGGTCAGACCGGTAATCGTGGTGGACGCGGCTGGAATCTGCGAGGCGATCTTGGGATTGCTCGGGTTGATGAGGAAGTAGCGGAGGGTCGCGTTCGCGTTGGTGCCGTTGAAGGCTTTCGGAGGGTTGTCGAAATCGGTGATGCCGTGATTGGTCGCCCACGTCAGAACGACATTGCCGTAGGGCGGCTGCGGGAAGCCGAAGGTGTAGGTGGTGTTGGTCGTGGTCGTGACATCCGTGGCGGGCGTGCCGTTCACCAGCAGGTCGGTCGCGCCGACGCCGGCGACCGCCTCGCTGAATGTAATGGTGACATTCGAGAGTGAGAGCACGTCGCCCTGAGGTGGCGTCGGGTCCAAAAGCCGCGGCGGGACGGTGGTGGCATCGAGCGGGAAGTAATAGAGCTGGGCGTTGAAGCTGAAGTCGGAGCTGTTGGTAAGGTTCTGGTTGAAGGCGTGGACGGCGAGCACGTTGCGGCCATCGACGAGCGCGCGGAGGGCGTTGGTCAGCGAGTAAACGATGTAAGCGGCGCCGCTGTTCTGGGGTTCGTTAGCCTGCGCGGTGGCCACGGCGTTGAAGGCGACTTCGCCGGTGGGCATGAGCACGCGCGCCACCTCGGTGCCGTTGATCCAGGCGATGAATCCGTCGTCCACCTGCGCGTTGAGCAGCACATTGGTAATGTCACCGCGCTTGAGCACCGTGAATTCCTTGCGCAAATAAATGCTGGTGTAATTGCTCTGCATGTCGCTGAGCACGGTGCCGTGGATGTTGGCGTTCGTGAGCGAAGGCTCACCGTAGAAGAGCGGCGCGGGGGCGTTCGACCAGCCGGAGTCCTCGTATTCGGGCTGCCGCCAGGCGCTCCGCGGCTCCGAAGCTTCGTTGGTGCCCTTGATGAAGAGCCACATCGAGTTGGACTGCACCAGCGCGACGCGCGTATCCAGGATGAAGCTCCAGTTGTTGGCCGTGTTGGAGCGGTTGAAGGCGTTGGGCGTCGCGGCAAGATCGAAAATGCCATTGTTCGTCGACCAGGTGACCGTATTGGTGCCGGCGGAAGGCTGGACGACGTTGAACGTGTAGCTGGCCCCGCCTCCCGAGACGTTCAGGGCGGGCACGCCGTTGAGCAACAGGTCCGGTCCATCGACTCCGGTGACGGGTTCGCTGAACGTCACGCTGATCTGTGTCAGGTTCGTCACGGTGGCGCCCGCCGCTGGCGTGCGCGCGGACACAACGGGGGCCAACCGGTCAATCAAGGAGTAACTCCACGTCGCTCCGGGGCCAGTGCCGTCGAAGTCCAGCAGCGTCGGCCAGCCGTAATCGGTGATGCCGTCGTCCGCCGCCCAGGAGATGTTGACCGTGCCGTAGGGCGGCTGCGCGAAGGTGAAGGTGTAAACGAACGTGCTGTGATTTGCGCTGACGCCGGTCGCGGGCACGCCGTTCACGAGCAGGTCGGAGGCGTCCACGTTTTGCACGTTTTCACTGAAGGCCACCGTGATGCTGGTCAGGGTGTTCGAGACCGTGGCGCCGGCGGGCGGATTCTGGTTGAAGATTGTTGGCGCGATGACATTGGTAGGCGGAATGGTAATGGTTGCGACAACAACGGGCGACGTGCCCTTCACGCCGCCCGCATCGGTGGCGATGGCCGTGAGGAAGTTGGTGCCGAACGGAGCGACCCACAGGGCCGAGTAAGGCGCGGTGCTGTCGCTGCCAAACGAGACGCCGTTGTTGAAGAATTCGACGTTGGTGACTCCCGTGATGGCGTTGGCCGTCGCGGTGACGAGCCAATTGGTCGGGCCTTGCGTCACGAAGCCATCCATGGGGCTGGTGATCGCGGCGACCGGCGTGCCATTATCGTCATAGACAACGACGGGGATCTCCGTGGAAGTCGTGGTCGCGCCTTGATCGTCGGTGGCCACGGCGGTGAGGACGTGTGCAGCGAAGGACGGATTATTCCATACGCCGGTGTAAGGCTCAGTGCTGTCCTCATCGATCTTCACGCCGTCGACGAAAAACTCGACCTTGGCCACACTGCCGTCGTAGTCCTGGGCGGTGGCGCCCAGATTGATCGAGGTCGGGGCGAGGAAGAAGGAGTTGGGAGGCGGATTGGTCAGCTCAACGAGTGGCGAGAGGTTGTGGATAATGGTGGGGATGCCGAGCAGTTGGAGGTTGAAGCTGATGTCGGAGCTGTTGGCGGCCTGCTGGTGAATCTCCACGGCGAACACGTTCGCGCCGATGATCAGGTTGGTTGGACTGAGGAACACCGCGTCGATGGTATCCTCGATCCCGATGCCGTCGGTCGTCGTGGTGGTGTAGGTGATGTTTGTAGGGGCCTGGGGCATGTTTGGCGTGCGGAACAGTTCCCGGCCGTTGAGGTAGACCACGCCGCCGTCGTCCCGCTCCAAAATCATCACCAGGCCGGCCAGGCCGTTCGTGCTGGAAACGTCAAAGGTTTGGCGGAAGTAAGTGGTGATGAAGCGGTCGTTGGCGTTCGGCGTGTAGCCGGGCGTGGGGTCGTCCTCGACCACGGTGGCTTCGTCGCCGTCGCCGTAGCCCAGCTCCGCTGGGCCGTACTTCCAGTCATCGTCCTCAAAGTGCGGCGCGATCCAGTTCGTTCCCTGGTCCGAGCCATCGTCCAAGTACCTCCAGACCGAGCCCCAGGCCACGAAGGCCGATACGACTCCGAGGTTGACCGACTGCGAAGTAAAACGCGCGCCGGTGTCGGAACGGCCTACGGCGGTGAGCCGGTGCGAGCCGCTGGCGACATTACTTAACGTGCCGCTGTACGGCGGCGTGTCGTCCTCCGCGAACTTTACGCCATCCAGGAGGAATTCGACGTTCGTGATCGTGCCTCCCGGCAAATAGGCCCAGGCCGTGGCCACGAGGGGGTTGGTGGGACCCAGCAGCGTGTCCTCGAATGGGGTCAGCAGAGTGACGCCCACGTTTTGCACCAGCACATTGACCGTGGGTGACTGCACGGGGTTGCCCATCATGTCGAAGACGACGACGTAGAAGGTGTTCGAGCCGGCGGGCAGGTTTGTGGCCACCGCGTTGAACGGCGCGCTGGTCAAGGAGGCAAATTGCACCGGCGCCAGGTTCGGGCTGCTCCGGCGGAAGAAATCGACGCGCGTGGCGGGCGGATTCGGAAAGTCCGGCGTGATGGTGACATTGACCGGGATCGGGTCGCCCACAGTGAACACCATGCCGTTGGTCACCGAAAGTTCCAGTCCGCCCACCCCTTTGACGTGCAAGACAATGTTGCCCTGAGCGGCCCGCCCGCCGGGGCCGCCCCCTGTCCGAAAGCCGTCCACCACGATGCGATAGGTGGTGCCCGCAACGGCGTTGAACATGACGCGGCTCCACTGGTTCCCCTCAAAGTTGTCGTTGTCTGCGATCAGAGTCAGTTGATTCGGCACCGTTCCGGTGAATACGCCCAACAGCGTGTTGAAGTCGCTGCCCTCGGTATCAATGGTCGTTTGACCGCTGGCGGTCGCGGTCCAGGTCCACCAGACCGACGCGCCGCCAAAACTCCCGCCGACCAGGAACGGCTCGCCGCCAAAATTCTTGCTCGCTCCGACATTGCTGCCCGTGACGGTCGCGATGGGACCATTGATCGGAATGGCATTGAAGAAAATGTCGTTGGGCGGGGCCTGGCCGCGGGCGGCAACTGCCGGAAGCATGACGAGCAGCGCCACACGGAGGGTCAACACGAGTTTGTTCATAGGCATAATTCATCTGCGGACACCAATCCGAACCATGAAACGGCGGACAGGCCTGATTGGATCGGTTTGCGTGATAAGACACAGGGCAGGCAAACCAGTTACGCAAAAATTTGGCCGGCCCGCCTCGCAACCGCTGGAAAGTGAAATGAAAGCAGCAAACCGCGTGAACTGCAATGAAACTTGGCCCTTTTGCGTCGGAGAGGGCACATCCTGAGCGCCGCGCGCGATCCTGGCTTCTTCTCGCGTTTGCTGTTTAGCGGCGGGCGGTGATCCGCGCATGGAGTCCCGGCTTTAGCCGGCAGCGCGACCGAAGTTATGGCCGGCTGGTTCTAGCCGGATGCCCAACCGGCTAAAGCCGGGACTCCATGCCCTTAGCGCCGCAGTTACGCTAAACACAGACGATGGGGGAGAGGGAGTACCGCGCCGAATGGGGGAATGTCACGCGCCCTTGGCCGAAGTAGCTCTTCTTCCGGGCAGCAGCCGGGTCAAAAACCGCCCTGTGTGGGAACCCCGGACGTTCGCCACGGCGTCTGGCGGGCCTTCCGCCACGATCCACCCCCCCGCCTCGCCCCCTTCGGGGCCGAGGTCAATCACCCAGTCGGCCTCGGCGATGATGTCCAGATTGTGCTCGATGACGATGACGCTGTGCCCGGCATCGACGAGGCGCTGGAGCACTTCAACCAGCCGCCGCACGTCGGCGATGTGAAGGCCGATGGTCGGCTCTTCGAGAAGAAAGAGGTTCCGCTTCGGCGCGGCTTTCCCTCCCTCTCCGCCTCGGAGGGGGAGAGGGCCGGGGTGAGGGGGCAACTCCCTGGCTTCCTTCAGCCCAGTGAGCAGGTGCGTCACGAGCTTCACGCGCTGGGCCTCGCCCCCGCTCAGGGTGGGGCTGGTCTGGCCGAGCTTGAGGTAGTCCAGGCCCGTGTCGTGCAGGGCCTGGAGCGGTCGGAGAATCTTCGAGTGTGCGGCGAAAAAGCCGAGGGCTTCCTCGACGCTCAAGTCGAGCACCTGGGCGATGTTTTTTCCCGCGTATTCGATGTCGAGCGTCTCCCGTCCGAAGCGCGAGCCGCCGCAGGTTTCGCACTTCACGAAGGCGGGCGGCAGGAAGCTCATCTCCAGCTTGATGACTCCCGAGCCTTCGCACTCGGGACAGCGGCCTTGCGCGCTGTTGAAGCTGAAGCGGCTGGCGGTGTAGCCGCGCATGCGGGCCTCGGGCGTCTGGGCGAACAAAGCGCGGATTTCGTCGAAGAAACCGACGTACGTGGCCGGGGTGGATCGGGGCGTGCGGCCGATGGGTGATTGGTCCACTTCGTAAACGGCTTTGAGGGAATCGTGGCCGCTAACCGCTGGGGACGTTGAAGCGTTGAAACGTTGAAGCGTTGAAGCGGAGGCGCGGGGAGAGCGGTGCGAGGAGCGTGACTTGGGCTTCAACGCCTCGGCCAGCGCCGGAAGCAAACACTCGCGCACCAGCGTGCTCTTGCCCGAACCGCTCACGCCGGTCACGACGACGAAACGGTTGAGTGGGAAGCGCACTGTAAGGTCCTTGAGGTTGTTCGCGCTGGCGTGGTGGAGCGTGAGCCAGACGGGGAAAGGGGGAAAAGGAGCAGAGGAGAAAGGGGGCAGCGGCTTGCGAGTTTTCGTCCCCTCTGCTCCTTTTCCCCTTTTCCCCTCTGCGTTGTTGGCCGGAACGGGCACCGGCCGTCGCGTTCCACGTGTCGGATACTGCTTCAGCACCTGCGCCCGCAGGCACTGGCCGGTGATGGAGTCCTCGTGCTCCATCAGTTGGGCCAGGGTGCCGCCCGCGACGAGCCGGCCGCCATGCACGCCGGCGCCGGGGCCGAGGTCGATGATGTAGTCCGCGTGGCGCATCGTCTCCTCGTCGTGCTCGACGACGACAAGCGAGTTGCCGCGCGATTGGAGCTGGTGCAACGCGCCGAGCAGTTGCTTGTTGTCGCGCGGGTGCAGGCCGATGGTCGGCTCGTCGAGGATGTAGAGGACGCCACTGAGGTTCGAGCCGAGTTGGGCCGCAAGCCGGATGCGTTGCGCCTCGCCACCGGAAAGGGTGGTCACGCCGCGGCCAAGCTGGAGATAGCCGAGGCCGACTTCATCGAGGAACTTCAGGCGCTCACAAATCTCCGGCAGGATATCGCGCGCGATGGCGGCCTCACGGCCCTTGAACCGGAGCTTGCCAAAGAAACCATAAGCCCCGGAGACGGAGAGCTGCGAGAAGTCCTCGATGGTCGGACCGGCGGTCAGCAGCAAACGCTCCGCGGAGCGACTCGTGGCTGCCCCCTCACCCCGGCCCTCTCCCCCTCCGAGGGGGAGAGGGAGAAACGCCGCCAGGGCGTTGTGCATTCCGGCGCGGCTCGATTTTGCGAGTGATGGACGACGTGACTCCCTCTCCCCCTCCGAGGGGGAGAGGGCTGGGGTGAGGGGGAACACCCGCAGGCGGACGGCGCGGGCTTCGGGCTTTAGCCGGGCGCCGTGACATTCGGGGCAGACTTCGCGCTCGTTGGCCCAGCTCCACCAGCTTTCCTCAATGGCATCGGCGTTGGCGCCGCGTTCGACTTCGGGGAGGTAGAACAATTCGCCGAAGCCGCGGCATTTGGGGCACCAGCCTTGGGCGGAGTTGTAGGAGAAATTCTTCGGGTCGAGCGGCGCGAAGGAGCGGGCGCACCTGGGACAGGCCCGCTCGGTCGAGTGGAGAGTGAGCGTGCCGTGGTTATCGAGGGCGAAGAG
>WNGA01008198.1_pt1 | contig 24090 bp, 21 predicted proteins | sample 5400061 | NCBI WGS metagenome assembly WNGA01 (sample SAMN13153366, study PRJNA577476) | soil metagenome | isolation source: 100 cm soil or saprolite under grassland replicate 2 | place: USA:California | collected 2016-06-15
AAGCGTGTCGACTTCATGTCCGTCGATGAGAAGCTGCACGTTCTGCACGTCGGGCAGATTCGTCGTGATTGCGTTCACGATTGTGTAGACGGTGAAGAGCTCGTTCATCGAGCCGCCGGGGTGTTTCGCGCGCACCGTACCGTCGAGATCGACGAACGCTTCGTTGCGTTCGCTTACGAAGAGAGCACGCAACTTCGTACCGCCGGGAATCGTCGAGGCGAGCGGCTCGGGCGCCGTCGCGGCAAGTTGCGCTTCGACCACTGCGCGCGCTTGAGCAACGGTGCCTTGCGCCAGCGGAACATCCTGCTCGACCGGCACCAACCCGAGACCATCGGCGGACGCGAAAAACAGAGTGGCCTTGATATGCGGCACGGCGGCGGCTCCGCCCGCGCCGGTCTGCTGCGCGGGCGTATCAACCGGTTCGGGCGGCGCGGACGTGCGCAGAAGGCGTCCGAGGCCGATCATGAGCGCCCCCCCGAGCGCGACAGCAACGACGCCAATCGCGGCGGCAGCGATCGCGCGCTTCCGGGTCATTGCTGCTGGCGGGATGAGCCGGGGCGCTCGACGAGATCGCGGAACTGCACGATTGCGTCGACAAGCGCCTGTGCGACAAGGTCCTGATAGCTGCCCGACGCGACCGCTTGCTCCTGATCGGGATTCGAGAGGTAGCCGATCTCCACGAGCACGGCCGGCATGTTCGCGCCGACGAGCACGCGGAAGGGTGCCTGCTGCACGGCGCGCGGCGACATCGGCACGCGCGCGCGCAGCGCACGCTCGACGATAGTGGCAAGCGCGTTTGACTGCTCGAGATATCGCGCCTGCGCCGTCTCCCACAGGATCAAATCGATCGTGCGCGTGCCGCCGCCCAGCGTCGGAAGCTGCGCGTCAGACGATTCAGCCATTCGGCGCGCCTCCGCATCCGCGCGATCGATCGTCAGGTAATACACTTCGGCGCCTTTCATCGCCGGCCGGACGGCGGCGTTCGCGTGGACGCTGATGAACACATCCGCCTTCTGGCTGTTCGCGTAGGCGGATCGATCGTCAAGCGACATCGTCCGATCGTCATCTCGCGTGAGGAAGACGCGAAGGCCCAAGCGACTCTCGATGAGCGTTCGCAGACGCCGCGCGACGGAAAGCGTGATGTCTTTTTCAATGGTTCCGTGCGAACCCTGCGCCCCGAGCTCGTCGCCGCCATGACCCGGGTCGATGACAATCGTTCTGACGCCCGTCGCGGGCGACGGAATCGAAAGAGGCGCCTCCGGCGGGCCGGGCGCTGGCGCAGTCGGTGCCGGCGCTTCCGTGCCTGCCGGCAACAAGTCAATGACGACGCGCGAACTGCTCGCGTCGGGTTGTGACGTCGTGACGCGGTGCATGCCGTACCGCGGACCGGTCATCAGCCGCGCGGTCGACGGCGTGTCGCCGGGTTGGAGCGCCTGCAGAAAGTCTTGCGTTGGCAGCGACGGCAGGCTGAGATCCAGCGCATCGGCTTCGAACGACACGATGAGACGACCGGGTTCGGCTGTGACGCGGGCAGTCGCGGGCGGCGTGCTGTCGAAGGTGACCGAGGTGCTCGCGCTCGATGACTCCACACGCGCGACGACGCGCGGCACACGAAGATCGCCAACAATGAGCAGGCGCGCGGCGCGGCGAAGCTCGATGCGTGTATCCATCGCGAGCGCCAGCGCGCGCGGGAGGAAGTCCAGCGGGATGAGCCACCGCGTGCCCTGCCGGACCGGAGGGGTCGTGAGGGATACGAGCCGTCCGCCTACCGAGACGACGGACTGATCGGCGCTCAGGATGATCGTGCGGCCGCGGACCGTGATGGTGAGACCGCCCGCCAGTCGATCCTCACGAAACGTGAGCCCGAAGGCGGAGGCGAGGTCTTCGAGTGGCACGTATTCCTGGTTGTTCTGGACGACCGTCGGCAGCGGTTTTGTGCCCTCGCGTGTGAGGAGGCGGAGCTGAGATGCGGGTGTTTGCGCCGCCAACCGGTGCAACCCGGTCAGCGCGACGGCAACGGTCAGACCGATGAACAGAAGATGTCGTGCGCGTTGCAACTGCGTAGATGATAGGGCAGGGTTTAGTTCGCCGAAGCGCTGTAACTGATTATATGAAGTCTATCGGCCCGACCGCGGGCCTTCGGTAGGCCTCGCGCAACGCGCTCGGCAGGCGTCGGGACACTAGGCTCCTAGAGGTTGAGCGCCATATAACGCGTTCCCGCCACAGGCGATTCGTAGTACGGCGCAACGTCGCGAAAGCCAAAGCGCTCGTACAGCCGCTGTGCGGATCCCATCACCGGCAGCGTGTCGAGAATCATCGCCTCATAGCCGGCCGCCCGCGCCTCCGCAAGAGCGCGCTCCACAAGGAGATACCCGGCGCCGCTGCCTCGCGCGCGAGGCCGCACGTAGAGCCGCTTCATCTCTGCCCGGCCATCGGAACACGGCCGGAAGGCGACCATGCCCGCAGATTCTTCGTCTTTTCGTGCGATAAAGAGGCCGCCGCGCGGCCGTGCGTACTCACCTGGAAGATCCCGCACCTCGCGCGCAAAATCCTGATACGACAAGTCGATGGCGAGCCATGCCGCATACTCCTGCAGCATCTCGCGAATGCTGGGGTAGTCGGCAGGAACCGCCTCGCCGACATTGACGCGCGGTGAAACGAGCGCCATGCGCGGATTGTATCCAGACCGAACGAAAATCCAACCGGTATCTGACCCTCTTCGTCTGATCGGCATGCGAGTGGCCGACGCTCTGCTGGGCAAACCTGGCGTGACGGCTGTCGGACGCGCCGTTCTGCCGATGCAGGACGTCACCTTCGACCAGGAAACCACCCAGCTTGCGGCGCGCGCGCGCCGGGGCGACGCCGGGGCGTTCAGCGCGCTCGTCGAGCTGCACCATCGGGCCGCTCGGCGAGTCGCGCTCGCGGCGCTCGGCAATGTTCCTGATGCCGACGAGGCCGTGCAGGAGGCGTGTCTCACGGCATGGCGCCGGATCGATCGCCTCGACGATCCGGCCGCCTTCCGCGCGTGGCTGCTTCGGATCACGTGGCGCAAGGCACTGGATCGTCGGCGGTCGGTCGACGCCTGGCTGAAGCGTCTTCGAGGCAGCGAATCAATCGAGTCGTGCGACGATTTTCCGGCCACCGCAGACGGACCGGACCGGGCACTGCTCACGCGCGAGCGAGACAGGGTTGTCGCCCAGTTGATTCGATCGCTGCCGCCGCGTCTGCGTGATCCCTTCCTGCTGGCGGCAAGCGGCGAGCATCGCTACGAGGAGATTGCACAGTTGCTCGGGATCCCTCTCGGAACCGTCAAATGGCGGATGGTCGAAGCCCGTCGGATTCTGCGGGACAAACTCGAACGTCTTGGCTTTGGAGATCGCACGTGAGTACGGAAACGCTCGATGAAACGATCGACCGCGTGGCAGCATGGTTGACACACGCGCCGGCGAACCCGCTGCTCGTCGAGCGGATTGTCGGCCGACTCGCGCCTTCCGAAGCGACGGGCGTCGATTGGTGGAAAGCGGCGATCGCCGTGGTCGCAGTAGCGACGGCGACGCTCGTCATCTCGATGGTCGGACCGCGCCTCGATCGCAACCAGATCGCCGCGCCGCCCGTTGCTTCGGCATCGACGTCGAATGATGCCGCGGTTATTCAAGCAGCGGCTCCGCCGGCCGCAAGAGGCGCGACGGACGCCGTTGTTTCGCAACCGGCTTCGACCGGCTCACGCCCACGGCAGCTGCGGTTGAACGACGACGGGGCAATGGAGCCGCTCGCGACGCCGCCGAGGCTCGCGCTGAACGCACTGGCGACAGAAGCGCTGACGGTGACGCCGGTTGACGTGGCGCCATTGGACGTGGCGAATCTTTCGCTCGAAGACGAAGCGAGTCATGAACCAAAGGAGTGAACTTCATGGTGGGATCGAACGTGCTGCTCGTGTCGTTCGGTTTGCTCGCGTGCGCTACACCGAGTCGTGAATTGCCGCGCGGAGCGCAGGCGCTCGAAGCTGTAGTCGTCGATGCGCAACAGCCTGCGCCTCCGCCCACTGCTCCTGCAGCTCCTCGCGGGCCCCGGGAGCCGGCGCAGCCGCGAACACAGGCGCCGCCGGCGACGCCTGGCGCGGGTCCTGAGCCTCGCATAATCGACCCGCGTCCGCTCAGCCGTCGTCCGCCCGTGCGCGACGTGAACGTGCAGATCGATCTCACGATCAGCGATCAGACCGGATCGGCCGCCGCGGACAAGAAGACTGTCTCGCTGATTGTGGCCGATCAAACCTCGGGCCGTGTCCGCGCGAACGCGAACGCCCGTCGCGGCGACCTCGGCATGGTGGGAACGGTTCTGAACGTCGATGCAGAGCCGGTGCTCCTCGACAACGATCGCATCCTGCTCGGGCTGACAATCGAATATGCGCCGCTGCGCGACACGCAGGTGACGCAGCAGCCGACGGTGCTGAACGAGCGGCTCAACGTGATTNCATAACGGTCGAAGTGAAGGCGACGATCATCAAATAAAGTTTCCAGTTGCCAGTTCCCAGTTCAAAGTTGAGTTTTCAGTTGCGGAAACTGACAAGTGAACTTTGAACTGATAACTGGAAACTGGAAACTAGTTTCAATGGCACCCTACGCACCGGCCCACGTCCTTCGGCGGTGCGCCGTCGAGCCACGCTTTCGCATACGCAATTCGGCCTGACGTGGGCGCATCGCTGGTCAAGCGCGTGAAATAGCTCGCGGCCTTTTCCTTGTCCCCTAACCGCGCATACGCGTCGGCCAACCCAAACAGCAGTTCGCCCCTGGCGTGATCCGACAAACGTGCGAACGTTGTCTGCTGCAGCGACAAGGTGTGTTCGAAGTCCTCGATTCCGAGTTGCAGCAGCGCTGCTGCTTGCTTGACGTCGCGCATCTGACGCGTCGCTTCGAAGAGCGTCGCGCCCCGCGGAATTCTGACGCCCACGTGGTCGGGTGCGAGGCTCACGGCGCGCGCCATTTCGCCGAGGCCTTTTCCCCAGAGCTCGCCGCCCTTCTGGTAGTCACCCTGTTGAAACGCCATCCCGGCCATCGACAACACACCCGATCCGTGCCACACGAGCGCTTCGGCGTGATTCGCGTCCTGCGCGAGCAACTCCTCGCATCGCGCCATTGCGCGCTTGAACCGGACCTCGTCGCCGCCGATGCCTGCAAAAAAGTCAGCGCGGATCTCCATGTCGAAGCGCGCGGGCGAAGATGTGCCTCCGGGTTGAGCCGGTTGTTGTGCTACCGCAACGAGCGCCGACACGTACAGACCAGCCGAGAGCACGAGAGCAAATCGCATGTGAACGCCTCCTGTGCTTCATTGGACGGCAGGACGGGCGCGCATGTTGATCGGATCCGGCCGAGCGGAAGGAAAGAGCGATCGACTGGCCGGATGCGCGGATTGAGACCGAGCGCGCTATTGCTGGACGTCCTCACTCGGAGCGCAGGGCGAGCATCGGATCGACGCGCGCGGCACGGCGCGCGGGAATGAGCGCGGCCACACTGCCGACGGCAAAGACCAGGAGCGTCGCCGTCGCGATTGTCGCAACATCGTGCGGACTCACACCAAAGAGTCGCGCGGCGACAGCCGTGCCCGCGAGAACGGCGCAGGGGATGCCGACGAGGATACCGGCGGCGATGATCCTGAAGCTGTCGCGGAGCACCATCAACAGGACCGTCGGGCTCGTCGCGCCAAGCGCCATTCGCACGCCTATCTCGGTCGTACGTCGCGCGACGGCGTACGCGATGGTCCCGTAAAGGCCAATGCACGACACCAGCATCGCCAGTGCGCCAAGGCATACGCCGAATGTGGCAAACGTGCGCTCCGCCGCAATGGTGCGATCGATGGCTTCGTCCTGCGTTCTGACGTTGGTAAGCGGCACCGTAGGATCGACTTCGCGAGTTGCCTGCGTCAGCCGCTCGACGAGCGCCGACAAGGGCGCGTCACAACGGACGATGAAAGTCATCGAGCCGGGGATCTCGAAGAACTGCAAATACGATAAGTAGATTGTTGGGGGCGCATCGGCGCGAATGCGGCTGTACTTTACGTCGCGGACGATACCGACGATTTCGAAAACGCGGTCGCCAGGCGGTCCGAAATCGACGCGAGCGCCGAGCGCTTTGCGTCCGGCAAAGAAGCGGCGCGCGAGCGCTTCGTTGATAACGGCAGCCTTGGGCGCTCGCTCGGAATCGCGCTCGCCGATGACACGTCCGGCGAGCAACTCGATGCCAAGCGCGCTGAAGTACTGCGGTCCGATTTCGTGCCGCGCCAGGTTGACCGGCGCTTCTCCGGCGGGCGTCTGCAGACGAGCCGTCGAGGATCCGGAGCCGCCGCCTATCGGCGGCCGCCGCGCGAGCGTGACGGACTGGACGCCGTCGGTCGATGCGAGGCGCGTGTACAGCTCGCGATAATACGCGGCCAGTCGCGGCGCCGCGTATCCGTTCAGCCCGGGTTGGACGCTGAAGAGCAACAGGTTGTTGCGCTTGAAGCCGAGGTCGGCGCGGTGCAGTCCGTCCAACGTGCGCATGAAGAGACCTGCCGCGATCAGCAGGATCAGCGTGACGGCAATTTGCGCGGCCACGAGAATTCGGCCGCCCGTCAGTCCTCGTCCTCGACTCATGCCGGTGACCGCGCGCTGCCCGAGTGCCCCAATCAGCGTCACGCGAGTGGATCGCCACGCCGGCGCGAGTCCGAACACGACGGCCGATATCAGCGACAGAACAACGGCAAAGCCCGCAATCCGTGCGTCCACCTGAAATCGAAAATGCACGGGCAACGGTCCGCCTGTAAGGAGCGACATGACGAGCGGGTGAATCCATGCGGCGATGACAAGGGCCGCCGCGCCACTGCCGAGTGCGAGCACGATGCTCTCGGTTACGAGCTGTCGAACGAGCCGCGACCGGCGGACGCCAAGACTGAGCCGCACGGCCAGTTCTCGCTGACGTGCGCTCGCGCGTTCGAGGAGCAGCCCTGCAAGGTTGGCGCAGGCGATGAGAAGCACGAGCACGACCATGATCAGGAGCAGCAGCAGCGACGGCGAAAGCGCCGCGCGCACGCGGTCGATCCCGTGTGAAATCGAGATGAGCTCCAGCCGCGGAGTCGTATGCGGCCCCTCGACACGATTCGCTCCGATACTTTCCTCGAACACGCGTGAGACGTCAGGCGATGCCACTGCTCGGGATGCGCCTGCTGTGACGCGTGCCGCAATGCGCACCCACCAGATATGCGGGTTGGTCAGGAACGGAACAGATGCCGTGGACGGAGTCTTTCGATCGAGGTTCCTGTACGCAGGCTGCCGTGCATAGTGACTGAGCGGAATCCACAAGTCTGGCGCAACTCCGGGCTCCAGCCCGAAGAAAGCAGGGCCAAGCACGCCCACAATCGTCGTTGTCTCGCCGTTGACGGCGATGACGCGTCCGAGGACATCAGGCGTCTGGCCGAGCGCGGTCTGCCAGAACGCATGCGACACGACGACCATGGCAGGCGTGCCGAGGCGATCGTCCGCGTCGCTCAACGCGCGGCCAAGAAGCGGCTGCACGCCGATGCCTTCGAAGTAGTTGCCCGAAACGCCAAGCAGACGCGCGGATCGCGCGTCTGCCCCGAGCCCGACATTCGCCTGGTCGACATTCGCCGAGAACGCGACGACTGCCGAAAGCCCCGGCCGTCGCTCGTGAAGGCGCGCAAACGTGACGTACGGAAACATGTCCCCGGTGCTCGTTCCGCCGCCGGTGCCGCCAATGCTGCGACCGCCGCCGCCTTCGAGCGTCTCCGCGAACGGTGCGGGGAAGTCGGGCGCCGTCCACTGCAGCAGGTGGAGCTCCTCAGGCCGTGAGAGTGGGAGCGGGCGCAACATCACGACATCGATGGCGCTGACGATCGCCGTGTTGGCGCCGATTCCGAGGGCGAGCGACATGACGGCGACCGCCGTGAATCCGGGCGATCGGCGCATCATCCGGAGCGCATAGCGGCCATCGCCGACGAAATCCTCGAGCCATCCGACTCGTCTTCGATCGCGGCACTCCTCCTTGCGCTGCTCGAGGCCGCCGAAGCGACGAAGAGCGGCATCGCGCGCAGCGCCCGCTGTCATACCCTTCGCGAGGTTCTCCCGCGTCTGCTCGTCAACGTGAAACTGCAGCTCCTCGGCGAGCTCGTCTTCGACGCGCCCGCGCCGAAAAACGGACCGCAGCCGAAGCGCCACGATCGATGTCAAGCGACGAAACACGCTAGGCTCCTAAACTCGAAGCTCACTTGTGTTCGGAGCGCCAACGCCGGGGTCCCCGCCGCGCGATTTCGAGCGCGGTGGGGCGGAAGCGGCGTCAAGAAGCTCGAACAACGCCAGTGTCGGCCCAGACAATCGAATCACCTCGATGCTACGATTCTCAACATAAGTGAATTGAGGGGTTAGACCTCTTTCAGCCGGACGAGCGCGGAGATGGCGGTGGAGAGACGTTCCCAGTTAGCGGACTCCTTTTCGAGCTGCCGCCGGCCAGCCCGCGTCAGCGCGTAGTACTTCGCGCGCCGGTTGTTGTCCGTCAGCTTCCATTCGGCGGTAATCCAGCCCTCCTGTTCGAGCTTGTGGAGAGCAGGATATAAAGAGCCGTCGCTGACCTGCAGGACTCGGTCGGAAACCTGCCGGAGACGCTGACTCATGGCGAACCCGTTCAGCGGTTCGAGCGCCAGAATCTTCAGGATCAGCAAATCGAGTGTGCCCTGGACGAGATCGGATGGTTTGCTCACGCCTACCTCTCGGTAACCGAGAGCACTGTACGCCATCTCCTCTCGGTAATCAAGTGGAGCGGCCATCTCGGGCCGCGCGGAGCGCTGTCGCCGGCCGGCCGGAATCAGTAAAATCCGCCGCATGAAGAAGCTGCCCGGTCTGGCACTGCTGACCAGCTTGCTCCTGACACCCGTGCTCCTCGCGCAGCACCCGGTCGACCCTGATGTCGTCGCGAAGATTCGCGCTGAGGGTTACGCTCGATCGAAAGCGCTCGAGACCTTCACCTACCTCACGACGAGCATCGGCCCGAGGCTCACGAACTCGCCTGCGCACAGACGCGCGATCGAATGGACTGAGGAGCAGCTGCGGGCCTATGGACTCGCAAACGTGCATGCCGAACCGTTTGCGTTCGGACGTGGATGGCAGCTCGAACGGTTCTCGATTGAAATGCTCGAGCCGCGCTATCTGCCCCTCATCGCGTTTCCGCGCGCGTGGTCGCCGTCAACGCAAGGGAGAATCGTCGCGACACCCGTGTGGTTGCCGAGTGCGACGGCCGATGTGTTGACGAAAGCAGGCGCGTCTGTGAAGGGCGCCATTGTCATGACGTCGCCCCAGCAGGAATACTTCATTCGAGCCGATCGACCGCCGGCTTCCGGCGACCTCATGACGGAGCGGTCCAATGCGCCCCGCCTCACACGCGAGCAGCAGACCGCTCTCGCGCAGGCATTGCACGCCGCCGGCGTGGGCGTGACGCTCGAGCCGAATATCGGCCAGCACGGAACCATTTTCGTGACGGGTCGAGACGCTGAAGCGGATGCCGTGCCCGCTGTCGTTCTCGCTTCCGAGCATTACAACCTGGTAGCGCGGATGCTGGAACGAAAAATACCGGTGAAGCTTGCCATCGATCTGCAGACCCGGTTTTTCGATCAGGACCGCAACACGGCGAACGTCATTGCCGAAATTCCCGGGACCGATCCAGCCATCGGCAGCGAAGTCGTCATGGTTGGCGCGCATCTCGATTCATGGCACGCAGGAACGGGTGCAACCGACAACGCCGACGGCGTGACCACGGTCATGGAAGCGTTCCGGATTCTCCAGGCGCTCGGCGTGAAGCCCCGGCGAACGATTCGCCTCGCGCTCTGGGCCGGCGAGGAACAGGGACTCCTCGGATCGCGAGCGTACGTGCAGCAGCATCTGGCGGGAGACGCCAATCGGGCGGCGCGCGACAAGTTTTCGGTGTACTTCAATCTCGATAACGGCACGGTGCCGATTACCGGCTTTTACCTCGAAGGAAACGACGCCATGCGGCCGATCATGGAGGCATGGTTGAAGCCCGTGGCCGATCTCGGCGCGCTCGTCGCTACGCCAAAGGGCATTGGAGCGACGGATCACCTCTCGTTCAGAGCGGTGGGTCTGCCGGGTTTCCAGGCGGTGCAGAGCTACGAGGACTACGACGTCCGGACGCATCACACCAACATGGACACTGACGAGCGCGTGCCCAAAGCGGCTCTCAAGCAGGCGGCTGTTGTCATGGCGACGGTACTCTATGAGGCGGCGATGGTCGATGCAAAGGTGCCGCGCGACGGTGAATCTGAACGTAGCGCCGGTCGATAGGCCCGCGAAGACCGCCGTGATCAATAGGCAAACCGTTGCGTCAGGAGTGCTCCTGGTCATTGCGCTCTCCGCAGTTACTCACGCGCAAACCACCACGTCGTTCAAAGCACGCCTCTCCACCGTGCCGATCGATGTCGCGATGCAGTCGGTAATTGCCGGACGCGGCTCAGCGACCGCCTCACTTGACGGCACGACGCTGACGATTACGGGCACGTTCGACGGTCTGCGTTCGCCGGCGACTGTCGCGCGACTGCATCGCGGGTTCCGAGGTGTGCGAGGGCCGGCATTTGCGGATCTGAAGATTTCAAACGCCACGAGCGGCACGATTACAGGCACCGTGCAACTGACGCCGGCGCAAGTGGGCGAGCTTAGAAAGAGTCTGTTTTATATCCAGGTGCATAGCGAAAAAGCTCCCGACGGGAATCTGTGGGGGTGGCTCCTGCCGGCGGAGGAAAAAAGAAAGTGATCGTCCAGCGCATCGAGTGGTCCCTCGGCACGTCCGCCCTCGTCGGGTGCGCCGTCGTCGTGCTCACCGCCCAACAGCCGCCGCCGGCAACTTACACGGCGCAGCAGGCTGAAGCGGGCCGCGCGACATACCAAACCAATTGCGCGAGCTGTCACCTGCCGGATCTCGCGGGCCGCAACGAAGCGCCGCCGCTTGCGGGCGTGAACTTCCTGGCGGCCTGGAAAGGTCGATCGCCGAGCGAGCTGTACGACTTCATCAGCAAGGCGATGCCACCGGGCGGGCCTGCGCTCAGTCAAGCGGAGTACGCGAATATCACCGCATTCATCCTGCAGGTGAATGGACTGCTTGACGGACGTCCCCCTCGGGCCGGTGCTGCGACGACGACCGAAGCGCCGGCGCGGGGGCTCACCGTGACGGGCGAGGTCAAGAGCTTTGTTCCGGTCACCGACGACATGCTCAAAAATCCACCCCCCGGCGACTGGCTGATGGCGCGCCGCAATTACCAGGCGTGGAGCTACAGCCCTCTGGCGGAGATCGATCGCGGCAACGTCAAGGATCTGAAGCTCGCGTGGGTCTGGGCGATGAACGACAGCGCGGCCAATCAGAACATGCCGCTCGCGCACGACGGCGTGCTTTACGTCGTGAACGCCCTCAACACCGTGCTGGCGCTCGACGGCGCGACCGGTGAGTTGATCTGGGAAAACAACGTCGGCCCCAACACGGCAATCGGATTCGGGTCCACTCGAAACATCGGCATCTACGACGACAAGATTCTCTTCGCGACAACGGATGCGCGCCTGGTCGCGCTCGATGCGCGCAGCGGTACAAAGGTCTGGGAAACGGTTATCGCCGATCGTGCGAAGGGTTTTTTCACGCTGAGTGGTCCCATGGTGCTCCCTGGAGGTCGCGCCGTTCAGGGGTTGATGGGCTGCGATCGGTATCAAGACGATCGATGTTTCATCAGCGCGTATGACGTCCGTACGGGTAAGCAGCTCTGGAAGTTCCACACGATCGCGTACGCAGGCGAACCGGGTGGTGATACGTGGAACAACCTTGCGAACATGCTGCGCAAGGGCGGCGAAACGTGGATCACCGGGAGCTACGATCCCGATCTCGATCTGACCTACTGGGGAATCGCGCAGGCCAAGCCGTGGATGCCGGTGAGCCGCGGCACGAAGATGACCGACGCGGCGCTCTATTCCGCGTCAACCGTCGCGCTGCGCGGAAAGGACGGCTCCCTCGCGTGGCATTTCCAGCACATTCCCGGCGAGTCGCTGGACCTCGACGAAGTGTTCGAGCGCGTGCTGGTGGATGTCGGTGCACAGAAGCTCCTCTTCAATATCGGCAAGAGCGGAATCCTCTGGAAGCTCGATCGCACGACCGGGAAGTTCCTGGGTCACAAGGAAACGGTCTTCCAGAATGTGTACGACACGATCAATCCGGCGACGGGTGCGCCGACGTACCGGAAGGACATTCTCGAGCAGAAAATCGGCGAGTGGATTCAGGCGTGTCCGAGCACCGAAGGCGGCCACAACTGGCAGGCGATGAGCTATCACCCGGGCACCGGTCTTCTGGTGATCCCGTTGAGTCAATCGTGCATGGAGATGGCCGGCCGCAAAATCGCCTTCGAGGCTGGTTCGGGTGGAACCGCCGCGGATCGGCGATTCTTCGAAATGCCCGGCAGCGAAGGGAATGTCGGCAAGCTCCTCGCCGTCGATGTGCGGACGATGAAGGATGTGTGGACTCGTGAACAGCGCGCGGTGTTTCTCACCGCTGCGTTGACGACGGGCGGCGATATCGGCTTTATCGGCGATCTGGATCGCTACTTCCGCGCCTTTGATGTCAAGACCGGAGCGATTCTCTGGGAGGCGAGGCTCGGCACGTCCGTGCAGGGATTTCCGATCACGTTCACGGCCAACGGCAAACAATACGTCGCGGTGACCACCGGTCTCGGCGGCGGCAGCCCGCGCGTCGTGCCACGCACGATCTCACCGGAGATTCATCATCCCGGCAACGGGAACGCCTTGTACGTGTTTGAGTTGAAGTGAGAAAAGATCGCCACGAAGATCGTAAAGATCACGAAGCCAGAGTTCGTCCCGCGCGCGAAGCCACAGAGCCACAGAGACACCGACAATATTTTTCGAGAGCCCCTTAAAAAAGTTTCTCTGTGCCTCTGCGTCTCGGTGGCCCGTACGTGTGCTACTTGGTCGCAGGCGCGTCGGGCGCCTTGAAGACGATCAACTCCCCAGGAAAGCCAGCGCCCGCGATCGCGACCGCGATGTACTGCTTGCCGTTGATCATGTAGGTCATCGGCGAGCCTGTCTGTGGCGCCGGCATAGAGACGGCACCCACCTCTCTGCCGGTCGGCTTGTCATAGGCGCGGAGCATGGCGCCGCGTTGACCCGACGGCGTTGGGCCGAATCCCGCTTCGCCCGCGATGAGCAGCGTCTTCGTCACGAGCGTGCCGATATTGCCCGGCCGACCCGTTCGTGGAATGTTCAGCCCTTTGAGCGTGGCGTGGTTCCTGACGGTGTCTGCGGTATCGCCGTGCGCGATCTGCCAGATCACCTCGCCCTTATCGAGATCGATTGCGCTAATCGATCCGTACGGCGGCTTCATGATCGGCAGCCCGCGAACGTTGAGCGTGCTGCCGCCGCCTTCGCCAGCCGCGGCTGCACCCGCACCTCCGCGGCCAGCAGCGGGAGGCTGTTGTGCCGGCGTCGCGCCCGGTTGCGGGGGCGCGCCAGTGCCGCCGCCGGCAGCTTGTCCCCGGAGAGCGTTGCCTTGAACGAACCGCAAATCGGTTTTCGACGGATCGCGCGGCGGTACGAGACCAAGCTGGCTGAGAGATCGCTGCGACCACGCATAAAGGATGTGTGTTTCAGGATCGTAGGAGCCGCCGGGCCAGTTCGTTCCTCCACCAGCCGATGCGAGCGTCAATGTCGCGAGCGGCCCTTCGAGCTTGCTCACGACGGGCGGCGTGAACCACGGACCGAGCCTGTATTTCGACACAATCTGCTTGGCTTCTTCGCGGAGCTCCGGCGTGAAATCGATCAGATCGTCTTCGACGAACCCCTGGCGATCGTATGCGAACAGTTGTCCGTGACTGTCAAGTGGAAACGGCTGCGTCGGCGAGTACCACTCACCGGGCACGTCGCCTTTGGGGACCGGCCGCTCGTCGATTGGCCAGATTGGTTTCCCGCTCACGCGATCGAAGACATACAACACCGCCTGCTTGGTGGGTTGTGCGAGCGCCTTCACGGGACGCCCGTTCACGACGATGTCGGCCAGAATCGGCGCGCACGGGATGTCGTTGTCCCAGATGCCGTGATGAATCAGTTGGTAGTGCCACTTCCGTTTGCCGGTGTGCAGATCGACGGCCACGATGGTTTCGCCAAAGAGTCCCGCGCCCGGCCGATCGCCGCCGTAGTAGTCCCCGGTCGGCATTTCCACCGGCAGGTACACGGTGTTCAGATCGAGATCGACACTGATCTGTGCCCACACGCCGGCGTTGCCCGTATACGACCACGAGTCGTGTTCCCAGGTGTCGTTGCCGAATTCTCCCGGCGCCGGGATCGTGTGAAAGATCCAGAGGCGCTTGCCCGTCCGTACGTCGAAGGCGCGGACGTATCCTTTCACGTTCGTCTTGCCCGTCGGCACGGCACCCGAACGATGCGCAGCCCCGACGATCACCACGTCTTTGGCGAAACCGGTGTCGCGTGCAAGCCAATCTCGCCGCTGAGCGGATCGATGTGTTGATCCATGTCTTGCTTGAGATCGACAACTCCGTTCGTACCAAACGCCGGTACCGGATGCCCGGTCTTTGCGTCGAGCGCGATCAGGCGGTAGCCCGCTGTGACGTACAGAACGCGCTGGTCCGTGCCTTCGCTCCAGTACGCCAGGCCACGGCCGGACAACTGCCGCGGTGCGATCTCTCCACGTTTGCCCTCCTGCTCGCTGTGCATCCAGAGCAGTTCGCCGGTCGCCGCATCGAGCGCCACCACCGCGCGACGTGTGCCGGCTGTGAAATAGAGCACGCCGTTCACCATGAGCGGTGTCGCCTCGAACGAAAACTCCGGCCGCGGGCCAAGCGATTCTGTTTTGAAACGAAAAGCGACCTCCAGCTGATTGAAGTTCTGCGCGTTGATCTGATCGAGCGGCGAGTAACGCGTGTTGGCGAGATCCGCGCCGTAGCTGCGCCACTCGCCGCTGAGCGCGCCGGCCTGAGCGTGCGCCATGACAATCGAACAGACGACAACGAGCGCCGATGGTCCGAGGCGCCGCATCCAGCGGCGAAGTAACTGCTTCATAGGCCTCTCCGCGCCAGCCTACTATAAAATTTCCCGGCCGTAATGCATCCTGAGCTCGCTGTGGTGAGCGTGCAATGAGGTAATCTGTAGCCTTCCAGAAACGCTGTTAGCGAGGAGGTCCACGATGAGTCTCAAGATTGGCGATATCGCTCCCGATTTCGAAGCCGAAACCACTGAAGGTCGCATTCGCTTTCACGACTGGATCGGCGATTCGTGGGGTGTTCTCTTCTCGCACCCGAAGGATTTCACTCCGGTGTGTACGACCGAGCTTGGCTACATGGCGAAGCTCAAACCCGAGTTCGACAAGCGCGGCGTCAAAGTGATTGGCCTCAGTGTGGATCCGGTCGAGAGCCACGGCCGCTGGGCCAACGACATCAAGGAGACGCAGGGATACGCGCCTAATTACCCGATGATCGGCGATACCGATCTGAAGGTCTCGAAATTGTACGGCATGCTGCCGGCGGATCTCGAAGGTTCATGCGAAGGCCGCACGCCGGCGGACAACCAGACGGTGCGTACGGTGTTTGTCATCGGTCCCGACAAGAAGATCAAGCTGCAGTTTGCGTATCCGATGACCACCGGACGCAACTTCGACGAAGTGCTGCGCGTGATCGATTCGTTGCAGCTCACGGCGAAGCACAAGGTGGCAACGCCTGTGAACTGGAAGCAGGGCGACGACGTGATCATCGCCGGCTCCGTGTCGGACGACGACGCGAAGAAGACGTACCCGGAGGGATGGAAGTCGCCGAAGCCGTACATCCGTATCGTCCCGCAGCCCGGCAAGCGAGCTGAAGTGTAGGGCAGAATCGGTTCGAGGTTCGAAGGCGCACGTTCGAAGGTCCACGTTCGATGTTCCGAGTTCCACGTTCGCGTTGTACTTCTCCACGCGGCGAACCACTCCATCCGGGAGGCCGACGAATGAGGCTTCGAACTGCAATTGTGATCGCGGCGCTGGCAATCGCGGTTCCCACCGCGCAATCCACGACAAGCTTCGACGTGCGTGTCTTTGGGGCGAAAGGCGACGGCAACACGCTCGACACTGATGCGATCAACAAGGCCATCACCGCAGCGCATGCCGCGGGCGGAGGCACTGTGCGTTTCGCGGCGGGGACATACCTCTCAACATCCATTCGCCTCCAGAGCAACGTCGGCCTCTTTCTCGATCATGGCGCGGTCGTTCTCGCCGCCGACAGGAGTATCGCCGCGTACGATGAAGCGGAACCCAATCCAGACGACAAGTTCCAGGATTTCGGCCACAGCCATTGGCACAACGCTCTGATGTGGGGAGACGGCGTCGAGAACGTCTCCATCACCGGACCGGGATTGATCCATGGCAAAGGGCTCATCCGCAGCCACAACGCCGACACGCCGCCCGGCAGCGGCGACAAGGCGATCAGTCTCAAGAACAGCCGAAACGTTCTGATTCGCGACGTCTCTATCCTTCATGGCGGTTGGTTTGCGATTCTCGCGACCGGCGTCGATAACTTCACCATCGACAACATCAAGATCGACACCAATCGCGACGGCATCGATGTCGACGCCTGCCACAACGTGCGAATCTCGAATGTCACGGTCAACTCGCCGTTTGACGATGGCATCTGCCTCAAGAGCAGCTACGGGCTTGGCAGAGTACGCGCAACCGAAAACGTCACCGTCACGAATTGCCAGGTCAGTGGGTACGACGAAGGGACGCTGCTCGACGGCTCGTTCAAGCGGACCGTGAAATACGCCCGCGGACCGACCGGGCGCATCAAGTTCGGCACCGAGAGCAACGGCGGATTCAAGAACGTCGCCATCTCGAACTGCGTGTTCGAATACAGCCGAGGGCTGGCGATCGAAAGCGTGGACGGCGGACTGATCGAGGACGTGACGATTGCCAACATCACGATGCGCGACATCGTGAACGCGCCGATCTTCGTCCGTTTGGGCAATCGCGCGCGCGGTCCGAACAATCCGCCACCCGGCGTGATCAAGCGCGTGCGAATCAGCGATATCGTCGCGTCGAACGTCGACTCACGTCACGGCATCTTGATCAGCGGGATTCCCGGGCATTCGATCGACGATCTTGGCTTGACCAATATCCGAATCGCGTATCAAGGCGGGGGAACCGCGGCCGACGCGGCGCTCGACCCGCCCGAAAAGGAAAATGAGTATCCGGAGCCCGATATGTTTGGGAACATCCCGGCGTACGGGCTTTACGCACGCCATGTCGACCGATTGACCGCGCGCGACGTCCAGTTCACCCTCGACACGGCCGACGCGCGACCGGCTGTCACGCTTCAAGACGTGAGCGGCGCCGACATCGAGCATCTCGTCGTGCCGCGCGGAGCGCCGGGCTCTTTTTTCGCGCTCCGTCGTGTCAGGGACTTCTGGCTCCGCAACAGTCCAGGCATTGCTGACGTCAAGCGCGCAACGGTGGACACGCAAGTGTTTTGATTGCCGGAGGACAACGGTTGCTCGATGGTCCGCCTGGAAGGCGAAGGCCCATGCCAATGGGCGCATGCGGCTCTTCAGCAGGTCGCCGCAACGCATTCATGAGCCGACAGCGCACCTCTCACCACGGCACAGCCGTGAGCATCGAGCTCACCTGCGATGTGCGTCCAATCCCATCCATCGACCCGTGCGGCGGGGTGGGCCGTGTGCGAAACAGAGTTCACGTGCAAAGTGGCCGTCATGATGCCGCTTCCTGATCGAGCAGCGCTCGCTTCCGCTCGATCCCGCGGATTGTCCTTCATCGGCCAGCGAGCCACACTCCGATTCTTGCTTTCAAATGTCCCACGACGGCTGCCACATGATGCGATCGGTCTGGCGGTCGCGACCGAGCTCGAAGACGTGGCTGCCGACGTCGAGGAAGCCGCACTTGAGGTAAAAGCGAATCGCCCGCGGGTTGCGCTCCCACACGCCAAGCCAGATCGTGCGTGCCTGCGCTGCGGCCGCGCGTTCAACGGCGCCCATGAGTGTCTGCGCATAGCCGATGCCATGCCACGCGCCATCGACGTAAAAGCGCACCAGCTCAATCGCCGTCCGATCGGGCACGCACTCCGGAGGCTCGCACACCCGCAGCTGCGCGTACCCGACGAGCGCGGCATCCCGCTCAGCGAGCAGCGTCGTCATCTGCGCATCTTCGATCTCCGCGAGCTGCCGTGACATGGTGAACGCGTCTGACAAGTACGCGTGCATATCTTCGGGGGTGTTCTCGGCGGCGAATGTCTCGTGAAACGTTCGTCGCGCAAAGCGAGTCAGGCGACCGGCGTCGGCGGGTGTGGCGGTTCGAATTGCCAGCATGCAAGTGTGTAAACGAGCGCTCCTACGTCACTGAGTCCACGCGCGCTAAGGGGCCCGGCTTGTTGTTCTTCCAAGGATTAAGTGTGAGTCGCCGAATTCGTGCCAGAGATATCCCGCCTGCCGGGCTTCAGCGTAGGCGCGCTCCAGATGGCCGGGGCCGCACACGCTGCCACTAATCTGCGCGTTTCGCTGGCAGCAGCGCGGCGCGGTGTTCGCGATGCCTTCTAACAAGCTCACATGAGTGGCACGAGGCTCGTGCAGTCCAGTAATCAAGGCACTGACGGATCGCAGTGGCCGTTCCGGCGTAATCACAAGATTGGTCCAACCTTCGCCGGGAGCGGTGGTCCCACGTTCGTCGGTAACGGTTTCGAGCGCACGAACCACCGTCGTTCCGACGGCTACGACGCGGTGGCCGCCGCGTCTGGCGGCATTGACGCGTTGGCGGTTCGTGAAACTCCAGGCTGGCGACTCCGGTGTGGAGCAAGAGTGGCGCGACCTGCACCCCGCGCGAAACAAGTCGCGTTACGAGTTCCGGCGTGAAGGGTCGCCCCGCGGAAGGCATTTCGGCGCTGCCGGGTTCCGTCGCAAACACCGTCTGATACATGGAACTGGGCCACGGCCGTTTCACGTAGCTGTATCGGATTGGAAAGCCGTAGCGGTCGAGATACGCCGGCACCTCGCCCGGAACGTTAACCGCCGCCATCCATAGGCGAGAGGGCGAGTCCAGCGAACCAATCAACGGATACGGCGCCAGCAACGCGGCGTGCCCGCCCTCTGGCAGTCGAAATGTCGTGCCCGCGCGAGTATGTCTGTACGGACGCGACGAGGCGCCATCAGTCTGCCGTACCTCAAGAGTCCAGAAGCTTCCGGGCAGCCGCGTAGAGAGATGGAGTTCGTACGTCTCTCCGGTGTCCGTTGTCGCTGAGAGCGCAGCGTTCAACGTACCGCTGGTGTTGACGACGAGCAGGTCGCCGGCCGACAACCAGCGCGGCAAATCATGGAACCGCGCGTGCTCGATGGAATCCTTCTCGATATTGGAGACGAGCAGCCGTACCTCATCTCGTCGGAGGCCACGTGCCTCCGGCGGCTCGGCGGCCTCGAGCGCCACCGGTAGCTCGAACGCCGTCATGACACGCGCGGCAGCCATCGCGTGTCCTCCTGTTGGGCCGCGAACCGTTCGCCGCCGACGTCCTGAGGATCTTGATCGAACAGCCAGGACCAAAACGGGACCGTGACCTCGGGCAGCGGGCGATCGGAAATATCCTCCAGCGGAAACGCCTCCTGGTGCATGCGGGTCCGCATGTCGCCGGGATCCACGAGGACGGCGGATATACCGAGCTCGCGGAGTTCGGTCGCGAGCGTCCGTGTCAAAAGCTCCAATGCCGCCTTGCTCGCGCCGTAAGGACCCCAACCGGGATACGCGCCCTGCGCAGCGTCACTGGTGATGTTGACGATAAGCCCGCGACGTTCGGCGAGCAGCGGCGCCGCGAGTTGGATGAGGGCGATCGGCGCACCGACGTTGACGGGGAAGATGCGTCCGAACCGCTGCACGTCGAACGCCAGAAGCGGGCCGATGCCGCCGAGCGCTGACGCGTTGTTGACGAGGAGATCCAGGCCTCCCAGTTCGCGCGCCGCGTTCACGAGTCGCATACGTACCGACGCGTCGACCACGTCGCCCGCAACAGGCACGACGCGCGACGTGTGTGCGGAGAGCGTTTCAGCGACACGATCGAGCCGATCAGCGTCCCGTGCACCGACGACGAGGTCGTATCTACGTTCGGCGAGAACGCGCGCGATCACCTCGCCCAGGCCGCGGCTCGCACCCGTAATGATGGCGATGCGATTCGACTGCTGCATCAAGCACCATCCCGTGGCGATGTCGTGGCATCTCGCGTAACGCTCGCAGCACGTTCGTAGTTTTGCCGGAGCAGGTCGATCACACTAGTCACTTCCGAGGCGCTCCGCATCGGAACAGTGACCCAGCCGGACTCGGGCAACACGTGATGAGGCGTCGCCCGCCCATCGGCGATCAATCGGTCGCGGACCGATCGTGGGAACGGCAGATCGGCAAAGGATCGGTGCAGGTGTCCCAGCTCGCGGCGTCCGACGCGGAATTCAATACCGCCAAAGCGGTGCTCATGGACCGTCACCCCTTCCCATTTGGCGACCACGTCGCGAACGACTTCGCCCGGGCTAATCATGTGGCCACTTTCACCTATATCGTGTCCGCTATCCATCGCCCTCACCTCTTGTCGTGACTCCAATCACGTCGTCTTCCAAGATCCATCTTCAAGTGCACTTGAAGTCAAGTGGCAACTTTGGCACACTGCGTACGTGACCGAAGCACTGACGGTCGGACAAGTGGCGAAGCGCAGCGGCGTGGCTACGTCCGCGCTGCGTTTCTATGAAGAACAGGGCCTCATCCACTCCGAGCGCACCGATTCCGGCCATCGCCGCTACCCGCGCGCAGTGATCCGTCGAGTCGCCTTTATAGTGTTCGCGCAGCGGATTGGGCTGTCGCTCGAGGAGATCGGTGCCGAGCTCGCCAAGCTACCCACGAACCGCGTTCCCGAGCGTTCGGACTGGGCGAAGCTCTCGAGCAGTTGGCAGACACGCATTCAGGAGCGCATCGCCGAGCTCGAGCGGCTGCGCAGCGGCCTCACTGAATGCATTGGTTGTGGTTGCCTTTCGCTGGATCGATGCCAGCTCGCAAATCCCGGCGATCGGGCAGCACGCCGCGGCCCTGGTCCGCGTTACTGGATGGAAGGCAAGGCTTTCCTTTCGCGTCGAGCGACACTGCATCAACTTCGGCGCGTTTGACATCGAAGCGACAGTCTCTTGATACTGGCAGGAGCGCGCTGACAGGGCGTCACCCACCCGCGGCAAGGGAACACTCCCACCTGTTTGGTCTGCGTCGTGTGCGTTTGCACCTTCTTTCAGCCTGGCTTCAGCGGGGTACAGGCGATTCATGAAAGGAGGTCGCAATGACCGCTTCGAAGTCTCTCCCGGCTCGTCCGTCTCTCGAGTCCCTCCGTAAACAGGCAAAGAAGCTCGCGCTCGATATCGACGCTGGTGACACCGGTGCCATCGCACGTGCGCGGGTGCAGCTGCCAAACGTTGACCTGCGCATCACCCAGCGCAACGCCCAGCTCGTGCTCGCGCGTGAGCACGGCTTCGCCGGCTGGCAGGATCTCACCGCCGAAGTGAGCAAACGCCTCGGCACCGGTTTGGAGTGGGCAGCGGAGCAGGCTCGACACGCCATTCACGACAACGACGTCGAACGTCTGAAGCAACTGCTGGCTGAATACCCGGCGTTGCTGTCCTGGCACGCCGGCGACGATGACGGCGGCCTGCTCGGAATGGCCACGGGCGCTTATGGCGACAGCTTCGATCCGGACAGAGAACAGACGTTCACCCGCGCGGCGTGCGCGGAGTTGCTGGTCGACGCTGGCGCGATCGTGACGCCATCGGTGTGCGAAGGCCTCATCGAGTCCCGCGCCAGGGGGCTCCTGCGGCTGTTCGAGCGCAAAGGCCTGCTTCCGCGCACGCTCAAATTCCTGTCGGCGCTCGGCGATCTCGACGCGGTTCGCGCCTGTCTGGATGAGAACGGGAACGATGTGGCGGCCGTCAATGAAGCGTTCCTGTGCGCCTGCGCCTTCGAGCACGACGCCGTCGCGTCACTCCTGTTGGAGCGGTCCATCGCGCTCGATCACGAGCTCGGCAAACATCTCGAGGGAAGCGCGGACCGCCTCGCCTTCATCAAGTACCTCATCGCAGAGCGATCGCTGGCTTTCGCGCACGCCACACCGTCCGGACCGTGGCAGGTGTTTCTCATGGAGCAGGTCATGCGCGCGGTCCACGATGGCGACCTGGCGGCGTTCGTTCGAGGGTTGCAGCGTGAGCCGTGGCTGCTCGGTGAAGCTTGCGTGGGGTTTCAGACCGGGCTCATCGAGCGGGCAACGCTGCGCGATCGCGGAGATTGCATCATCGCCCTTCTCGACCTCGATCCCGCACTCCTGCGGCGCCAGCCGCCGCCGCAATCGCAAGCCATCGAGTTTGCGTTCACCTACGCGACGACACACCTCGTTCCAGTACTCACCCGTATCTGGCCACTGCCTGACGATCTGCCGCACGCGGCAGGTATAGGCAACCTCTCGCGGGTGAAGCGCTGGTTCGACGAATCCGGCGCGCCCAGGCTGGGCGATCTCGACAATCACTATCCCTACAACGACTCGCGCGCGCGGGGGCACCTCCAGTGGAGCCCGCCCACTTTGCAGCAGGTTCTCGACACGGCGCTCGCATATTCCGTCATCAACCGGCACTTCGACGTGGCGGACTTCCTCTTCGAACACGGCGCGGACATCAATACCAGGTGGAACTCCCATGAGCCGGCAAGCATCCTGCACCATCTGGTGTTCTTGCCGAATCCTTACGAGTCGATCCAATTCCTCATCGACCGCGGCATCGACATGACCATCAAGGACTACCGTTGGAACAGTAACGCGACAGGTTGGGCGCGCTACGGCAAGCACGACGAGAAGATGGCCCAGTGGCTGGAGGAGGCGGAACGGCAGCGGGAACAGGGACGATGAGCATGAGCACGCCTCAGAGCACTTGCCTAAGCCGCGAAACTACTTCGGGTCACGCAGCCGCGAGTGAGCGACCTCCTGGGCGGTCGCATCGACTTGTTCAGCACCGACGCGTTGATCGACATGCTGGCTAGACTTGGCGTGGGCTGCGTTGAGCGTCATGTTGCAAACAGCCATGGAATGGAATGTCAGCGACCGCGTTCTGTGCGCGATCAAATTGATGGAAGACCGTGAGGAAAGCAGCGGGCTTCCACGAGCTCGAACAGTACGAACGAGTCGGGAGGGCAGCGTGCATTGAAGCTGACACTTTTCATCGTCCTCGTGGCCAGCGAAGCGGGACTGCGAAGATGAGCGCACGCGGCGAGAAGTTTTGTCGCGAAAGAGGTTTTCCTGGCGCCGGAAGGTGGGCGTGGCGGTACTCGCGTTACAGCCGTTTCAAGAGTCGCAGGTCTCCGGCAATGAGCGCCTCCTTCTTCGCACGCGTCCATCGCTTGATCTGACGTTCGCGGGCCAGACACTGCATGCGCGTGGCGTGGCTTTCGACGCACGAGAGCGTCACTGGCCGTCGTTTTGCCGTGAACACGGAGGCGCTTCCTTCCATATGTTTAGCGACGCGAAGTGCTACATCATCCGTCTCGCCGACGTACAACGCTCCGTCCGCACATCTCAAGATGTAAACGAAATGCATGTGACGACGATGGCATCGTCACTCAGAAATTAGAAGAACAAGATCAGAATCGGAAGTTTGCCGCTCGACTGCGCTCAGCGTCGTCCCGAGCAACGTCGAGGGTCTTATGGCATTCGACGGCTGGCTGACTTGCCATGAGCGGCCCTTCGACTCGCATCGCTCGCTCAGGGCATTCTCCCGGTCTGGCTTGCCATGAGCGAACCTGACGGTTCGCCGCAGGCGGAGCGCCAGGTGAGTCGAATCTCTCGGTCTGGCTTGCCATGAGCGAACCTGACGGTTCGCCGCAGGCGGAGCGCCAGGTGAGTCGAATGTCTCGGTCTGGCTTGCCATGAGCGAACCTGACGGTTCGCCGCAGGCGGAGCGCCAGGTGAGTCGAATGTCTCGGTCTGGCTTGCCATGAGCGAACCTGACGGTTC
>WNGA01012817.1_pt1 | contig 24090 bp, 22 predicted proteins | sample 5400061 | NCBI WGS metagenome assembly WNGA01 (sample SAMN13153366, study PRJNA577476) | soil metagenome | isolation source: 100 cm soil or saprolite under grassland replicate 2 | place: USA:California | collected 2016-06-15
AGAAGCGCGGCAGCCCCTGGAAGACGCGGAGGAAGACTTCCTGGGTCAGGTCCTCCGCCAGCGAGCGGTCGCCTACGAGCCGGAGGACGTAGTTGAAGACGGGTACCTGATAGGCGCGGACGATGATCGAAAAGGCCCGCTCGTCGCCTCTCTGAGCCTTCCGCAGGACGCCGTAATCAGGTTGCTGGAGCGACAAAGGTTCCGGAGTATAGCCCGGATCAACCGGGCGTCGTTAGCGTTTTTCCAGTCATCTGTAAAGGTTGTTTGAAACCCAAAAATCCCAGCACAGTGGGCACTAAATCAGCCAGCTCCCCGGTGTCTCTGAGAGTCACCCCGGGGTCGGTGACGATCAATGGGACCGGGTTCGTTGTATGCGCAGTATGCAGACTTACACCGTCCTCTTCGAGCAGCTGCTCGGCGTTGCCGTGATCAGCCGTGACGAGCGAGACGCCGCCTGTTCGCTCGACCGCAGCGGCGATCTCCCCTAGACATCCGTCCACCGTCTCAACCGCTTTCACCGTCGCGGGGATGGATCCTGTATGGCCGACCATGTCCGGGTTGGCGAAGTTCAGGACGGCGAACCCGTAGCCGTCTCGCTCGAGCTCGTCCACGAATCGCGCCGTGACCTCGCCGGCCGACATCTCCGGCTTGTGGTCGTAGCTCGGCACGTCGCGCGGTGACGGGACGAGGATGCGCGTCTCCCCCGCCCACTCCTCTTCGCGCCCGCCGTTGAAGAAGTACGTCACGTGGGCGTACTTCTCCGTCTCGGCGACGTGGAGCTGCCGCACGTCGTGCTCGGCGAGGACCTCCGCCAGCGTTTCCCGCACCTCCTGCTCCGCGAAGGCGACTGGCACTTCAAGGTCCGCCCGATACCTCGTCATGGTCGTGATATCGGCATCTATCTCGATCAGCTTCAGCGTGAGTTGCCGGGCCCGGTCGGGGCGGAAGTTGAACAAGATCGCCGTGTCATGCGTCGGATCGAGCCGCGGGCGACCCTCGAGGACGACGGGTTCGATGAATTCATCGGTGATCCCTCGTTCGTAACTACGACGGACGGCCTCCACCGGATCGTCGGCCCGGTCGCCCTTTCCATGCACGATCGCGTCGAAGGCGCGCTGAGTGCGATCCCAGCGGCCGTCCCGGTCCATCGCGTAGTAGCGGCCGCAAACGGTCGCGATCCTGTCCACCGGCAGCTCGGCGAGATCGTTGACGGCGGAGTGCGGCGAAACGTCCCGGCCGTCCGTGAAGGCATGGATCCAGGTCTTGTCGGGCGCGAAGCGAAGGAGCGCGCGCAGGTGGTCGATGTGTGAATGGACGCCGCCGTAGGAGACGAGTCCGAGCAGGTGGACGCGCTCGCCGCGCGCGAACGCCCGCTTCAGCGCTTCGTTCTCGAAGAAGGAGCCGTCCTCGATCGCCTTGTTCACACGCATGAGGTCCTGGAAGAGGATGCGTCCCGAGCCGATCGTGAGGTGACCGACCTCCGAATTCCCCATCTGGCCGGGCGGGAGTCCGACGGCCTCGCCCGAGGCGGCGAGCGTCGTGTGCGGATAGGTGCGCCAGAGGCGGTCGAAGTTCGGCGTGTCCGCGAGCTCGACGGCGTTTCCCGGTCCGGGCGGCGCACAGCCCCACCCGTCGAGGATGATCAGCGCTACGAGCGGGTAGCTGCCCGACAAATCGAGGTGAAGGACTCGAGGTCGAGCGACGCGCCCCCGACGAGCGCGCCGTCCACATCCTGCTGCGCGAGCAGCTCGTCGGCGTTGTCCGGTTTGACCGAGCCGCCGTAGAGGACGGGCACGTCGAGCAGCGTCTTCACGAAGGCGTGCGCTTCCTGCGCAATCTCGGGCGTCGCCGTCTTGCCGGTGCCGATCGCCCAGACGGGCTCGTACGCCACCACCAGGTTGTCGTCGGCCTCGAGCACGGACACCTGCCGGCGCAGCACGTCCTCCATCTCGCCGCGCTCGCGCTCCTGTTCCGTCTCGCCGACGCACGCGATCACGAACAGCCCCGCCTCGAGCGCGCGGTGTGCGCGTCTCGCAACCGATTCGTCGGTTTCGCCGAAGTGCTGGCGCCGCTCGGAATGACCGACGATCGCACCGTACACGCCGAGCTCGAGCAGCATGGGCGCCGAGATCTCTCCGGTGAATGCGCCCTCGTCCTCCCAGTGGACGTTCTGCGCGGCGACGGCGATCTCGGTGCCGGCGAGGAGCTGGACGGCGACCGCAAGCGAGACAAACGGCGGGCAGACGACGACGTCCACACCGTCGAGCTCCTGCTCGCGCAGCCCGAGACAGAACTCCGCCGTAGCTGCGGGCCCGTTGTACATCTTCCAGTTGGCGGCGATCAGCATCGAAGCGCGATCTTACGGCCGAGCACTGGCACGAGGTCGTGCAGCTACGGTCTGCGCACGATCACGCAGGCAGCGGTCAAGCCGCGCACGACCTCGTTACGGGACTGCGACCATGCGAGGTCGTCCATCAGGAATCCGGAATCGCCGCGACGCCCGGCAGCTCCTTTCCCTCGAGGAACTCGAGCGCGGCGCCGCCGCCGGTCGAGAGCCAGGAAACGTCGTCGTCCAGGCCGAGCTCGGTCAGCGCGCGCGCCGAGTCCGCACCGCCGACCACGGAATACGCGTCCGAGGAGGCGACGGCTTCGGCGACCGCCGTCGTGCCTTCGGCGAAACGTGGCCATTCGAAGACGCCCATCGGCCCGTTCCAGAAGATCGTCCGCGCCTCGTCGATGCGCGCGGCAAAATCCTCGCGCGTCTGCGGCCCGATGTCGAGCCCCAGCCAGCCGTCCGGGAGCGCGTCGTAGGGAGTCACCTTCGTTTCCGCATCCTCTGCGAACGCGCTTGCTGCGACCACGTCCGTGGGAAGCACGACGTCGAAAGGCAGCGGGTTGTTCCCACGAATCTCCTCGGCCATCTTCCCGCCGACGAGCACCGAGTCGGCCTTCCCGCCGAGGTTCCGCAGCACGCCGAGCTTGTCCTCCACCTTCGCACCGCCCGAGATGAGGACGAACGGGCGCTCGACGTCGCCGAGCAGCTTCCCGAGCTCGGTCAGCTCCTTCTCGAGCAGGAGCCCGGCATACGCCGGCAGAAACCGGGTGACGCCGACGGTGGAGGCGTGAGCCCGGTGGACGGAGCCGAACGCGTCCTGCACGAACAGGTCGTTGAGATCAGCGAGCTCCTGGGCGAACGCCGGATCATTCGTGGTCTCGCCGGGGTTGAAGCGCGTGTTCTCGAGCACGCGGAGCCGCTCGTCGGGTAGCAGCTCGCGCAACTGCTCCTCGACGGGGCGCATCGAGAAGGCAGGGTCTTGGCCCTTCGGACGACCGAGGTGGGAGCAGACGGTCGCCTCCTCTACTCCACGCTCGAGCAGTAGGCGAAGCGTCGGTAGCGAGGCGCGTATTCGCGTGTCGTCGGCGATCCGTCCGCCCTCGAGCGGCACGTTCAGATCGGAGCGGACCAACACGCGCTGCCCCTCGACAGGGGCCGCGCGAAACGATCGCGGCAGCCGCACCTAGGCCGAGACTGCGGCAGGGATGTCGGCGGCGATCTTCGCCACGACATCCACGAGCCGGCAGCTGTAGCCCCACTCGTTGTCGTACCAGCCGAACACCTTCACCAGGTTTCCGTTCGCCATCGTCAGCTCGCTGTCGACGATGCACGAGTACTGGGAGTGGACGATGTCGGTGGAGACGAGCGGGTCATCCGCGTAGCGGAGGATCCCCTCGAGCCGCCCGCTGTCAGCGGCGGAGCGGTATGCCTCGTTGACCTCGTCGACGGTCACCTCGCTCCCCAGCCGCACGACGAGGTCGGTGATCGAGCCGACCGCGACGGGCGCACGCACGGAGATCCCGTCGACCTTCCCCTTCAGATCCGGCATCACGAGCCCGATCGCACGCGCCGCGCCGGTCGAGGTCGGAATGAGATTGATCGCAGCCGCGCGGGCGCGGCGGAGGTCTTTGTGCGGGAGGTCGAGGACGTGCTGGTCGTTCGTGTACGCGTGGATCGTGGTCATGAAACCGCGCTCGATCGTGTAGGCGTCGTGCAGGACCTTGGCGAGGGGCGCGACACAGTTCGTCGTGCAGGAGGCGTTCGAGACGATGTGGTGCTGCTCGGGGTCGTATGAGTCGTCGTTGACACCCAGGACGATCGTGATGTCGGGATCGGTCGCGGGGGCAGAGATGACGACCTTCTTCGCGCCGGCGTCGATGTGCTTCTGCGCGCCGTCACGGTCGGCGAAGAAGCCGGTGGACTCGATCACGAGCTCCACGTCGAGATCGCGCCATGGCAGTCCGGCCGGATCCTTCTCGGAGAGAACCTGCAGCTCGGTCTTCCCAGCTTTGATGACGCCGTCGCCGACCTCGACGTCCTCCGCCAGCTGCCCGAGCACGGAGTCGTACTTGAGGAGGTGTCCCATCGTCTTCGCATCGCCGAGATCGTTGATCGCGATGACCTCGAAGTCGCCGCCGCGCTCCAGGTGCGCGCGGAAGAAGTTCCTACCAATCCGCCCGAATCCGTTGATCCCTATCCGTGTCTTCGCCATGCCCCGAGTCTAAAGGAGCGCACTTTCACGCCGCGCGTATCGAGGCGTGCGACGGGTTCTGTCCGACCGGCCCGCCGCTGCGCTGCGCGAAGGCGGCGGGCCGCGTCGACATCGCTTGCGATGTCGACCTTAGAGGCCGGTCGGGCTTTGCCCGATCGGCCGGGTTCTGCCCCACCGGCCCGCCGCTGCGCTGCGCGAAGGCGGCGGGCCGCGTCGAATCGGCCGACTTCTGCCCGACCGGCCCGCCGCTGCGCTGCGCGCAGGGGCGGGCCGGAGGGGAAGCTCCGAGGACGACCTCCCCCTCCGGTTGAACCACGCTCAGGACCGTGGCGCCGGACGGGGTCTGAATCCGACGCCGGACGAGCGCAGACCCGCCTCTTGTGAGTATGACGAAATCGCCGCGAATACAACAACACGCGCCGAAAGTTAGGTACGCGCGATTTCCTGCAGCCGCCGCAATCGCCTGTACGCGGCTGCCTTTGTTGCCGGAGGTCGACATTTCGACGCCAGCTCCCGCAAGGAGAGCGTCGGATGCCGCTCCCGGAGCTCCGCGATTTCCTGCAGGCGCGTGGGCAGCTTCGCGAGCCTGCCGCTACGGCGTAGGCGACGAACCGCGCGGAGCTGTTCATGCGCAGCTCGACTCGTGCGAACGAGATTGGCATGGTCGGCGTTGGCGAGACGATTTGCGCGTGAGCGAGTCGCGGCCATGACGGCGCGCTCCTCGAAGACGAGGACCCCCCGGCTTGCGCCGGCGAGTGCCAGAAGGTCGGCGATCGTCTCCATTCCCTTCGCGTAGGCGACGGCATGCCGCCCGCGATCGAGGACGCCGAGTCGCGTGCCTTCCTCCCCGGCGACCCAGGCGAGAAAGCGGGCGCCCTCCGTCCCGGCGCTCCTGATCTCGAGGTGCGGCGAGCGTGGACCGCTGAGTGAGCTCCCGCCGAGGAGCGCTCCGCGCACGTAGGCGGCACGGCAGCACGGGCGCGCAACGACCCGGCGTGGCGGATGCTCGAGTGGACTGAGACGTGAGCTCAGCACGCCGGCTTCGTGCAGGACTTGCACAGCTCGCTCGTCTCCCGCGACGTGCAGCTGGTAGCGCGTCGCACCCTCGAACGCCCTCCGCCGGTAGGTCCGTATCTCGGACACGACGCCGAAGGCGCGCAGGAGGCTGAAGACGCGGCGGGCGACGGCCGAGTCGGCGACGTCGAGATGGACGGAGACCTCGCCGCGGCCCCTCAGGTGGACGCTGCCGGCGGAGTGGAACAGGCCGGATAGCTCCGCCAGGCGGTCGCACTCACTCCTGGGGGCGATCGCCGCAAGCTCGTTGCGGAGATCCTCAGAGAGTGACACCTTCGAGGGCGAGGAGTCGCCGTTTGTACTCGGGGCCGAGCGAGCCGTAGGAGCCGAGGCCGTCGGCGGCGACGACGCGATGGCATGGGACGACGATTCCGAAGCGATTGCGCGCACAGAACGTGCCGGCCGCACGCTGCGCCCGCGGGTGACCCGCGAGCCGGGCGAGCTCTGAGTACGAAACGACGTCTCCGTACGGGACGTTTCGGAGCACGCGCACCACGTCTAGCTGGAATGGCGACCAGCCGTCGATGTCCAGTTCGACGTCGTCGAATGTGACTCGCTCGCCGCCGAAGTACGCCCCCAGCCTGCGGATGAGTTGTTGCACGTTTGGTGCGGATCCGTTTCCCATTGGTCGACGTTTTGCGGGTACCGTCGATCGCGAGGGTGGCGGGTGGTTCTCCCCACCCTGGGTGGGGGTCACGCGCCCGCGCGCGCGTGAACCTGTACGAGGGCGTGCGGGCGGACGCGGAAGCTCGTGCCAGACCAGCCGCGCGCCGTCGAACCACAGTTCCCCCATCCCCCAGCCCTCGGCGGTGTAGGAGACGGACGTCACAGGCACGGTCCTCAAGCCTACAATCGCTGCCGATGTCCACCGCGCCCGGCCTCTTTCGCCCGCCCCCGCCCGAGAACGAGCCGGTCAAGGACTACGCCCCCGCATCATCCGAGCGCGAGGCTCTGCGTCTGCGACTGCTGCAGCTGCAGTCGGAGCAGACCGAGATCCCGCTCGTCATCGGCGGCGAAGAGGTCCGTACACGCGAGACCTTCGAGGCCGTCATGCCGCACGACAAGGACCACGTCCTGGCGACGGTGCACAAGGGCGGCGCGCGCCACGTCGAGCAGGCGATCAAGGCCGCCGGCGAGGCCTGGGAGGACTGGCATCGCACGCCCTGGGAGGACCGCGCGGCCGTCTTCCTCCGGGCGGCGGAGCTTCTGTCAGGTCCCTGGCGGTCGACGCTCAACGCCGCCACGATGCTGGGCCAGTCGAAGACCGCCCACCAGGCGGAGATCGACGCCGCGTGCGAGCTGATCGACTTCTTCCGCTTCAACGTCCAGTTCATGCTCCGGATTTACGACGAGCAGCCGATCTCGGCGTCGGGCACGTGGAACCGGATGGAGTACCGCCCCCTCGAAGGCTTCGTCTTCGCCGTGACACCGTTCAACTTCACGGCGATCGCCGGCAACCTCCCCTCGAGCGCGGCCCTGATGGGAAACACAGTCCTGTGGAAGCCGGCCTCGACCGCCGCCTATTCCGCGCACTTCCTGATGAAGCTGTTCCACGAAGCGGGCCTACCTCCGGGCGTGATCAACCTCGTCTACGGCTCCGGCTCAGAGATCGGCGATCCGGCGCTCGCCAGCCCCGACCTCGCAGGCGTCCACTTCACCGGCTCGACGCCCGTCTTCCAATCCATGTGGAAGACGATCGGCGCGAACATCGCGAACTACCGCAACTACCCGCGCATCGTCGGCGAGACCGGCGGCAAGGACTTCATCGTCGCCCATCCCTCGGCCGACGCAGCGGCCGTCGCAACGGCGATCGTGCGCGGGAGCTTCGAATACCAGGGTCAGAAATGCTCGGCAGCGTCGCGCATCTTCGCGCCGTCCAACCTATGGCCCGAGATCAAGGAGCGGCTCATCGAGGACGTGAGCACGATCAAGATGGGCGACGTCGCCGACTTCCAGAACTTCATGGGAGCCGTCATCGACGCCGGCTCGTTCAAAACGCAAAAGCAGGCGATCGAGGAAGCGAAGGCCGCCGACAAGGTGAACGTGCTCGTCGGCGGAGGGTACGACGACTCGGAGGGCTACTTCGTCGAGCCGACTGTGCTCGAGACGAGCGACCCGAACTTCCGCACGATGAAGGAGGAGTTGTTCGGCCCCGTCGTCACGACTTACGTCTATCCGGAAGGGAAGTACGGCGAGACACTCGAGCTGATCGACAAGGGCGCGCCCTACGGGCTGACCGGAGCCGTCTTCGCGCGCGAGCGCGAGGCGCTCGAGCTCGCCGAGGAGAAGCTTCGGTACGCGGCCGGCAACTTTTACGTCAACGACAAGCCGACCGGCGCGATCGTCGGCCAGCAGCCGTTCGGGGGCGCTCGCGCCTCGGGGACGAACGACAAGGCGGGCTCGATGTGGAACCTGATCCGCTGGGTGAGCCCACGCACCATCAAAGAGACCTTCGTCCCGCCCACGGACTACCGCTATCCCTTCATGAGCCCGGAGGACGGCAAGGGGGCGATCTAGGCCGAAGGGTGGCTTCTAGCCCGGCTTCGGCCACACTGGGATCGTGATCCATTCGATCCTGCATGCGATCGGGGTCTTCTTCGACCACCTCGCGTCGGTGGAGTGGAAGTGGCTCCTGCTCGGAATCGCCTGCCACCTGTGCAAGCTCCTCGCGGTTTCGCGCGCGTGGCGGAACATCATCAAGGCCGCTTATCCGGACCGCCGTGTCCGCTGGCCCCAGATGTTCGGCGCCTACGTCGCGGGCACTGGCGTGAATGCCATCGTGCCGGCACGCGGCGGAGACGTCGTCAGGCTCTACCTTGCGAGGCACAGGGTCGAGGACTCGACGTACACCACACTCGTCTCCACGTCGCTGCTGCAGACGCTGTTCGACATGGTCGTCGCCGGCTGCTTCGTGCTCTGGGCGATCACGCAGCACGTGTTGCCCGGGATCGACGTGCTGCGAAGTCCTCGCCTCCCCGCGCTCGACTACGGCTGGGCGTTCCGCCATCCGACCGCCGGGCTGATCCTGTTCGGGCTGTTGCTCCTATTCGGAACAGCGCTCGTCGCGTGGATCGCTGAGCGCGTCGATCACTTCCGGGCGAAGGTCGCGCAAGGTTTTGCGGCCTTCAGCGACCGCTCGTACTACGTCACGCGGGTGGTGCCGTGGCAGCTCGTCGACTGGTCACTGCGGCTCGTGACGGTCTTCTTCTTCCTGCGTGCGTTTGGCCTCCCCGCCACGCTGCACAACGCGCTGCTCGTCCAGGTCAGCCAGAGCCTCGCGACGATCTTCCCGTTCAGCCCGGCAGGCATCGGCACCGAGCAGGCGCTGCTCGTCTACGTCTTCCGCAGCGTGACCTCGAAGAGCGTCGCGCTGAGCTTCAGCGTCGGCATGCGGGTGACGCTGATCATCGTGAATGCGATCGTCGGCTTCACAGCCATCCTCCTGATGACGGGAACGCTCCGCGTTCGGCGCGCAGCGGAGGCCGACCGCAGCTAGTGGTTTGGCCGGTAGCGTTGCCAGGGACCCGGCGAACGTTGCCGGTCAGACCACTAGATGCGACCGTCCGAGAAGCCGTCGGAGTTCGAGCCGCTATTGAACCGTCCGTCGGAGAAGCCATCCGTGCCCGCAGTCTGGCCGGGCTTCGACGGCGGGCCGGGCTTCGCGGCGGCGGCGTTGCCGACACCGAACGCCAGGGCGACCACGACGAGAGCTCCCAGAGAGAACATCTTCCGCAGCATCCTGATCACCTCCTCTCCTAGAACCTCAGGTCTTGTAAGGCTTCCGCAGCACGCCGATAGAGCGCGGCCGCGGTGCTGTCGTCGCCGCGTCGCGACGCGAGGTCGCCCTGGGCCGTCCAGGCAACCGCACGATGGCTGGCGGAGGAAAGCTGGGACAAACTGAGCTCGGCCTCGGCGAAGGCGTGCTCCGCCTCGTCCAACCTGCCCTGTTCGAGGAGCGCGCGCCCGAGCACGATCTGCGTGTTTCCGACCTCGTCGAGGAAGTCGGGGCGTCCTTCGAGGAGCTCGAGCGCATGGCGTGCCTGCTCCTCGGCGAGCGTCCAGTCACCCGCGCCGAGGTGCACCTGGGCGAGCGACGAGACCGCCTGGGCGGCGTCGGGATCGCTGCCGACCTCGAGCGCGACCGAGAAGGCACGCTTCAGGTACGAGATCGCGTCGTCGGGCTTGCCGAGCAGGTAGTTGAGGCCGCCGAGGTTGTTCAGCATCCGGCCGAGGTTGGCCCGGTCGCCGTGCGCCTCGTAGAGCTCTTTCGCACGCTCGGCGAGCGCTCGGGCTCGCAGCCACTGGCCGTCGCGCTCGGCGACGATCGAAGCCTGGAAGGTGACATGCGCCACCGTGAGCGAATCGTCGAGGCGCTCGGCGAGCTCCAGGGCGCGCTCGATATCTTCCCGGGCCGCCTCGAAGTCGCGCTGGCGACGAGAACATCGCGACCGCCACTCGAGGATGTGTGAGCGCAGCCGGTCGCAGGGAACCCCGGAGCGGTCGGCCAGGTCGAGCGCTTCGCCGAGCAATGTCTGTGCGGTGTTGATCGACGTCAGCTTGTACCGGCAGACGCCCATGCGGTAGAGGACGTCAGCCCGCTCCACGTCGGAGAAGGCGGGCTGCTCGGAGATCTCTCTCGCGCGCGCGAGCAGGTCGAGCGCGGGACGCAGCTCTCCGTCGTACATGCGCGCCCAGCTCTCGGCCAGCAGGGCGCGAAACTCGAGCTCGCGCGCTTCGGGCGAATGCTGCAGACCTTCGAGCGCTTCCAGCGCCTCGTCGTACTGCTGGCCTTCGACGGCTGCTTCCGCGCGCATCACGGCCGCCTCGACCTCGGCGTACTCCTCCCAGCTCTGCCCCGTCTCGAGGTAGCAGACCTCGACGCCGAGCCGTCCAGCGATCCAGGCGAGCGTCTCCGAGGTCGGGCGCGTCTTCCCGCGCTCGATCTGGCTGACGTACTCCTTCGAGAACCGGTCGCCGGCGAGCTCGGACTGCGTCAGCCCTGCGGATACGCGCAGCTGTCGAAGCCGGGTCCCGAGACCCGAGCTCGCACGCTGCGGCGTGCGGAGGGAAGTGAGGGTGCGGCCTTCCATGGTGCGGCACCTCTGGTATCGGCGTACTGCGTGCTCCGGGGGATCACCTGCGCGAGTGACCCGGATGAGTGACGTCGCCGAGGGCGCCGACGGGCGGTCCGACAGGAATGGGGAGAGCGTCCTGTGCGGGAACCGGAGTCCGCGTAAGGGGCAGAAAGCAGAGCGCGCCGACGAGCGCGAGCGTGCGACCCCGAGTAACGACGGGTCGTACGAGTCGCATGGACGAAGGCTATGACCCTGGTTAGGCTCGGACGATGGCGGCCGCCCTCGTCACAGGCGTCAGCCGTCTCGGTGGCATCGGCGCAGCTGTCGCACGCGCACTTGCCCGCGACGGCTGGAGCGTGGCCGGAACGGGATATCGCTCCTACGACGCCACCGAATCGTGGGGATCAGAGCCGGAGACGCCGGACCGCCTCTCGAGCGAGGGCGTCCTGGCGGCCTGGCACGAAGACGACCTCGCCGATGCGACGGCGGCGCCGCGGATCCTCGATGCGGCGGAGGATGCCGTCGGACCGCTCACGGCGCTCGTCAACGTCCACGTTCGTTCCGGCCAGGGTGGTGTGCTCGACACGTCGGCCGAAGAGTTCGACCGGCACATGGCGATCAATGCGCGCTCGGTGCTCCTTCTCTCGGCAGAGTTCGCACGACGCTTCCGCGGCACTCCGGGCAGCGGCCGGATCATCAACTTCACGAGCAGCGCGCTGTACGGCGAGCTCGCCTACGGAGTGAGCAAGGCCGCGGTCGAAGCGATCACTGTCGCCGCGGCGATGGATCTCGCGCCGGCAATCACCGTCAACGCGGTCGAACCGGGTCCCACGGACACGGGCTGGATGACGCCCGAGCTCTACGAGCGGATCCGCGCGGCGACCCCGCTCGGCCGGGTCGGGCTGCCTGAGGATGCGGCAGAGCTTGTCGCCTTTCTCTGCTCCGAACGTGCAGGGTGGATCACGGGCGAGATCATCTATTCGGACGGTGGCTCGAGCCTGCGCCAGACCGTGCGGCGGGGAAGACGTCCGCTCTAGCCGCGGTCAGAGATTCGAGTACTTCGGCCAACCCCTCGAGGACGGTCGCCAGGTCGATCTCGTCCTTCAGCGAGGACATAGATGCACTCGGTATCGCAGATGCCCTTGAGGAAGTGCTCGTACCGCTTCGGCGCGTCGAGGCGAAGGACGCTCTCGAACTCTTGGCCGTTGACGTCGCAGGGCTCGTTCACGCACGTCCGGCCTTGTGCAGCTGTGCGTAGATCGACCGCGCGGTCTTGGCCGGGACGCCCGGCACCCCCTCGAGCTCCTCCTGGGTGGCGGCGAGGAACCGCTCGGCCGACCCGAAGTGCTGCAGCAGCGCGCGCCGCCGCGCCGGCCCGACGCCCTCGAGCTCGTCGAAGATCGAGGCAAAGGAGCGCGTATCCCGCCGCTGACGATGGAAGCCGACGGCGAACCGGTGCGCCTCGTCGCGGATCCGCTGCAGCAGCTGCAGCCCGGGGGAATGCGCGGCGAGCCGGATTGGATCCGGCTCCCCGGGGACGAACACCTCCTCTACACGCTTCGCCAGAGCCACGACCGCGACACGCGGCAGGTCGAACGCATGCATCGCCGCCAGTGCCGCCGTCAGCTGCCCCTTCCCGCCGTCGATCACGACGAGGTTCGGCGTCGCCGCGAAGGACTCGTCGTAGTCCTCCGCGGTTACGTCGGACAGCCGAGCGAAGCGGCGGGAGACGACCTCTCCCATCGCTGCGAAGTCGTCCATCCCAGCCTGGCCGCGGACGCCGAACTTGCGGTAATGGGCCTTCTTCGCCACGCCATCCTGGAAGACGACCATCGAGCCCACGTTGTCCTGGCCCATCACGGTCGAGATGTCGAAACACTCGATCCGGAGCGGCAGCGCCTCGAGGTTGAGGACCTCCCGGAGCTCCTCGAGCGCCTCGACTCGGCGGAGGCGCTTCAGCTCCGCCTGGTGCGTGTCGGACGCAAGCGCATGACGTGCGTTCTCGGCCGCGAGCTCCTGGAGCCGCCGCTTCTCGCCGCGCTCGGCCACGCGTACCTCGACGCGCGCGCCGCGTCGCTCGGAGAGGAACTCCGAGAGCGCCGAGGTGTCGCCCGCGTCGCGCGGAACGACGATCTGGGGCGGGACGCTCGGCGCCGAGCCGTAGTACTCGAGGCAGAACGACTCGAGCACCGTCGTGATGTCCTGGCCCGCGACATTCTCGAGGTGGAAGGAGTAGCGGTCGATCATCTTGCCGTCGCGGAGCGGGAAGACCTGGACGACCGCGCGGTCACCGTCGGCTGCGAGCCCGATGACGTCGATCGTCCCGACGGAGCGGCGGTCGGCCGCCTGCCGCTCGGCGAGATGCTGGACGCTGCGCAGGCGGTTGCGGTAACGCGCGGCCTCCTCGAAGCGTTCCTCGCCGGCCGCGTCGCGCATCTTCCGCTCGAGCTCACGCTGGATCGGGTCCGTGTCCCCCGACAGGAACTCGATCACCTGGTCGATGATCGCGCGGTAGTCCTCCTTCGATACGTACCCCACGCACGGGGCGAGGCAGCGGTCGATGTGGTAGTCAAGGCACGGGATCCCCGAATGCCGGCCGGGCTTCGGCCCCTCGCAGGGCCGGTACGGAAAGACGCGGTTGAGCACGTCGAGCGTCTCCCGCACCTTCTTCGCATTCGCGTAGGGGCCGAAGTAGACGACGCCGCGGCGATGCCGCTCGCGGGTGAACATGACGCGCGGGAACTCGTCCTCGACGGTCACGGCGATGTACGGGAAGGACTTGTCGTCTCGGAGGCGCACGTTGAAGGGCGGCCGGTGACGCTTGACGAGGTTCTGCTCCAGATGGAGCGCCTCGACCTCGTTCTGCGTGACGATCACCTCGACGTCGGCGACGCGCTCCGGCAGCTGCCGGATGGCGGTCCGCGTGTCCATGGTCTGCTGGAAATACGAGCGAACTCGAGGCCGCAGCGACTTCGCCTTCCCAACGTAGAGCACGTCCCCGCCCTTGTCGCGAAAGAGGTAAACCCCCGGCTTCGCAGGCAATGCTTTCAACTGATTCTCGAGGCGTGGAACCATGGGTCCAGACTAGCCCCGCCCGCCAACATCAACCCCAAAGCCGGCCGCTAAGGCACGCGAAGCGGCCTTAGTGGCCGGCGAACTGACGCGGGCGGGGATGCGTAGCACCACCGCTCGCGCGACGAGCCCAACGCCTACCGACACCAGTGGGAGCGCGCGGGCTCCGCCCGCGCGCGTTAGGCGCGAAGCGCCGTACCCGCGCCGCGCGAAAGCGCAGCTTTCGCGCGGAAAAAGAAGGCGGCCCGGGTGGAGAGACCGGGCCGCCAAAGTCGAGGATCGAGGGGAGAGTGGCGAGCTTCCCGGGCTCCCTGCGGCGAGAGCTTGGCAACACGATCCTGACTACTGTCAAAGTATCGGTGCCAAATCCGTCTCGCGCTCCCCCGAATGAGGGATCCTCCGCAGTCGCCGCTGATGGTTGACGCTTTCCCCGGCCGTTCCTACACTGGCGCCACGGCCGCGATGTCATCGCGCCGCGCTACGGTCCTTCCCTTGCCTCGACTCCGCTCACTCACTGTGCTTCTCTGCGCCCTCGGGGCGCTCCTTCTGCCGGCGCTCGGCGCGGCGAGCCCGAGCATGTACATGGGCGCCGCCGAGGACGAGGGCCGTAACGCCGACCCGATCGTTGCGATGGCCAAGATGCAGCTCGCCAGGGCCGCGGGCCTTGACACCATCCGGATCACCGCGATCTGGGGGCCGGGACAGAGCGCCGTCCCGAGAGGTCAGCTCGATGCCCTGAAGTCCATCGCCGCGGCGGGCGACTTCTTCGGTATCCGTGTCGTCGCGACGATCATGCCGTTCGGTAGCCGGGCGACCCCGCTCACCACTACGGCTCGCCGCCAGTTCGCCCGCTTCTCGGCCGACCTCGTGCGGAAGGTGCCGAGCATCCGCGAGTACATCATCGGGAACGAGCCGAACCTCAATCGGTACTGGTTACCGCAGTTCGGGCCCAACGGCGAGGACGTCGCCGCGCCTGCCTATGTGAGGCTGCTCGCGCAGACGTACGACGCGATGAAGAGCGCCGACAAGGGCGTGTTCATCAACGGTGGGTCGGTTTCTCCGCGCGGGATCGACAGGCCGAACACCGGACGGGACACGCACTCCCCGACCGCCTTCATCACGGACATGGGACTCGCCTACCGCGGGATGAACCGAACGAAGCCGATCATGGACGGCTTCGCCTTCCACCCCTACGGCGAGAACTCGAGCACGCCGCCTACCGTCGAGCACCCGAACTCAACGGCGATCGGGCTCGCCGACTACGGGAAGCTCGTGGAGCTTCTCGGCAACGCGTTCGACGGCACCGCGCAGCTCGGGTCGAGGCTGCCGATCATTTACGACGAATACGGCGTCGACTCCCAGATTCCGGAATCGAAGCGCGACTTCTACGCCGGTCAGGAGCTCTCGAAGCCGGTGCCCGAAGGCGTCCAGGCTTCCTACTACCGGCAGGCTCTGGAGATGGCCGCATGCCAGCCGACGGTCCGGGGCTTCCTGATCTTCCACGTCACCGACGAGACCGACTACGGCCGCTGGCAGTCCGGTCTCTACTTCCCGGACGGCACCGCGAAATCGAGTCGCGCGCTCGTCAAACAGGCGATCACCGAGATCCGTGACGGCAGGTTCGAGTGCGTCGAAGCCGAGCCGGCCTTCGTCGGCCCGGGCGACGGCTGGTCGGTCGCGACCGCTGCAGAGATCGCCGCGGCGGCGAAAGAGGGAGTCGAAGCGGCCGCCGGCTGGGTTCTGATCAGCGCCTCGGGATGAGACGCCGACTCGGCGGCCCCGCAGAGAGGCCGACCGGGCTTCGCCCGGACGGCCGTCTTAACCCAAACCTGAGATAGACCACGTCTGAAGTCAGCTGGCCGCTCTGGTTAGCATCGTGCCCGTGGAGGGCCAGTACCTCGCCTACACGTTCTACCGGGTCGATCCGGCCTGGCGCCAGCTTCCCATCGAGGAGCGGGCGGCGGGTAAGGAGGCGTTCGCCGACGTCGTCGAGGATTGGACGGCGCGGATGGAATCGCTCCGGGCCTACAGCGTCACCGGCGTCCGTCCCGACTGCGACTTCTTCCTCTGGAAGATCACGCAGCGCTACGAGGATCTCGGCGAGCTGGGCGCGGCGCTGAACGGGACGCCGATCGCCGGCTGGCTCGAGACTCCGTACTCGTATCTCGCCACGACGAAGGCGTCCGAGTACACGAAGGCCCGGCGCGCGCGGCGGATCGTGCCGAAGGGATCGCCGTACCTCGTCGTCTATCCGTTCGTGAAGGTCCGGCCGTGGTACTCCCTGCCGCCAGAGGACCGTCAGCGCGCCATGGACGAGCACATGCGCATCGGCGCCGAGTTCACCACGATCCACAACCACACGACGTACTCGTTCGGGATCGACGACCAGGAGTTCATGACCGCATTCGAGTGCGACGAGCCGGCGGACTTCATGCACCTGATGCTTACGCTGCGCGAGACGGAGGCGTCCCGGTACACGGAGCGCGACACCCCGATCTTCGTAGGACAGGCGCTGAACATTCGCGGCTGCCTCGACACGCTGGACGGCGCCCAGAGCCGCATCGAAGCCTGAGCTGACGCTACGGGCCGGGAACCCGGCGAACGTTGCCGGTCAGACCACTAGCGCGGCTGCGCCGCGACGTCGCGCCAGCGCTTGAGATGGCGGAGGCCGATCGCGGCCGGGAGCAACGGTAGCCACAGGTTGAAGATCCGGTAGGCGCAGACGGCCAGCACCGCCTTTGCGAGCGGGATCCCGGTCCAGGCGAGCGCGAACGACACGAGCGCCTCGACCGAACCCGCGCCGCCAAGCGGCAGCGTGCGGCGGGTCAGCGCGTAGCCTGTCGCGTACCCGATCACGAGCGCGGCCAGATCGGGCGAGTCGTGAAAGGCGCGGAGGCTCGCCCAGAGGCAGCCGACATCGCCCGCCCAGTACAGCGTCGCCCCGAGGAAAGCACCGCCGTACTCCGCGCGCTGCGACGCCAGCTTCTTGAGCATGTGGACGGCGTCGAGCAGGTGCTGGAGCACCGCCCTCCAGCCGCCTTCGTCGCCGACGCGGTGACGGATGGTGAGCGCCGCAAACGCGGCGATGAACCCCAGCGGCACCGCGATGAGCCACGGAAGCGTGAAACCCAAGCTCGGGTGGGTCGACCCGCGCGCGAGCAAGACCACGGCGGCGAGCGCAGCCGCCGGCGCCAGGACGGCGTACTCGAGCGCGCCGAGGCCGAGCACGCGCACGCGCGCCTGACGAGGCTCGAGTCCGGCCGCCTCGAGCGCCTTCCGGTCCACGACGAAGCCGCCTCGGATGACGAAGACGCCGAAACCGGCCGCGACGATCGCTCCGGCGCGTCGGAGCCCCAGCCGCGGTCCGCCTTCGACACGGGCGACCTCGCGGTATGCGACGACGTAGCCGAAGTAGGCCGCGATCTCCATTCCGAACGCGACCGGGAGCCAGATCAGGTCGGCGTGGCGCAGCTCGTCCAGGACGCTTCCGAACCCAGCCGCCCATGCGATCCCCACCACAGCACCGAACGCAAGCGCCCCGCCGATCCCGACGAGGAGCGCGTGCTGGGCCGTGTGCCGCTCGAGGTGCGATGCGGGCCGCAGAAGGTGTCTGAGATTCATCGGAGTGGCATCGGTCGAACTGCCTGGCGCGGCACCCCCACAAGGGTGAGGGCTAGGAGGGGCACTAGAGGCGGTACGAGTGCCGGTGGCGCCACACTCGGAACATCGCGAAGCCTGCGCACGCGACGACGCCGATGAAGCCCAGCTGCTCGTAACCCGGCCAGCCGTGCCAGAAGTAGAGGCCCAGGGCGCCCACGATCAGCAGGGCGGAACCGTAGAAGACGACTCGCTCCCGCAGTGACCAGGTCCCGATCTCGTCGCGACGCTCGCGCCAGAAGAGATAGATGAAGAACGCGATCGCGAGAAAGAACGCGATCCGCAGCAGCATCCCGATCGCGATCACCGCCGTGTAGAGGTTCAGCAGGACCACAGCGAGCGCGATCAGCGCGATGATCAGGAAGCCGCGCAGCGTTGGCCGGTCGGCGAGGAATCGCCCCATCGGCCTACCGTAGCGCGAAAGGGTGAGTCGCTAACCGCCGCAGACGCGAACGACCCGCTTCGCACTGGCCTCGCGACCCGCCGTGTCCGAGACGAGGGCAGTCAACGTGTGCCTGCGCTTCGCGGCACGACCGGCGGTCCAGGTGATCGAGTACGCACCGGCCTCGGTCGTCCTCACACGGCCGATCTGGCGCCCGCCGTCGAAGAAGCCCACCGAGGAGATCAGCTGCGAGGAGCTGGCGACCACAGCCAGCTGCACGCTCCCGGACACGCAAGCGTTTCTTGCAGGAGCGACCCAGGCGATCGTCGGCGCCTGGACGACGCGGAGCCGAACGCGTGTGATCCTCGTGTTCGGCATCAGGTTCTTGCCGATGACGTTGACGTTCTTCGCCTCTTGGTTGTCGGCCGCGATCAGTCGAATGGTGACCCGGCCCGGACGCAGCGCAGTCGCAGCTCGCGGGATCGGAATGACGGCCACCCCGGTCTGCGGATCAAAAAGCGTGGCTCCGATCAGGAGTCGGCCGTAGTCGATGCTGATCGACAGCGGATCGATTCCGGCCTGGACGTCGGTCGCGCGGAGGGCGAGCGTCGGATGCCCGGCGGAGACGCGCGGGGTGAGCAGGCGCACACTCGGCGCCTTGACGTCGTTGACCCAGGAGCGGAGGACATATGGGCCCGCGAGCGAGCGGCCGGTGAAAGGATCGCGGCCGGAGTCGATAGCGACGTAGTAGCGCCCGGGTTGTGCGAAGACCGTGCCGGCGGAACCGGTGCCGAAGAGGTAGTCCGGAAGCGTCGAGTTGACATTGACGGGCGTGCCGGCGTAGCCCTGGACGTCGTTCTCGTCGAGTGAGCCGAGGAACCACGGGTGGATCGGCGCGGTCAGCTGCGACTCGATTGGCGCGCGGACGTCCGGAGGCGGCGCCACGACGGCGACGCCCACGTTGACCGCCCGCCGGGCGACGTCGATGGAGTACACCTGTTCCTTGCCGTCCTCGTCGACGGGTCGATCGAGCCCGAACACTCCGATGACGGCGAAGGGTGCGGTCGGCCAGCGATACGTCCGCGCACGGTCGGTGCCGCCGCGGGTGTCACCGCTCTGCACGCGACGGATCGGAATCACCTGAGCTCCGGCAAGCCGCGGACGCGTGACGGAGAAGCCGTAGGGAATGCGCCGCGTGACATCCCCTCGACGCAGGACGACGAAGCCGAAGTCGTCTCCGCCGGGCGCGCCTGCCGACGCCCGCGCCGCGACCTGGAACGTCGTCTGGCTCGCAGGGGCGAGCGTGACCACACCCGGGAACTCGAGGGTTACGCCTGGGCTCGTGATCTGAGGTTGGAGCTCGACCTGCCACGTCCCTGCGCCGCCGCCCGCGTCGGAGACCGAAACGAGAAGTGCGCGACTCGCGTCACCGGCGTTGACGTTCAGGTATCGGAACGAGAGCGATTGGGGGTCGGTGAAGATCTTCGGGTCGTCGGCAGCGACCAGCCGGGCCAGCCCGGCGCCCTCGAGGTAAACAGGGGCCTCGCGTGTGGCCGCGGTGTTCTCGAACGCGGGCCCCGCGGTCGACATCAGCGCTGATTTGACCTGTTTCGGCGTCCAGCTCGGATGCCGCTCGAGCAGAAGCGCCGCCGCGCCCGCGATGTGCGGCGCCGAGAAGCTCGTCCCGTCGAGGACGGCGAAGTCCGCACCGGCGAACTCCTTGAGCGTCGAGGACAGGATCTGGCCGCCCGGTGCGGCGATGTCGGGCTTGAGCTCGTGGCCGAAGGCCGTCAGACCGCCGGCGGAAAAGCTCGTGATGGTGGACCCCTGCGCAGCGATCTCGAGCTGGTCCTGGCCGACGCGGATCCTCGCCCGCCCGCCGGTTCCGGCGAGATCATGCCCGCAACCACCGCGAGGCGGAGCGGGATGAAGTTCGGCTCGCCGGGGCGGTCGTCGACGACGATCATCCCGATCGCGCCGGCCGCGCTCGCGCGCGCGGCCTTGTCGTCGTAGGTGCACGAGCCGCGGGAGACGAGCGCGATCGCGCGCTCGAGCGAGCCCGCCGGCCTCCCCGTGCAGAGGAACCTGTCGGTGCCGCTCATGCTCGCGACGTCGACGAGCGTCTGGTCGGCCGTTGCCCACGCGCTGGGGATGCCGCCCGGCGCCGGCACGACCGGAACCTGCTTCAGTCCCGCGACGTCCGGCGAGACGACGCTCAGGGCCCGGCCGAAGACGTGGGTGTTCGAGACGGCTGCGGCGCTGATCGCGGAGGGGGCGGTGCTGGGCGACCCGACGCTGCCGAGACCGAACAGGTCACGGTCGTTCCCCGCGGAGATGGCCGGGACGACGCCGGCCTTGACGACGTTCTCGACCGCCTCGATGAGCCCGTCCGAGGCGGGATCGCTCTGCGGGCCGCCGCCGGAGAAGTTGATGACGTCCATCCCGTCCTTGACCGCTGCCTCGAAGGCGGCGGCGATCTCGGGCGTGTTCGCCGTACAGCAGTCGGTGACAGACAGTGGGCTCGGCACGTTGAAGACGCGGTAGTTGCCGATCCAGGCGCGAGGCGCGACGCCGCTGAGACCGGTGACGGTGGTGTGACACCCGCCCGCGGAGGGCACGCACGGGGATTTCTTCTCGCCTTCCGGGATGACGATGCTGTCGGGCGCCGTCGTCCCCGCGATCCCCGCCACGACTCCAGCGACGTGTGTGCCGTGGAAGGAGTTCACCGGGTCGAGCGGCAACCGGCCGTCCGGCCCCGAGCCGGGACCCGGAAAGGATCGCGCAGCGATCACCTTGCGGTTCGTGTAGCGCGTAACACCCTTCGGGAATCCAGGCGGAGCCTGAAACGCGTCGTCGTCGAGGAACGGGTTGGTGGGATCGACCCCGTCGTCGACGACCGCGACCTTGATCCCGTCTCCCCGTGCGCCGGTGAGCGCCTGCAGCTGCGAGGCGCCGATGATCGCGGGGCTGTGGTTGAGCGACCGGGTGTACCGCAGGCTCGGGTAGACCTTGTTGACGAAGCCGAGCCGGAAGAGCGCCGGCAGCCGGCGCACCGGCAGGCTCACTGTCAGGCCGTCGAGGACGACCTGGAAACGGCGCGAGACGCGGGCTTCGGGGATCGTCCGGCGAAGCAGAGCGACCGCTTTCCGCTGAGCGGCGTCGATCCTGGCGACGTACGCGCGGGAGGACCGTGATGCGACGTTCAGCTTGCGCGCGGTGCCGGGCGCGCCTCCCGCGAGGAAACGCTCCGGCAGATCAGCGGCGGCGAGCGGCGGCAGGTCCAGGGTGACGATCACCCGGATCCGGCTGTCTTCGCCCGCCGCGGGGACGTTCAGCGTCCCGGCGCGGACTCGCGGCGCCGTCAGGTCGCCGTACGAGCGCTGCAGCGGCTGGAGCGCAGCGCCCGCCGGTCCTGCCGCCAGCAGCACGACGCCGAGGCAGGCGAGGACGACTGGCCGCGCGTGCCGCGCTACCCGACCGTCGCGGCGAAGCTTCTGCTGACCTTCACGCCTTCGAAGGCGACCGCGATCGAGCCGCGGATCTTCTGCCCTCTCGCCGTGCTCGGAATCAGCCAGACGCAGCGGGCCTCCTTGTTGACGATGCGGTGGATACGAGCCGTGAGTCGTCTGCCGGCGACCGTCGCGGTGCACGTGACCTGGCCGCCTGCCAGGATCGCACCGGTGTCGTTACGGGCCGCGACCATGCTGACCGTGAGGAGCCCGCCGGCCCTCGCCCTGCCGGCGGCGAACTTCTTGACTAGCAGCTTGAGAGCCCCAGTCTTGACCTGGTAGTTCCAGAACCCGTGCAGGGGATCAGGCGCCAGGTCCGCCTTCACGTTGGTGAAGTCTGGGTCGCCACTGGAGTCGATGACGATGCCCGAGACCGCAAGCGCGCCGAAGTTGAAGCGGGTCGTGTTGCCGAGCTCGGCGGCGCTGATCTTGATCGTCGCGCCTCCTGCATACGAGAAGACCAGAGACGACTGGGGCGGATCGGTCTGACTCCTCGTGAAATTCTTGCCGTCCCAGCGGAACAGATTGATCTGGCTCTGGAACAGCTCGATGGAGTAGTCGGCACCGAGGGTGTCGGGGTCGCCGGTCGCGGGGTTGTTGTCGGAGTCCACCTCGATGTCAATAAGCATGTCCTCCGTGAACGTCGGCCGGTTCGGGATGTTGATCTTGATCGTAATCAGGCCGGCGCCCGTGTTCGAGACGACCACCGTCGTGATGTCGGGAGCATTCGCGTTTTCGCCCGTGGAGTCGTTGAACGTTGCCGAGTTGGCCGAGCGCGCAAGCGTCTCGGATGCGCCGTCGGTTGCCGGCAAGGCGGCGAAGACGACGAGCGCGGTGGTCACGCCTAGGATCCTCAGCCGCCTCATCCCTCGGATCCCTTGAGGCTATGCGGAGCGTGACCTCACGTCAATCCCCTTGCCGTCAGGCGGTTGCATAGGCGCGAACGGCGAGCACGGCTGCCAACAGCGTGGCCCCGGCGAACCACGCCAGCCGCCGGCGCGGCTCGGCGGGCGCGTAGAACCAGGGCCACGCGACCGCGAGCACCGTCAGCGTGCCGTACATGTAGTGCACGCCCTCGCCCGCGTGGCGGTCTCCCGCGAGCAGCAGCAAACCGAGGGCGACCTCCGCGACGATCAGCGTCTGTGCGAGGGCGAGCGCGTGCGCGACGACCGCGCCTCCCCTGCCCCGGAACCAGTAGGCAACGAGTGCGCCCACGGCCGAGATGACGCAGACGGCGATCACGAGGAATGCGAGCAGGTCGTGCGCCGTTAGCATCGCGAGCGCAATTTAATGAACAAAAGAGAAAAGAGGATGCCGTGATAAAGGAAGGCAAACCAGCCCCGGACTTCGAGCTTGAGAGCGACGCCGGACAGACCGTCAAGCTGTCGGATCTCCGCGGCCGTCCGGTCGTCCTCTACTTCTATCCGAAGGACGACACGCCGGGCTGCACGACCGAGGCGTGCGAGTTCCGGGATGCCTACGACGTCTTCCGCGAGCGCGGAGCCGAGGTGCTCGGAGTCAGTCCCGACGACGTGGCCTCGCACGAGAAGTTCAAGACGAAGTACGAGCTCCCGTTCACGCTCCTTGCGGACCCTGAGCACGCAGTGGCGGAGAAGTACGGCGTCTGGGGCGAGCGGAAGTTCGCGGGCAAGACCTACATGGGGATCACTCGGTCGACCTTCATCATCGATCCGGAAGGGAACGTCGCCCGCGTGATGCGGGGCATCAAGCCGGCGGGACACGCCGCGCAGGTGCTCGACTCACTCGCTCTCTAAGTTCACCCGGGCGAGGGACAGGCTCTCCCTCGTTCGGGTGACCGTCGGCATGCCCATGCGGTGGAAGACTCGGATCTGCGGCCCGATGCAGCTTCGCCTCTCCGACCCGAGCTACACGGATCGTCTGGCAACCTTCCTGCGGAGCCTTGGCCAGACGGTGATCGTCGCCGGGCCGGCCCAGCTGGAGATCGATCTCCCTGATCGCAACTCGGCCAGCGAGGAACTGCGGATCTACCTGCGCGTGTGGCGAGTGCTTTACCCGGACGCGGAGGTCCAGCTCGAGAACGGCGAGGACGAGGCACCGGCAGCGTAGGGCCGGACCCCGCCCACGTACGAGAGCGCATAGCGTGTCTCGAAGAGGCTCGAGATCCTGACGACGTCGCCCGTGTGCGGGGCGTGGATGAAGGAGCCGTTGCCGATGTACATCCCCTCGTGCCCGGGTACGCCGCTCGAGTTGGCGTGGAAGAAGATCAGATCGCCCGGCTGCAGCTGGTCACGAGGCACGCGCCGACCCTGGTAGTACTGGAAGCCCGTGTAGTGACCGAGCTTGATGCCGACCTCGGCGTAGACGTACATCGTCAAGCCGGAGCAGTCGAACCCCGCCGGCGATGCGCCACCCCAGACGTAGGGGGCGCCGAGGAAGCGATACGCGAGCGCGACCGCCTGTCCACCGAGTGTGTTCGTCGGAATGTCAGGCGTGACAAAGGCAGGGACGCCCGCCAGAGATGCCTGCGCCGCCGGAAGCTGCGGCAGCCCGAGCACGACCGCGGCGCGGCTCGTCGAGGCGGCCGGGTGGGCGGCGCGCGCGAGCCCGACGAGAAGCTGCGTGCCCGGCGCGAGTCCCAGCGAGGGATCGGAGACGTATGCCCGCAGGGCAACGAGTCCCGATCCTGTCCTGCCCGGCGAGACGGCCTCCTGGAGCGCGACGAGGTAGCTGCCTCCGTCCAGCGAGATGATCGCGTTGGCCCCGACGACGTAACCGGTCCCGTCTACGACGAG
>WNGA01007160.1_pt1 | contig 24078 bp, 19 predicted proteins | sample 5400061 | NCBI WGS metagenome assembly WNGA01 (sample SAMN13153366, study PRJNA577476) | soil metagenome | isolation source: 100 cm soil or saprolite under grassland replicate 2 | place: USA:California | collected 2016-06-15
GAGCACGGCGCACAGTCGGGCGAACTGGCCGTCGTTGCCGGTGGCAATGATGATGTGCCCGTCGGCGACCGGGAACACCTGGTAGGGAACGATATTGGGATGGGCGTTGCCGATCCGCTTCGGGACGTTGCCGGAAACCAGGTAGTTCAGCGCCTGATTGGCGAGCACGCCGACGGTCGAATCGACCAGCGCGGTGTCGACGTGGCAGCCGCGGCCGGTCTTCTCGCGCTGCGCCAGCGCGGCGAGCACGCCGACGACCGAATAGACGCCGGTGAAGATGTCGGCAACCGGCACGCCCGCCCGCATCGGCTCGCCGTCCGGCGTGCCGGTGATGTCCATGAACCCGCCGATGCCCTGCGCCATCAGGTCGTAGCCGGGGCGTTGCGCATTGGGCCCGTCCTGGCCGAAGCCGGTCACCGAACAGTAGATCAGGCGCGGGTTCTCCGCCTTGAGGCTTGCGTAGTCGAGGCCGAACTTGGCGAGCCCGCCGACCTTGAAGTTCTCGATCAGCACGTCGCAATGCGCGGCCAGCTTGCGCACGATGCGCCGCCCTTCCTCGCTCTCGAAGTCGAGCTCGATCGAGCGTTTGCCGCGGTTGGTCGCATGGAAATAGGCGGCGCCGAGATGGCCGCCGTCGGCCGCCGGCACGAACGGAGGTCCCCAGCCGCGCGTGTCGTCGCCCGTCCCCTTGCGCTCGACCTTGATCACCTCGGCGCCGAGGTCGGCGAGGATCTGGCCGGCCCACGGCCCGGCGAGAATCCGGGCAAGCTCGAGGACACGCAGACCCGCCAATGGACCCGGCATGAAGGTTCTCCCACGGTTTCAGGAAATCCGGAATTCCCCAACGCCCCGTCTACACCTTGAAGCGCGGGTCGAGCCAATCGCGCAGCGCGTCGCCGAACAGGTTGAAGGCAAACACCGCGAGGCTGATGGCGAGGCCGGGGAAGATGATCATCCACGGCGCCTCGCGGAAGAAATCCGCCGCATTCCCGGACAGCATCAGGCCCCACGCCGGCGTCGGCTCGGTGACGCCGAGGCCGAGGAAGGACAGCGAAGCCTCGGCCAGGATCGCCTGGGCGATGAAGGCGGTGAACATGATGAGGTAGGGCGCGACCACGTTCGGCGCCATGTGCCGGAAGATGATGCGCGTGTTCGAATACCCGGCGGCGCGCGCCGCATCCACGTAAGGCATGAGACGCACCGACAAGGCGGCCGCGCGCACCACGCGCTCCACCCGCGGCAGGATCGGGATCGCGATGGCGACGATGAGATTCATGTCGACACCGAACACGATCGCGGCCTTGAGCGCCGCCACCACGACGAGCGCCAGCACGATGATCGGAAAGGCCAGCAGGACGTCCATCACTCGCTGGATCCAATCGTCGATGCGGCCGCCGAAATAAGCCGACGCGACGCCGAGGATCGCGCCCAGGGTCGAGCCGACGAACGACGAGGTGAACCCGATCACCAGCGCCGTGCGGGCGCCGTAGATGATGCGCGAGAAGATATCGCGGCCGAACGCGTCGGTGCCGCACCAATGCTCCCACGAGGGCGGCATGAGAATCGACGCGAAATCGATGTCCAGCGGATTTTGCGGCGCCACCCATCCGGAGAAGATGCCGGCGAACATCATGACGAAGATCATGACGAAGCTCACCGCCCCCAACGGCTGCTGCCGGCAGAAGTCGAGAAACGCACTCGGCACCGAATCGGCGGGAGCCGGGGCGACGGGCACGTCGATCGTGATCGGGGCGTCAGTCATATCGGATCCGCGGGTCGAACACGGCGTAGAGCAGATCAACCGCGAGATTGATGAAGACGTAGAACGCGGCGATCAGCATCACCATGCCCTGTATCAACGTGAAGTCGTTGCGCGAGACGCTCTGCACGAACAGTTTGCCGATGCCGTTGAGATTGAACACCTGCTCGGTGACCACCAGGCCGCCGATCAGGAAGGCGAATTCGAGCCCGATGACGGTGATGGCGGGAAGCAGCGCGTTGCGCAGCGCGTGGCGCGAGACGACCAGCCGCTCGTAGACGCCCTTGGCGCGGGCGGTGCGGATGTAGTCTTCGCTGAACACTTCGAGCAGCGAGGAGCGGATCATGCGCGCCGTCACCGCGCAATAGCGGTAGCCGACCGCCATCGCCGGCCAGATCAGCTGGGTGAGGTTGGCGACGGGATCGACATAGAGCGGCGTGAACGTGATCGGCGGCAGCCAGTTGAACAGGTAGAGGAGCGTGATCATGATCAGCATGCCGAACCAGAAGGACGGTATCGACAGTCCGCCGATCGTGATGATGCGCATCAGGTAATCGATCCAGGTATCGCGGAAGAGCGCCGCCAGCGTCCCTAAGGGAACCGCGATCAGCACGGCGAAGATGGTCGCCAGGATCGCGACCTCGAGCGACAACTCGAGCCGCGTTGCGATCTCCTCCATCACCGGACGGTCGGTCCACATCGACTGGCCGAGGTCGAGCGTGGCGAGACCGACCATCCAGTCCTTGAACTGGACGATGAGCGGCTTGTCGAGGCCGAGCCGCTTGCGCTCCATGTCGATCGTCTGTTGCGAGACGTTGCCGCCGTCGCCGCGCAGCTTCACCTCGACCACGTCGCCCGGCACGATGCGCAGCATGAAGAACACCAGCACCGCCACGCCGATCAGCGTCGGGATCATCAACAGCAGGCGATTGATGGTGTAGCGAAGCATCTCGTTCTGCTGCGTCAGTAACGCCGCGCTTTCGGCGGCAGACGCACCCCCCTCCCTGTCCCTCCCCCACAAGGGGGGAGGGGACGCAGCGCGGCTGTCCGTTCAATTGCCGGCAAGAATCAGTTCCTCATTGTGCACGTGAAGGCACACTCACGTTCCCCTGCCCGTGCAACGCCGAATGGTTCCCTCCCCCCTTGTGGGGGAGGGACAGGGAGGGGGTCCAAGTATGAACTCACGGTGATCCAACATAGGCCGCGGCGTGTCGGCTCACTGGTTCAACCAGACTTCCGAGAGGTCGGCGCCGAGATTGTGGCTCGGCGACATCGGCCAGCCCATGACGACCTTGTGGCTCGGCACGATCCGGTGCCACCACAGGAGCGGTTGCTGGTAGGCCTGTTCGAACAGCCGCTTCTCGAACGCCCGGATCAACGCCTTGCGCTTTTCCGGGTCGCGCTCGCGCAGGTGCTGATCGTACAGCTTGTCGAGCTCGGGATCCTTCGACCGCGAGCGGTTCTCCGGGGCGCGGTCGATGGAGAGGTATTTCGCCAGCGCCAGGCTCGAATCGTCCATGAACAGGTTGGAGAAGTCGATCGCCACGTCGTGATTGCCGGCGTTCATGGTCGCCAGATAGGGCGCGGTATCGAACTGCTTGTGATCGACGGTCACCCCGATCTGCCGCCACTGGTCGACCAGGAAAATGCCGGCCGGCGTGTACGGCATGGCGAGATTGCGGTTGTGCAGGGTGAAGCTCAAGTTCGGCACCCCGGCCTCGGCGAGCAGTTTCTTCGCCTCCTCGCGCGACGCCTTGATGTCCTTGGAGAAGCCGGGAAGCTTGACCAGTTCGGCTTCCGGCGTCGCGAACGGCGAGCCGGGACGGATCACGCCGCCGACCGAGCGCAGCGTGGAAATCCGCGACAGCCCCTGGCTGCCGCCCCAGCGGTCGATCGCCATGAGCAGCGCCTTGCGCACGCGCACGTCGTCGAACGGCTTCTTCTCGGTATTGAAGGCGATCAGGAGATTGAGCGTCCAGCTCGATTCCTGGATGCGGATCTTGTCGCCCATCGCCTGCACCAGCCGGTCGCGCTCGGCCGGCGAGATGCCGCGGAACTCGCCCAGCACCTGTCCGCCCTGCAGGGCGTTGAGCATGGCCGCCGCCTGCAGCGTGAAGATGCCCTTGAAGCCGTCGAGATAGGGCAGGCCCTTCCGGAAGTAGTCGTCGTTCCGCTTGCCCGATACGTGGCTGCCCTTGACGTGCTCCACGAAGATGAAGGGGCCGGTGCCGTTGATCTTGGTCTTCGGCCCGTTGGGATCCGCCGCCAGGTCCTTGGCGGCGTAGACGCAATTCCATGGGCTGGCGAAGTGCTCCAGCATCGCGGCGTTCACCGCCTTCATCTTGAACACGATCGTGAGCGGATCGGGGGTGTCGATCGTGCTGATGTCGGCGAAGGTCGCCTGGCGCGTCGACACCACGCCCTGCGGCGGGTTGCGCAGGCGGTCGTAGGTCGCCTTCACGTCCGCCGAGGTGAGCGGCGTGCCGTCGTGGAATTTCACGCCGCGGTGGAGCTTGAACGTGTAGGTCAAGAGGTCGGGCGCGACCGTCCAGGACTCGGCGAGGTCGCCCTCCACCTCCGGGAACTTGGGCAGGTTGAAGCGGAGCAGCGTCGAATAGAAGGGCGCCCCGAAGTGCAGCGTGGCATAGGTATCGCTGCCATGGCAGTCGTAATGCGGCGTCTCGGCGCTGATGGCGAAGTTCAGCGTTCCTCCCCGCTTCGGGGTCTGGGCCTCTGCCGCCCCCGTCGCAAGGGCGAGCGCGGCGGCGAGCGCCACCCGGGCCATCGTTCTGCGTTTCATACGTTCCCTCCGTTTTTTGTCGCCACCCTTGGGTCTAGATTTTTATGCACGCCGCAAAATGTCCAGGTTTGATTTGCCGCAGCGGCGGCACCGTCTCCCGGCATTCGGGGCCGGCGAGCGGACAGCGCGTATTGAACACGCATCCGGTCGGCGGCGCCAATGGGCTCGGCAGCTCACCCTTGATGAGGCGGGGCGCGCGCGCCTTCTCGACGGTCGGATCGGGCACCGGGGCGGCGTCGAGCAAAATCTTCGTATAGGGGTGCAGCGGGTCGCGATAGAGCGTGTCGCGGTCGGCGATCTCCATGATCCGCCCGAGATACATGACCACGACGCGCATCGAGATATGCCGGACCACCGCGAGGTCGTGGGCGATGAACAGGTAGGCGAGGCCGAGCCTGCTCTGCAGCTCCTCCAGCAGGTTGATGATCTGGCCCTGGATCGACACGTCGAGCGCGGAGACCGCCTCGTCGCACACGATGAACGACGGCTCGATCGCGAGCGCGCGGGCAATCCCGACGCGCTGGCGCTGGCCGCCGGACAATTGGTGCGGATAGCGGCTCGCCAGTTCCGGCCGCAGTCCGACCTGTCCGAGGATATGCGTGACGCGCAGGTCCGCGTCCGCGGCGTTCCGCACGAGGCGATAGACGCGCATCGGCTCGCCGACGATCTGGCCGACCGTCATACGTGGATTGAGCGAGCTGTAGGGGTCCTGGAAGATCACCTGCACCTTGCGCCGGATCGCGGCAAGCTCGGCGGAGGAGGCGGTGAGGAGGTTCGTGCCGGCGAAGCGGATCTCGCCCGAGGTCGGCTGCTCGAGCCTGAGGATCAGCCGCCCGACGGTCGTCTTGCCGCAGCCGGACTCGCCGACGAGCCCGAGCGTCTCGCCGGCATGGACGTCGAAGCTCACGTCCTCCACCGCCCGCACCAGCGCGCGCGTCCGGGTGAGGCCGCTGCGCACGGGGAAGTGCTTGGTCAGGTTGCGCACCGACAGAACGGGTTCCGTGTGCTCGCGGACCGCGGCCGCGGTGCCGCCACCGGCGGCCGCCCAGGCGATCTTGCCGGCGGCGATCTCATCGTGGCGAAAGCAGGCCGAAAGGCCGCCGGTATCGGTCGGAACGAGCGGCGGCTCCTGCGCGCACACGTCGATCCGGTAGGGACAGCGCGGCGCGAAACGGCAGCCGGGCGGCGCGGTGGCGAGATTGGGCGGCAGCCCTTCGATCGTTTCGAGCTTCGTTCCGCGCGGCCGGTCGAGCCGCGGCACCGAGCGCAACAGGCCCATGGTGTAGGGATGACGCGGCCGGTGGAAGATCGCGTCCGCGCGCCCCTGCTCGATCCGCCGAGCGGCGTACATCACGATGACGCGGTCGGCGTAGCGCGCCACCACGCCGAGATTGTGCGTGATGATGATCAGCGCGATGTTGAGCTTGCGCGACAGATCCTTCATCAGCTCGAGGATCTGCGCCTGGATCGTCACGTCGAGGGCGGTGGTCGGCTCGTCCGCGATGATGAGCTTGGGATTGCAGGCAAGCCCGATCGCGATCATGACGCGCTGGCGCATGCCGCCGGAGAACTGGTGCGGATATTGGTCGAGCCGCCGCTCGGCGTCGGGGATGCCGACGAGCTGCATCAGCTCGACCGCCCGCGCCCGCGCCTGCGCGTCGTCCATTCCCAGGTGAATCGTCAGCGGCTCCATGATCTGCAGCCCGATCGTCAGGATCGGGTTGAGCGAGGTCATCGGCTCCTGGAAGATCATCGAGATGTCGCGGCCGCGGATTTCGCGCATCTCCTCGTCGTCGAGGTCGAGCAGGCTCCGGCCGTCGAACACGATGCGGCCTTTCGGGACGCGGCCGGTGTGGCGGGGCAACAGGCGCATGATCGAGAGCGCCGAGACCGACTTGCCCGAGCCCGATTCGCCGACGATGGCGAGGACTTCGCCGCGGCTGACCGCAAAGCTCAGGCCTTCGACCGCGCGCACGAGACCGCGCGAGGTGAGGAAATGCACGTGCAGATCCTCCACCTCGAGCAGCGCCGAGGCGGTTTCAGGCTCTGGACTCGGCCGAGACTGCGCTTCCACCCTGGATTCGATGATGCTCACGTTTTGTTCTTTATTCGGCGAACCAACAGGCTATACCTGAACGGCCGGGATAGGGCTACAGGATCGGATGCGACTTTAGGACCAAGGTCGGCGACACGCTCTTGTCAGCCTCGGCTCATTAGGTGCTATGAGACCGCGCCATGAACACCTCCTTCTTCGGCGAGCTGCTGCAGACGATCACCGAGCGTGGCCGCGCCTTGCTCGATCGCGCCGGGGCGCGGCGCGAGGCGGCCGAGGCGCGCTCGGAAGGCCTGGTCGAGCTGTGCGAGGACCTGCTCTCGCGCCGCGGCGAGGCGTCCGGCGTGGCGCTCGCCCGCGAGATCCTCGCGCGCTATGCCGAGCTCACCACCGGCCCGCGCATCGCGTGGTTCGAGGCGCTGGCCGTCCGGTTCGGGCCGAACCGCGAGCGCCTTGCCGCCGCGATCGCGGCGTGGCAGCGCGGCCCTTCCGAAGAGGCGACCGAAGAGCTGCGTGAGGCGGCCGAGCCGCGGCGCCAGGAGCTGTTCCGCCGGTTGAATCTGGCGCCGCGCGGCACGGCGGAACTCGTCGCCATGCGCGAGGACTTGCTCGACGCCATGGCGCGCCGCGACGACCTTGCCCCGGTGGACGCCGATTTCGTGCACCTGTTCTCCTCGTGGTTCAACCGCGGCTTCCTGGTGCTGCGGCGGATCGACTGGTCGACGCCGGCGATCGTGCTCGAGAAGATCATCCGCTACGAGGCGGTGCACCGCATTCGCGGCTGGGAGGACCTGCGCCGGCGCATCGATCCGCCCGACCGGCGATGCTACGCCTTCTTCCACCCGGCGCTGGTCGACGATCCGTTGATCTTCGTCGAAGTCGCCTTCACCCGCGACATCCCGACCGCCATCGCGCCGATCCTCACCAGCCAGCGCGAGGCGATCCAGCCGGACCGGGCGACGACCGCGGTGTTCTATTCGATCTCCAACTGCCAGCGCGGGCTCGCCGGCGTCTCCTTCGGCCATTTCCTCATCAAGCAGGTGGCGGAAGAGATTTCCCGCGAGATCTCCAACATCTCGACCTTCGTCACCTTGTCGCCGGCGCCCGGCTTTGCCGAATGGCTGGCGCGAGAGCGGGGGCGGGAGGCATCGACCGTCATCGCCGAGGACGACCGCGCCGCGCTGGCCAGCCTCGACGTCCAGGGCTGGTGGCAGATACCGGCGACGCGCGAACCTGTGCGCGAGCCGCTCACGCGCGCGGCCGCCTGGTACTTCATTCATGCGCGCACCAGGACCGGGACCCCGCTCGATCCGGTCGCCCGGTTCCACCTCGGCAACGGGGCGCGGCTCGAGCAGCTCGACTGGCTCGCCGATACGTCGAGCAAGGGGTTGAGCCAGTCGCACGGGTTGATGGTGAACTACCTCTACGACCTCAAGAACATCGAGAAGAACCACGAGGCCTATGCGGAGGGGCGCGCCATCGCCGCCTCGAGCGCGGTGAGACGGCTTGCCCGGGCGGCGCCGACCGAGATGGTTCCGGTCGCGGGGTGAAGGCGCGTCATGCCCCGCCGCCGTAGGTTGGGTTAGCGCGGCCCGAGCGCCGTGGATTTCGGCAAGATGCTCACCCCGCGCGTAACCCAACAAACCCAATGGGCGGAGTGCTGGGGAGCGTTGGGTTACGCTGACTCATTTCCGTCACCCTGAGGCGCTCGCGAAGCGAGCCTCGCAAGTCGGCTGTTGCCGACTTGCGCGCTATGATGCCGATCTCGGGTAAACCCGAGATCGGTGGGCGACGGCCCATGCCGGGCCGCTCATCCTTCGAGGGCCGCTGCGCGGCCGCCTCAGGATGACGGTTAACACTCACTGATGCTGGCATCACTTGTGTCCAGAACTCCGAACACTGTGCGGACCGTGAACGGCAAGAGGCGACAATGAGTGAATTGACCGCGGCGGCGCGCAACATCCTCCCCGACGCCGCGCTCGACCGGCTGTTCCGCACGGCGCGGACGCACAACGCCTTCCACGGCCCAGTTTCCGACGGAGAGCTGCGCGCGCTCTATGAGCTGATGAAATGGGGCCCGACCTCGTCGAACTGCCAGCCCGCGCGCATTCTTTTTCTGCGCAGCGCGGAGGCGAAGGAGCGGCTGAAACCCGCGCTGTCGTCGGGCAACCGCGACAAGACCATGGCGGCGCCGGTGACCGCCATCCTCGCCTACGATCTGGAATTCTACGAGCACCTGCCGCGCATGTTCCCGCACAATCAGTCGGCGCGGAGCTGGTTCGCCGGCAAGCCCGACGCGGAAAGCCACGCCTTCCGCAACGGCACGCTGCAGGGCGCCTATTTCATCCTCGCGGCGCGCTCTCTCGGCCTCGACTGCGGGCCGATGTCCGGCTTTGACAACGCCAAGGTCGACGCCGCGTTCTTTCCCGACGGCCGGGTGAAATCGAACTTCCTGTGCAATCTCGGCCGCGGCGATCCGTCGAAGACCTTCGAGCGCCTGCCGCGTTTCGCGTTCGAGGAGGTGTGCGAGATTCTGTGATCGAAGATCAAGCGCCTGCTTTGAGTGTTCAACCATGCCGACGCCTCAATCGAAACAACTGGTCGTATGCATCAAGAATGAGGGCCATCCGGTTTCCCTTGAAAAGCGGAAAATCTATGTAGCGCTTCGTGACCCGCCTTCGGAGAAGCATGGATTGCTCCGGATCATCGACGAATCCGGGGATGATTGCCTCTATCCAAAAACATTCTTCCGCTCGATCGCATTGCCACAGTCGATCAAGAAGGCAGTTTTGGCCGCCTGATCTCGGATCGATGTTGATCGAATTCGGATAAACTGCCCCCTTCACACCCTCCCATACACCGGCACCACGGCGCCGCGCGTGACCTTGTTGTCGGGCGAGGCGAGGTAAAGGATCGTGCTCGCCACCTCCTCGACCTTCGGCCAAGCCGCATGGTCGGCCTTGGGCATGGCGCGGCGGTTTTCCGGCGTGTCGAGGATCGAGGGCGCGACCGCGTTGACCAGGATGCCGTGCTTTGCGACCTCCTCGGCGAGCGCCACGGTCAAGGCCGCGACCGCCGCCTTGCTGGCGGTGTAGGCCGCCATGCCGGCGCCGCTGCGCCATTCGAGCGCCGGTCGCGCCGCGACGTTGACGATACGCCCGCCGGTCTTCGCCATGGCGTTGACCGCCGCCCGGCAGCACAGGAACGAGGTCGTAAGGTTCATGTCGATCTGCCGCATCAGGTCGGACTTGCCGGTCGCGCTCACGGGAGCGGCCGCAAAGCCGCCGGCCACGTGGATCGAGGCCCAAAGCTCCGGTACGCCGGCGAAAAATCGTCCGACCGCGGCCTCATCGGCGAGATCGCCGGCGACCGAAACCTTGACCTGCGGGTGATCGCGCAAGGAGAAACCTTGCGCCTCCTTCTCGGTCAGGGCCGGGACGTGGCAGACCGCGCCGCGCTCGATCAGTGCGCCGACCACCGCGGTGCCGAGCGCGCCGGCTCCGCCCGTCACCACCACATGACGATCGCGGTAGAGGCTCACCCGCGCCCCCGCTCGGCGCGCGTCGGCACGACCATGCGCTCGATCCAGTTGGCGACTTCCTTGGCCCGCAGACTCCGGTCGAGGACCGCGCCGTCGATGCCGTGGCGCCAGGCGAGCGGCTTGTTGGCGGGCTCGCGGTCGAGAACGATCAGCTCGCTCGCATAGTGGAGGAGATCGCCTTCGGCGGCGAAGAACCCTTCCTCGACCAGCCTGACGCCGGTGCGGCGCACGATCGCCGCCAGCTCTTTCAGCGAATATTCCGGATGATATTGCACGCCCCAGGCGACGGTGCCGTTGCAGCGGATTTCCGCCGCCTGCACGCCGGCCATGGCATTGAGCGCGAGCACGATGGTGTCGGCGGCAAGCGTCTCGACCTCGTCGAGATGCACGGTGACGGCATCGAAGCTGTCGGCCTTGCCGGCGTACATCGGGTGCTCCCGCCCGGCGGCGGTGAGACGGATTGCGCGGCCGAACCCGAGCTCGCGTCCCTTCGGGTTGCGCCGGACGCTGCCGCCGGCGGCGGCGGTCAAGAGCTGCAGTCCCCAACAGCTGCCGAACACCGGCGTGCCGGTGCCGAACAAGGCGCGGATGAGATCGACCTGACGGACGATCTCCGGCCCGCCCTCATAGACATGGAGTGCAGAGCCGGTGATGGCGACGCCGTCATAGCCTTCGAGGCCCATGCGGTCGGGAAGGTTGGCGCCGGCATCGGCCGGGTAGGCGATATCGACCACCGCGCCCGGCAGAAGCTCGCGTAGCAGGTTGGCATAGCCTTCGCTCGCGACGATGCCGCCGGCCGCCTGGTGGCGCGCGCGCCCTGCTGCGGTATTGCCTTCAACGACCAGGAGGCGCGGAGCGGGCATCGAGTCTTCCGGGGGCGGCTCAAAAGGTATCGCACTCCTGCCTTTCATAGCCTGACTGGCGCAGAATTCCAGCCCCGCGAATGCGATCGGACACGGCCCGGTGCGGTTCAACCTCTTTGAATCACAACGATTTCGCGCCTCATTCGTGGCAGCAGCCGTGCTCACGAAGCCGCGAGGCCGCGCTTGCGCTTGAGCCCACCCGGCCGTGCCGTCATGCTCAACGGGAATTGGAGAATCAGCGGCGAGCCATGGCCGATTTCGACCTCGCCATCATCGGCGGCGGCATCAACGGTACGGCGATCGCGCGCGACGCCGCCGGGCGCGGCCTCCGCGTGCTCCTGGTCGAGCAGCACGACCTCGCCAGCGGCACCTCGTCGGCCTCCACCAAGCTCATCCATGGGGGGCTCCGCTACCTCGAGCACGGCGCGTTCCGGCTGGTGCGGGAGGGGCTGCACGAGCGCGAGCTGTTGCTGCGCATGGCGCCGCACCTGATCCGGCCGGCCCGTTTCGTGCTGCCGCATCATCCGGGACTCCGCCCGGCGTGGCAGCTCCGGCTCGGCCTGTTCATCTACGACCATCTTGGCGGGCGCGAGATCCTGCCCGGCACCCGCGCCGTCGATCTCATGGTCGGACCGCTCGGCGTACCGCTGAAACGGCAGTACCGGGTTGGCTTCGAATACTCGGACTGCTGCGTCGACGACGCGCGGCTCGTCGTGCTCAACGCGGTCGATGCGGCCGAGCGCGGCGCGGTCATCCGCACCCGCGCGCGGTGCGCGCGCGCCGACCGCCAGGACGGCAGGTGGCGGCTCGTGCTCAATGTCCGCGGCAACCGGGACGAGGCGACCGCGCGCGTCCTCGTCAATGCCACCGGCCCCTGGCTCGGGCAGGTGAGCGAGACCGTGCTGCGTCTTCCGGTTCCCGCCCCTATCCGGCTCGTCAAAGGCAGCCACGTAGTGGTCCGCCGCCTGTTCGATCACGACCGCGCCTATATCTTCCAGAATGCGGACGGCCGCATCGTTTTCGCCATTCCGTATGAGCGCGACTTCACCCTGATCGGCACCACCGACCACGAGTTCCGCGGCGAGCCCGGCGCGGTCGCAACGCTGCCGCAGGAAATCACCTACCTGTGCCGGGCGGCGAGCGAGTATTTCCGCGACGCGGTGAGCCCTGAGAACGTCGTCTGGGCCTTTTCCGGCGTGCGCTCGCTCTATGACGACCGCGCCGCCAAGCCCAAGGACTTGTCGCGCGATTACGTGCTCAAGCTCGATGCGGGAGCGCGCGAGGCGCCGCTCGTCTCCGTCTATGGCGGCAAGATCACGATCGCCCGCCGCCTCGCCGAGGCTGTGCTGGCGCGCCTGACGCCGTTTTTCCAGATGCCGCCCCCCTGGACCCATCGCGTGCCGCTGCCGGGCGGCGACTTTCCCTGGGACGGCGCCGGCGCGCTGGTTGAGCGCGCGCGCGGCCTGTGGCCGTTCCTCACCGAGCCGCATGCGTCGCGCCTGGTCCGCGCCTATGGAACGCGGCTCGATCGCATCATCGGCTGCGCCAGGCGCCTCGACGACCTCGGACCGCGCTTCGGCGCCGATCTGACCGGTACGGAAGTGCACTACCTGATGCGCCACGAATGGGCCGAGACTCGCGACGACGTCCTGTGGCGGCGTTCGAAGCTCGGGCTCCACTTGACGCTGGACGAGCAGGAGGCGCTCTCGGGATTTATCGAGGGTGTGCGCCGTCCCAGTGCCGCGGCGGAGTAACCGTTTATGCCGGGCTACCTCCTCGCCATCGACCAAGGCACCACGTCGACGCGGTCGATCCTGTTCGACGCCGCGCTCGCTCCCGTCGCCGTGGCGCAACGGGAGTTCACGCAATTCTATCCGGCGCCGGGTTGGGTCGAGCACGACCCCGAGGAGATCTGGGCCACCACGATCGCGACCGCGCGCGAAGCGATGGCGAAGGCGAATGTCGCGGCGAAGGATGTCGCCGGGATCGGCATCACCAATCAGCGCGAGACCACGCTTCTCTGGGACCGAGCGACCGGCAAGCCGATCCACAACGCCATCGTCTGGCAGGACCGGCGCACCGCGGACGCCTGCGCGGCGCTGCGCCGCGCCGGGCATGAGGCTTTGGTCGGGAAAAAGACCGGGCTCGTGCTCGATCCCTATTTCTCCGCCACCAAGATCGCGTGGCTGCTCGATCGCGTGGAGGGCGCCCGGGCGGCCGCCGAAGCCGGCAAGCTCGCCTTCGGCACCATCGACAGTTTTCTGCTGTGGCGGCTGACCGGCGGCCGGATCCATGCGACCGACGCCACCAATGCGGCGCGCACGCTTCTCTTCGACATTCGCACCGGCCGTTGGGACCCCGCACTCACCGACCTGTTTCGCGTGCCGCCGGCGCTGCTCCCGGAGGTGCGCGATTCATCCGGCGAGTTCGGCGTCACGACGCCGGAACCGTTGGGCGGCCCGATCCGGATTCTCGGCGCTGCCGGCGATCAGCAGGCGGCGACCGTGGGGCAGGGCTGCTTCAAGCCGGGCATGATGAAATCCACCTACGGCACCGGCTGCTTTGCGCTCCTCAATACCGGAGATCAACCGGTCGCGTCGCGCAGCCAGCTGCTCACCACCATCGCCTATCAACTCGACGGCCGCCGCACCTATGCGCTCGAAGGCGCCATCTTTATCGCCGGCGCCGCCGTGCAATGGCTGCGCGACGGGCTCAAGGTGATCCAACGCGCGCCGGAGGCGGACGAGCTCGCCGCCGTCGCCGATCCCGACGAGGAGGTCTATTTGGTGCCGGCTTTCGTCGGGCTCGGCGCGCCGTGGTGGGACGCCGAGGCGCGGGGCGCCGTATTCGGGCTGACCCGCAAGTCGGGCGCGGCGGAGCTTGCCCGCGCCGCGCTCGAAGCGGTCGGCTACCAGACGCGCGATCTCGTCGCGGCGATGCGCGCCGACTGGCCCGCCGGCAGCGCCGAGACCGTGCTGCGCGTCGACGGCGGCATGACCGTGAGCGACTGGACCCTGCAATTCCTCGCCGACATCCTCAACGCGCCGGTCGATCGGCCGGTGGTGATGGAGACGACCGCGCTCGGCGCCGCCTATCTGGCCGGGCGCGCGGCGGGGCTGTGCCCGGATCTCGACGGCTTTGCCGGCACCTGGCGCCTCGACCGGCGCTTCGCGCCGAAGATGGACGCGGTCACCCGCGAGCGCAAATGGGCGGGATGGCGTAACGCGGTAAGCCGCACGCTCATCCAGCGGGGCTGATCATATGGAATCCGGGTGATCAGTTCGGCCGCTGCTTCGAGACGCCCCTTAAGCCTCATCCTGAGGAGGCCGCAAGGCCGTCTCGAAGGAGAGGCGCAGGGGCTCCTCAGCATGAGGCCGAACTGGTCACCCGGAAAGCGTATCACAAGGTGAACAAAATCTTTCGGCCGAGAAAGGGATTTGCCATCCGCCGTTAGCCACCCCCAAACGCTGCTGCGCGGTTCGATCGCTATCTTAACGCCCGTTTCAATTCCGGCCGCTAGACCTGTCGCGAGGAAGCCCGGCAAACCGGGCCGGGGGTTGGGGTCATGGATTCGGTCATTCCGCGCAAGGTCGAGAAGCTGTTGCATTCGATCGAGGTTCTGGTGATCGACGACAATCCGTACATGCGGAAGGTCGTCCGCAATCTTCTCACCGGCCTCGGCGTGAAGAACGTGCACGAGGCCGTTGACGGCGCTGCCGGCCTCGAGGCGATCCGCATGTTCGCGCCCAGCCTCGTCTTCCTCGACTGGGAAATGCCGTTGCTTAACGGGGCCGAGCTGGTGCGCATCGTCCGCGCGCCCGGCGTTTTTCCGATCCCGGACGTGCCGATCATCATGTTGACGGGGCATGTGCAGCGTTGGCGCGTGATCGAGGCCGCGAGCATCGGCGTCAACGAGTTCCTGAAAAAACCGGTCTCCGGCAAGGCGCTGCTCGATCGCATGGTGGCGATCTTGACCAAGCCGCGCCCCATGGTTCGGCTCGGTGATTATTACGGTCCCGAGCCGCGCAAGGCGATCCACGAGCAACGCGCCGACCGGACCGAGAAGGTCCTCTTGAACTGAGCACAGCTCGGCGGACGCTTCCGCTCATTCCCGCGCCAGCGGGAATCCAGCTCCGCCGAATATTTGTGTGTGGCAGTGATGCCAACTGGGTCCCCGCCTTCGCGGGGACGAGCGGAGAGAGCGGCCGACTCAACCACATGGAACTCTGCTCCATACCGGCCATTGAGCCGATCGGTCGCTCCCGCTAGCGTCGGTCGCGGCGGACGCTGAAGGGCACCAGCCCGGCCGCCGGCGCAGGCGAACGGCGGCGATGGCGGTTCTCGGCGGTGTGAAGCAGGCCTTTGCCCCCTGGGCGGATGCGAACGCCCGGCCGCTCGTGCGCTTCCAGAATGTCACCAAGCGCTTCGGCGCGACCGCCACGGTCGACCGCGTGTCGCTCGACATCTACGAGCGCGAATTTTTCGCGCTGCTCGGCCCATCGGGATGCGGCAAGACCACGCTCTTGCGCCTGCTCGCAGGCTTCGAGACCCCGAACGAAGGTCGCGTCCTCCTCGCCGACCAGGACCTTGGTTCCGTGCCGCCTTAGCCGCACCAGCTGTCCGGCGGCCAGCGCCAGCGCGTTGCGCTGGCGCGCGCCCTGGTGAAACGGCCGAAGGTGCTGTTGCTCGACGAGCCGCTCGCCGCGCTCGACCGCAAGCTGCGCGAGGACACGCGGCTCGAGCTCATGCATCTGCAGACCGGGCTCGGGCTGACCTTCATCATCGTGACCCATGACCGCGAGGAGGCGATGACGCTTGCCCACCGCATCGCCGTGATGGACGACGGGCAGATCGTGCAGGTCGCAACGCCGGCCGAAATCTACGAACAACCGCGCTCGCGCTTCATCGCCGACTTCATCGGCGACGTGAACCTGATCGAGGGGGGATTGGCATCGCTCGAACCGGGTCGCGTGGTGATCGAGAGCGCGGCCGGACGGCTGATCGCAGCCGATCCCGGCGACGCCAAGCGCGGCGACCCGGTTTGCCTCGCGGTAAGGCCGGAGAAGGTGCGGATTTCGTGCGACCGGCCCCCCGACGCGGCGAACTGCGTGGCCGGACAGGTCGTGGACGTCGCCTATCTCGGCGATGTGTCGACCTATCGCGTGCGGCTTCGCACCGGTGTGGTCGTGAAGGCGACCGCGACCAATCTGACGCGCCTGGTGCAACGGCCGATCGGATGGGATGATCAAGTCTGGTTGTCGTGGGCTCCCGACGCCGGGATCGTGCTTACCCGGTGAGATCGATGAACCGCATGAGCCGGTCGAGCCGAACTCGGGGCCAGCGCATCATCGTGGTCGTGCCCTATCTCTGGCTCGTCGCCTTCTTCCTCGTTCCCTTCCTGATCGTTCTCAAGATCAGCCTGTCGCAGACCGCAATTGCGCAACCGCCCTATACGCCGGTTTTCGACCTTGCCGCCGGTTGGGAGGGTTTAAGGGAGTTCTTCGCCAGCCTCTCCTTCGCCAATTACGCGGCGCTCGCCGCCGACCGGCTCTATCTTTCGTCCTACCTCAAGAGCCTGCAGGTCGCGACGATATCCACGCTGATTCTGCTCCTCATCGGCTACGCGCTCGCCTATGGCATGGCGCGCACGCCGCGGCGGCTGCAGCCCCTGCTCGTCACGCTGGTCGTGCTGCCGTTCTGGACCTCGTTCCTGATCCGCGTCTATGCCTGGATCAACATCCTCCAGCGCGACGGGTTGTTGAACCAGGCGCTGACGGCGCTCGGCCTTGTGGATGAGCCGCTCGCCTGGCTCTCCACCGACACGGCGATCTATATCGGCATCGTCTATTCCTATCTGCCGTTCATGGTGCTGCCGATCTATGCGGCGCTGGAGAAGATGGACGAGACGCTGCTCGAAGCCGCCGCCGATCTCGGCTGCCCGCCGCGCCGGGCGTTTTGGCTCGTGACGCTGCCGTTGTCGCTGCCGGGCGTGTTCGCCGGCGCGCTGCTCTGCTTCATTCCGATCGTCGGCGAGTTCGTCATCCCCGACCTGCTCGGCGGGTCCGAGACGGTGATGATCGGCCAGACGCTGTGGACCGAGTTCTTCACCAACCGCGACTGGCCGATCGCCTCGGCGGTCGCGGTCACGCTGCTCATCATCCTGGTGGCGCCGATCGTGGCCTATCAGCACTTCGAGGCGCGCGAGCTCGAGCGGGGGTGACGAGGGTGCGCAAGACCTCCTGGATCAACGTCGCATCGGTCGCGCTCGGGCTGGCGTTCCTCTATCTGCCCATCGCGATCCTGGTGATCTATTCCTTCAACGCCTCCCAGCTGGTGACCGTGTGGGGCGGCTGGTCGCTGCGCTGGTACGGCGAACTCCTCGCCGACCGCGCAATGCTCGAATCCGCTGCGATCTCGCTCGGCGTCGCCATCCTGTCCGCGAGTGCCGCGACCGTTCTCGGAACCCTGGCGGCGATTGCGCTGGCGCGCATCCGGCGCTTCCGCGGCCGCGTGCTGTTCTCGGGGCTGATCTATGCGCCGCTGGTGATGCCGGAGGTGATCACCGGGCTGTCGCTGCTGCTCCTGTTCGTGGCGGTCGATTGGAGCCGCGGCTTCTGGACCGTGACCATCGCGCATACCACGCTGACCATGTGCTTCGTCACCGTGGTGGTGCAGTCGCGGCTCGTCACCTTCGACGTCAGCCTGGAAGAGGCGGCGATGGATCTCGGCTGTCCGCCGCTGAGGACCTTCCTCACCGTCACGCTCCCGTTGATCTGGCCCGCCGTTGCGGCCGGCTGGATGCTCGCCTTTGCGCTGTCGCTCGATGATCTCATCATCGCGAGCTTCACCACCGGGCCCGGCGCGACCACGTTGCCGATCCGCATCTATTCGCAGGTGCGGCTCGGCGTGAAGCCCGAGATCAATGCGATTTGCACCATCCTCATCACGGTGGTGGGGGTGGGTGTCGTGGCGGCGTCGTTGTTGAGCAGAGGACGGAGGACGGATGACAGATGACGGATGCCAGAGGACAGATGTCAGGGACGGCGATCGTTTATCCGTCCTCCGTCGTCTGTCCTCTGTCCTCTGTCATCTGTCATCCGCCCCGGCGGCCGGAACAGATAGATCACGAACCACACCGGCACGATGATGAGAGAGCCCAACAGCAGATTGGGCAAGGCCCAGGTGAAGGCGCGGCGCGCCAGCTCGGCGATCCGCTCCGGCGTCACGCCGACCTCCGCCAGGAGTTGCTCGGCGGTGATGCCGAAATGGGCCAGGATCGTTCCGACGATCAGCGATGCGACCGCGACCTTGACCACAGTCGTGAGCAGGCGAAGGAGCATTCCTTGTCGCCGGCCGGCCGGCCCCTGATTCGGTATGGCCGGATGATAGTCGATCGGGCGCGCGCCGCCACGCAGCTTATTGTGCGCCGGCTGCTGCCGGACCTACTGGGATCCGGGGATCAGGGAGACCGGCGCGGGTTGGCTTGGCCCGGGGGCGGCCGAGACAGCAGGCGCGGGAGCGGGCGGAATACGGGTCAGCGTCTCGATCGCCGAGCGCACCGCGTCGCGCGCCCTGCGCTCGCGCACCGCATCGAGCAGTGGAGTCGCTGCGCCCGAGCGGCGGATGAGGCTCTGGGCATCCGGCAGCATGACCGGATCCTCCCACCGCCCCTGCACCACGAACGGCAGCTCGAAGGAAGCCGGGTCGCTGGCGGTGGCGCTGGTCAGGCTCGCCGTCCCTTTCAGGTCGAGGTCGCGTGCCGGGATCGAGGCCGAACCGGCGAGCGCGATCTTCACCGCCGCCCCCTCCATGCGCACGTCGTCGACGGTGGCGGTGCCCTGCGCGATCTTGAGCGCAACGGTGAGCCTTTCGAACGGCGTGCGCCCGTTGCGGAAATCGCCCGTGCCGGACAACGGCCGGCGCTCGAGCCGCCGCAGCAGTTGCTCGAGATTGAGGCCGGCAAGGGCCCCGTGGCGCGCCGCGACGTTGGCCTGCCCATTGAGGGTTCGCGTCAGCGCCAGCACGCTCGATCCCGAAGCCTCGACCGCGAAAGAAAGATTGCCTTTGCCCTCGAGACGGCGGACGGCAAACAGCTCGCCGAGGCAGCTTTCGAGATCGACATCGGTGAATTGCAACTGCGCCTTCAGGTCGATGCCGGCTTCGGACTTCGCCAGACCCAAGGACCCTTTGAGCGTGCCGCCGAACGCCTGCGACTCGCCGATCGCGAGCGTCATCCGGCCGCCGCGCAGACTGGCGGCGATCGCGGTGCGCCCGAACTTGGCGTTGACGAGCGCAATGCGCGCCGCCGACAGCCGGAGATCGAAATCGAAGCCGGCGAGGCCGTCGACCGCGATCCGCCCGGCGTTCCACTCGCGTTCGTCCTGGGTAACCAGGCGCAACGTCGACACGTAGGGCGAAAGGTCGAGAGCTTCGGCCGCCAACGTCCCCTGGAGGATCGGACGTCCATCGAGGCCGATCGTGATGACGCCTTCGGTGGTGTTGCCGTCGAGCTCGAGGTTGACGCTCGACAACGCAACGCTCGATCCCGATACGGTAGTCTGCGCCCTCAGCGCGAAGCGGCCGAGCCCGCCGCCCGGCAGCGACCGCAGTCCGGTCCAGCGCAGCGCCTGGCGCAACGATGGCGCATCCGCCGCCAGCGTTCCTTCGATCTTGAGCGCCGGCCGGTGGCTCATATGGCCTTCGAAGGCGACCTTGAGCGGCGCGCCGGTGAGGCGGACCTTCACTCCGGAACGGCTGCCGGCGATGGCGGCGAACAGGTCGGTGAGCGTGAAGCTCGCGTCGACCGGCTCGTTCCGCCACAGGAAGCGGCCCGTCGCGCCGAAGCTCTTGGAAATCGAAGGCCATGCCAGCGACAGCTCGACGCCCGCGAGCGTCTCCGCGATGCCGTTCCTCTCGTCACGCACGAACACGGTGCCGTTGGTCACGCGTATTTCCGAGAACGACAACAACCGGTCGGCCCGCTTCGCATTGGGCTTGAGCGTGCGCGCCAGGATGTCGACGAGCGCGGACCAGTTCGACTTTCCGTGACTGTCGAACGTCACCGCGATGCGCGGACGGACCAGCGAGATGTCGGCGATCTCGATGCGCCCGAGGAAGATCGGCAGCAGCCTGAGCTTGGCGATGAGCCGATCGGCGGTAAGCGCCCTCTCACCCGAAGGATCGTCGCCCAGGATCACGTGTCCCAGGCTCACGCGAGCGGAGGGAAACAGCGACACCGAAGCGTCGCCCTGGAGCATGGGCTCGAGGCCGGTGGCGGCGCGGATCTCGGCCTTCACGGCATCGCGCACGTGGTCTGCCGGGATGAAGATCGGGACCAGCGCGAACGCGCCGATGCCGGCGGCGACGATGGCGGCAACGCCGGTACCCAGCCGCTTCAATCCCTTGGCCGCGATCACAGGAGAATATTCCGCTACGATTACAGAGATTGCCCGCCCCAGGACTGGGAACTATAGCAACCGGCGGTGGGGGCGCAACGTGTTCCTGTCACGTGTTCCTGCCATGTGTCGGATTCATGGCCTTCCTCACGCGCCCTGCGGCGGGGATAGGGGCAGCGGAGGCGAAGGCGAGAAGGTCTTCGCGTGGGTTGCGTCGCGTCAGCGCGGGCTTTTCGCGCCCGTGCTCGTTTGCATGTCGCCCGGCAGCGGGATCCGGCTCGTGCGGGCGAGCCACAACACGGGCAGGAAACCGGCCAGCACGATCGCCAACGCGGTCACGGCGCCCTGCTCGAAGCTTCCGCGCGCCGCATAGCCGTAGACATTGGTCGACAGCGTCTCGAAGTCGAGCGGCCTGAGCAGCAGCGTCGCCGGCAGCTCCTTCATCGCATCGACAAAGACGAGGAGGGCGGCGGTCGCGACCGCGGGGCGCAGCAACGGCAGCTCGACGGCGCCAAGTGCGCCGATGCGGCTGCGTCCGAGCGTCCGCGCCGCCATTTCGAGATGGGGCGAAATCTTGTGGAAGCCGGCCTCCATGGTGCCGGTCGCAACGGCAAGAAAGCGCACCACGTAGGCGTAGACCACCGCGCCGCCGCTCCCCACGATCAGCAGGCCGGTCGGAATCCCCAGCGTGGCGCGCAACGTTGCATCGATTGCGTTGTCGAGTGCAATCATCGGGACCATGGCGCCGATCGCGAGCACGGTGCCGGGGAGCGCGTAGCCGAGGCCGGTCAGGCGGACCATCGCGGACAGCGCGCGTCCGCGCGCATGCTGCTCGGCATGGGCCAGCACCAGCCCGGTGAGGCAGGCGATCGCGGCGGCGGTCCCGGCGAGCGTCACCGAGTGGCGCACGAGCACCGGGAATTCGGGATCGAGTCCGTTGCGCGCCAGCAGCGTGACGGCTTCGCGGACGAGAAAGCCCGCCGGAATAAGAAAGCCGAGGGCGAGCGGGAGCAGACAGGCGAGCGTCGCGGCAAACGCCTTGGCGCCGGTGAGCCGCAGCGGGCTTCCCCGGTCATGAACGCGATGGCCCTGAGCGACGTAGCGCTGGCCGCGCCGGCCCAGGCGCTCGAGCAGAACGAGCGCGACCACGATCGCCAGCATGACGCACGCGATCTGCGCGGCGCCGCCGAGGCTGCCGCGATTGACCCATGTGGCATAGACCGCGACCGAGAGCGAGCGCACGCCGAGATATTCGCTGGCGCCGATGTCGTTCAGCGTCTCCATCAGCGCGAGCGCGACGCCGACCGCGATGGCGGGCCGCGCCAGCGGGACCGCGATGCGGAAGAACGCGGCAGCGCGCGATGCGCCGAGCGTGCGCGCGACGTCGAGCACCGAGCGCGACTGCATGAGAAAGATCGCGCGGACGCACAGGTAGACGTAGGGATAGAGGACCATCCCCATGACGAAGATGGCGCCGTAGAGCGAGCGAATCTCGGGAAACCAGTAGTCGCGCCGGCCGGCGAAACCGAACAGGTGACGGAATCCGCTTTGCACCGGTCCGAACGAGTCGAGGATATCGACGTAGCAATAGGCGACGATATAGGTCGGCATCGCGAGCGGCAGGAGCAGCGCCCAGTCGAACAAGCCCTGGCCGGGAAACCGGCAGGTGGCGACGAGCCACGCGGTGGCGATGCCGACCGCCGCCACCACGATCCCGACGCCGATCAGCAAGACGGCGGTGTCGAAGAGCGAGTTCGGCAGCACCACCCCGACGATGTGGGGCCAGACGTTGTCTTCGGCGCTCAACGCGATGGCGAACAGCGCGGCGACCGGCGCCGCGACGATCGCGGCGATGAGCAGCGTGCCGACGAGCGCGGGACGATCGTGGCGGAACCACGCGCCGAATGACGGTGCGGTGCGGGGTGCGGTCCGTGGCGCAGCTTGGGTTGCGGTCAATTATCGAACCCGACCTTGTCGACGAGCATGCTCGCCGCCCTGCGGTGCTTGCCGACCTCGCTCAGCGCCAGCGTGTCGGGCTTGAGCGCCCCGAAGCTCTTCACCGTCTCCGCGACCGGCGCCTCGGGCACGACCGGATATTCGTAATTGAGATCGGAGAAGATGTGCTGGGCGGCGTCGGAGACGAGAAACTCCGCCAACGTCACGGCGTTGTCGCGGTTGGGCGCATGCTTGGCCATCACGAAGCCCGAGATGTTGACGTGGGTTCCGCCGCCTTCGAAGGTCGGATTGATGGTGCGGATCGCGGCGCCCCACTTGCGCTGCTGCTCGTCCTTGGCGTTGCGCATCAGGCCGACGTAATAGCTGTTGCCGATCGCTAGATCGCAGGCGCCGGCCAGGATGTCGCGCGCGCCTTCGCGGTCGCCGCCCGACGGCCTTTGGGCGAGATTGGCTTTGAGCCCTTTGAGCCATTGTTCGGCATTCGCCTCGCCGTGCTTGGCGATGAAGGCGGCGAAGAGCGACGTGTTGTAGGGATGCTGGCCGGAGCGGGTGCAGATCTTGCCGCGCCATTTCGGATCGGCGAGGCTTTCATAGGTGAGCGCCGCGTCGGAAACGCGATCCTTGGCCGCGTAGACGATGCGCGAGCGCAGCGTCAGCGCGAACCATTGGCCGCCGCCGTCGCGGAATTGCGCCGGAATGGCTTTCTCCAGCACGTCCGATTTCACCGGCTGAACCACGCCGAGATCGATCGCCTGCTGCAGCCGGCCAATGTCGACGGCGATCAGGAGATCGGCCGGCGAATGAGCCCCTTCGCTGCGCATGCGCTCGGCGAGCCCGTCGGCCGCGAACAGAACGTTGACCCTGATGCCGGTCTGTTGGGTGAACGCATCCAACGCCGGCCGGATCAGTCCCGGCTCACGGTAGGTATAGAGGTTGACCTCCTTCGACTGCGCGAGCGCCGGGCAGGCCGTAAACGACGCCAGGCTCGTTGCCAGCAGAATTCGCGTGAACATGAGAGGGCCGGCGAAACTCATATGAACCGCTCCTGCTGTAAGCACGACGCGCGTGCCATCGGGTCAACTGATAAGAATGGCGTGCAATCTCGGTCAAGCCGATTTTATGTTCAAGATCAATATCTTGGAACAGTTCTAGGGTTGCGAGGCTGGAATGCTTCGAAACTAGCGGCTGGCGGATTGATCGCGCAACGGAATATCGCATCGAAACGCCAACCGCACGCAGCCCTGCGCATGCGGCCAATGCGCGCGATCGACCGCTAACGCAGCATCGCGTGGCGCCGCGGGTGCGCCTGCGCGATTTCGGCAATCAGCTTGTTGATGAGGGCGATGCCGAACGACTTGAAGTTCTCGGCCACCATGACGAAGGCGCCGGGACCGCCGACGACGTAGTTGCGGTAGTAGTTGGCCAGTCCGCCCGGCGGGTTGGTGTGCTCGGGATTCCACGGCGTGGGCGAGTCGCTCAGGATGACGAGCCCGTTGATCGTGACGCCCTTGGTGACGGCTTCGTCGCGCGCCAGGGTCACGTCGCGGCCGCTATTGTTGGTGCCGTCCCCCGAGACGTCGATGGTTTGGCGGGACGATTCGTACGGCGCCCTGCTCAATTGGGCCATCGCGAAGTCGATCCCGGCGCTGATCGAGGTGCGGTCGGCGAACGAGCGCGGCGCCTCGACGAGGCCGTCGGCAAAGCGGCGCGC
>WNGA01018166.1_pt1 | contig 24060 bp, 21 predicted proteins | sample 5400061 | NCBI WGS metagenome assembly WNGA01 (sample SAMN13153366, study PRJNA577476) | soil metagenome | isolation source: 100 cm soil or saprolite under grassland replicate 2 | place: USA:California | collected 2016-06-15
TCATCGGTGCCATGCTTCAGCGCCTTCTCCAGAACCTCGAGCGCTTCGGCGTACTGTCCCAGGCTGATGAGCATGCCACCGGCATTCTGGGGCCCTCTCATGTTCTCGGGATCGAGAGCCATCGCCCGTCGAAAATGCTCAAGCGCCTCCTGGGGTTGTGCCGTGGATTCGATCACACCAAGCCTGAGCAGCGCCGCCGCCAAGCGCTCCTTGTCGGATCGCGACTCTGCGCCTGCGCAGGCCTGAATCGCCGCATTTAGCAAACGTTCGGGCTTCCTCCGTCCTGCCCGAATCGACGAGCGCGCGCGCCTTTGCGTTCATCTCGTCGCATGGAACGGCGATCCTGAAGCCGAGCCCGTCGTTTTTGGAGTTTGGCTTGCCGATCCCAAGAGCAGTGGTTGGGCCGCGGCAATCGAGACAGCGATCGCAATGCTGACGGCATGTGATGCGGATCGCCTCTTCCAGCTCAGCATGTTTCCCTCTTTCCCACTAACAGGAATGACAGCTCCGTCGGGGAACCTAGCATCGCCTGCTCTCAACGGCGCTAGCGGGCGCGCTCGCGTTCTCGGCGGCTGTCGAACGTCGTGTCTCTGTTTCGTTTCGGCTCGCGAATGTTCTCAGCAGGTGAGTCGAACGGACTAAATGTCGGTGCGCGCGACACCGAGGTGTGAAACGCCTCAAGCAATTACTGACGTGAACCGCGCGGACTTGAAAGGCTGCCTCCGACAAATTCTGCTGATACGGAGCCATTTAGACCGCCTAGTGCGAGCCTTCCGTCGATAAATGCGCGTAGGTTCACGTCCTATCGCACCGGACGAAGGGCATGAATGCTGCTGAGCTGCGATAGGTGCCTCGTGCATTGATCACCTCCGACTTGATCGAGGGTTATCAGGATGCGCTAGACATCCTCGACGATTCAGTCGTCACCTGCAGAATTCTTCTAAAAGCGCACCGCCTGGGGCGCCGATTGCCCGACACGGTGATCGCGAAGCTACAACAGCAATGCACAGCCGCTGCCGTAACTACCAAAAGACTTCGCAAAAAGCTCGCGCGCTTCGTCGAGAAACGCTCGGCAGCTGAAACGTAATTAATCAGGCCTCGGTGACAATGCGCCGGATCCGCCAACGGTGATCGACTGTCGAATCTTCCTCGTGAGATCGATTTCCAAATGGACGGGGACGCCGCGGAGGTCCTTGCGGCATCGATACACCTCGATCTCATGAGTCTGGCCCAGGACCGCGCGGCGCGACGACTGAATGAGCTCCCAGTCCTGCACGTCGCCTCTCAGAGTCTCCTGGAGCAGCTCGTGCTGCGGATACGACTGACTTGAGGGCGTGGTGTGGACGACGACATAAGACACTGGCACAGCGGTCCTGGTCTCACGGTGTAGGCCAGCGCTCACTGGTTGGCGGTCTCGCTGTGATAGCGGTAGAGCGCGAAGTCGCTGTTGCGAAAGATCTCTGCGAACCGCGAGCGTTGGCGAGTGACATGGGGCGCCAGCCAGCGCTTGTCCCGCTCTCCCATCAGATACACGAGGACGTACTGCGCTCGAATAGTTTCGAGATATCGTTCGAACCCCATGTCGTCAGCAGTCTCGGGATACCACACCGATCGTCGATCCGTATACAGGGCCAGAACGCGCGGGTTCCACGAAACGACCAGCGCATCTCGATCGACATTCCGGCGAATGAAGTCGGACGCTTCCAGAAACGTCGGCTGCTCCACGCCTTGACGGTACGGCCCTTTCTCCATCCCACGAACGTTGAAACCGGTGCCGAGAATCAACAACGCGTAGGCTCCAGCCGTTACCCACGAACCAAGCATCAGCCGTCGTCGAAGCCACGAAAGACCTTCGAAAAAATACAGCAAGTAGAGCGGCACGAGCGGAAGGACATACCGTTGATTGTGATCGGTGGAATACAGCACGACAATCGCCGCCATCGTCACGACATAGAACTCAACGATGGTGGGGCGACACGCGACCGCGCGCGCCCAGCCCACGACGGCGGGGACTGAACTGAGGACAAACAGAAACCTCCGCAAAGCCGCAGGGGATCCGCTCCACAGCGACGCCGGCGACCCGAGGTAAAAGAGCGCGTTTTCAAGATAGACCGAGGGCATCACGGCAAACTGCGTTCGGTAGACCCGGCCATCGTAGAGCGTCGCCGAAAGCGCAATCACACCCGCGGCAACCAGCGCCAGAACCAGTGCGCCGAACAGCCGCACGCGACGCGTCATCACCGCCTCGTGCAGGGCAAAGGCGACAATGAGCGCGAGTCCAATGCCGCGACTGGCGTAGGAGAGCACCAGCAGAATTGCGACGGCTGCTGCGGCTGGAATCGGCCGCGTCTTGTCCCAGCCCTGTCGTTCGATGAACACGAGCGTGGACAGTGTGAGACCAGCAAAGAACAGGTACGTGCTGTCAGCGAGGACGAGATCTTTCAGCGACAGCACGATTCCGCTGAGCGCGAAAGCCGCAGCTCCGATCGCCGCCTCTGTCACCTCGAGCCCTCGCGATCGGCTGAGAGCGTAGTAGGCAACTGCGGCGAGCACGAAGAGCGTCTGCACCACGACTTTCATCGCGACGAAGTTCAAGCCGAATTGGCGATACACCGGCGCGAGCAGCAGCGGAAAAACCGGCGGGTACGACGCCGGCATGTAGGTGGCGGCTTCCGGCAGCGTGACCTCGTAGCGGGTCTCGCCGTAGGCGTGACCGAGCGCGAGATTGCGCGCGTGGTTCACGTACTGGCTGAAGTCTCCTCCCCAGTCCTGCCCAGGCCGGAGTGTCGCGGCGTAAACGGCGCCAATCACCGCGATCAACAGCGCCACTGCTGCGACGTCCGTGCGAGAACCTCGCGACATGACTCAGCCGGCAAAATGAAACGGCGGCAACGGTTCCTTGCGGCGTATTCTAGGCCGGTCCTCATGCTGAAGCTCGGAGTTTATCGACTCGAGCAGTACCCGCAACAGCGCGGTGGACTGAAGGAGTGGCTTCGGCGCGACCACATCGACTACCGCCTGCTGAGAACCGCGATCCCGCCGTCACCGGACGAAATCCGTGTGTTCGAGGGCCTCACGCGCGAGATGCAGTTGGCGAGCGGCGTCTTCCGCACGACATCGAGCACGCGTTTTTCAGAGTTGAATGAGTGGTTGAATCCGATTCTCGTCCGGCAATTCGACGGGACGACGAGGCTCGATGTACAGGACTGGGCGGCCTCGGATTGCATGGCTTCGCTCGCCTGGCACGATCGACTGTTGGCGGCGTTTCCACAGGCTCGTCTGATTGCGTCCGATGTGAACCTCTATCTGATCGAAATGCAACTCGGAGATGGTTCGTACGTGTTGGAACCCGGCGTCGGCGTCCTGCAGTTTATCGCTCCGCCGTTTGTCATCCGGTTGAATCCGCCGGAGGCGCCATCATTCATCGTGAATCGGATACTCGCGCGACGCGCTCTCGCACGTCTCGACGCCTTGCAGCGCCAGCACGGCGTGGACGCGGCAGCCGTTGATTTTCCCAACGGAGTCATGGAAGTTCGGCGCGGCGGGCTGACCTTCAGGAAGATTCCCACGGTGCATCCTCACGCCGCGGAACGGGCTCGCGTGAATAGGTCCTTCCGCATCGAGCGCCACTCGGTCTTCGATCGCGCGGAGCCGGCTCACATCGTTCGAACCATGAATATCCTCAACACCGGCTATTTCGATTCCGCACGCATTGAGCAGGCGATACGAAGCATCTTTGAGACGCTCGTGCCCGATGGTATCTGGATCGTGGGGCGGACCACGCAGGAGGATCCCCTGCTTCATCACGTCTCGGTGCTCGTGAGAACGGCCACCGGATTTCGAGTGCTCGAGCGTTACACGTCGAAGTCCGAGATCGAAGACCTCGCGCTGGCTGTTCGCGTGTGAGTGCGCCCGTTTCCGTTCTGTTCGTGAGTCACTCGCTCGGTCCCGGCGGCAGCGAGCGGCAATTGGCAGCGCTCTCACGAGCGCTCGACCGCACACGCTTCCGTGCCCACGCCGCCACCGTTGTGGATGGATGCCGCGCCGAGGAGATGCGCTCGGATGGCATTGCGGTCATCGATCTGCCGTTACGTTCCTATTTCGGGCCGAGCACGCTACAAGCAGCGCGCGCCCTTCGGAACTACATCGATCGTCACGAGATCAAGCTCGTTCACACGTTCGACTACAGCCTCTCGCTCTTCGGCGTAGCGGTGGCGCGAAGTTGCGGCATCGCAGCGTTGTCCAGTCAGCGGTTTTTCATGGATTCCGTTCCGATCAAGTATCGGCCCGTAGTGCTCGCTGCGCACTGGCTCGCGCATGGCGTCGTGGTCAACAGCGAAGCTTTGCGGCGCTACGTCCACGAGCAGTGCAAGTATCCGCTCCATCGCATCAACCTCTGCCCGAATGGCATTGACGCGAGAGTGTTTTATCCAGGGAACCGGGCTCGCCTGGGCCTGATGGCGGAATGTCCCTTGGTAGTTGGTTCGGTCTCGGTGCTTCGTAAGGAAAAGAATCTCGGCCACTTGATTGCCGCGTTCGCACGAGTTCGCCCAAGCGTGCCCGCGGCGAAACTGCTGATTGTCGGAAGCGGCCCGGAGGAGGAGCAGCTGAAGGACCAGGCCGTGCGTCTTGGACTACAGGACGCCTGTGTCTTCTTGCCCAGCACCGCGGACGTTGCGCCTGCACTGCGCAGCATCGATATCTTCGTGTCGCCCTCCCTCACTGAAGGTATGCCCAATGGCGTGATCGAGGCGATGGCGTGCGGCTGTATGGTGATCGCGAGCCGAACCGGCGGCACTCCGGAATTGATCACACACGGCGTGCACGGGTTGCTCGCACATCCGAACGATCTCGATGATCTGGTGTTCCAGTTGCGAAACGCCATCGACGATCTCGAGGGCCGGCAGCGCATGGCCGCCGCGGCGGCGCACCGCGCGGCAGCGGAGTTCTCGATACTCACTGCAGCGCGCCGACTCGAGGAGATTTACAAACGGTATCTCGGCGCTTCCGCAGGGGGTGGGTGAGCTCGCCGCCGCCGCCCGAAGAGGGTCAGCGGCGTCACCGGGAATGTGGGTTTCGTCCCACTGGCCTCCTGTGCCGGCAGAACGAATCGCGTGAAAGCATGGTGATTCGTCGGCAGAGCTGGATTGGCGCCCGCGCCGCGTTTTGCACCACGCTGTTGTTGATTCCCGATCCCGCGGCGTCGCGTCGCGCCGTCGCGATGGATCCGCTGGCGCGATCAAACCTGCACGCGATTACAATCCATCCTCCACTCGGCGCAGGCGAGCGAGGAGGGAATATGGACGTACCAGAAAAGTTGGTGGTACAGGACACCTCGGGCCAGCAGGATCGAATCGAGCTGAACGGCAACACCGGCGATATCACGGCCGGCGGCAACGGAAAAACCGGTGACCTTCTGCTGACCGACACCGGCGGCAAACAACGCCTTCACGTTGGATTAATCGGAGAGAGCGGTCCTATCGATCCCAGCTCACCCACGCAGCCCGCGCCAATCGCGTCGTATTGGGGCGTGAAAGTCCAGAACAACGCGGGCGTCAATGTCGTTCAATTGGGCCGCGTGCCAGTGCAGACCGGACCGGCGCCAGCAGCCGGCACAAGCACCGTCTCGTTCATTCTCGGCGGTGGCGGCCACATGGGAATCATCGAAATACACAACGATGAAGGCGAGAGTCGCGTCCGGCTTGGTAAAGGCCATCCGGGAAACGATACGGTAATCGAGCTTCGCAACGCGTCCAACAAGAAGAGTGTGAGTCTGGAAGCCGAAGGCCGCATTCAATTACTGGTCGACAACGATCCCGTGGTGCGCTTCGAAGCGTCCGGAGGGGCCGCCTACCTCGGTGGAAACGGCAGAACCGGCGACGTCTTCGTTTTTTCGACCGGCGGCGACAACGCCACCGCTGCGCAAGCGACGGTCCACCTGAATGGGAACGGCGGAAAGATCACGCTCAAGTCGAACGACCATCAGGACCGCATCTTTCTCAACGGCAGCGGCGGAGATCTCTGGCTCGGCGGCAACGATGCCCATGGCGACATCATGTTGTTCGAGAAGGGCGTGCCAGATAATCGCGACAGCGGGTTGGCGACGGTTCGTCTGGCGGGTGAGTCGGGACAAGTGAGACTGCGCTCGTCCGATGGTAACGAACGTGTTTTGATCGATGGCACCAAGGCTGACGTCTGGTTGGGCGGCAAGGGTGCCCATGGCGACATCATGTTGTTCCACAAGGACGAGCAGAGCAATCGGGAGAGTGCCAATGCGACGATTCGGCTGAACGGAGCCTCGGGAGACATCATTCTGCGCAACGCCGATTGTGCCGAGGACTTCGAGATCGCCGGCGATGGACCGGCGGAGCCGGGAACCGTCATGGTCATCGAACGCGATGGCCGCTTGAGCGTGAGCAGCCGGGCCTACGATCGCTCGGTTGCCGGCGTGGTCTCGGGCGCAGGCGATCTCAAGCCAGGTCTCGTGCTCGGGAGACGCGAAGGCGAGACAGCGCAGCAGCCTATTGCTCTCACCGGACGCGTCTGGTGCCGCGTCGAGGCGGCGAGCGCGCCAATCGAAACGGGCGATCTCCTGACCACGTCGAGCGTTTGCGGTTGCGCGATGAAGGCGCTCGATTCCGCGCGTGCGTTCGGCGCCGTCATCGGCAAAGCGCTCGCACCGCTCGCCTCGGGACAAGGGCAGATTCCCATCCTCGTCGCTTTGCAGTGAGGGGCATGTGGCCTCGCTCAGGAGCTTCGCGCAGTGCATCGGCGTCGAAGGCGACTTCTCCGTACTGCACCACTTCTTCGGGCTGCTTTCGGTCCCGCTCTTCAAGGAGCTGTCGCTCCTTCAGCAGATCGATCGCCTGAAACACAGTCACTTTCACGTCAACGTGATCCTCGTCGGTGATGACGCCTTCAGCACGAGCGACCTCGATGACGTGAACCGTGCAGTCTTCGACACGCGCGAGATCTATTCGAAGGTTGGTGTCGGCGTTGGTCGTGTGCAGTGGTTTGCGATTCCCGTTGCCATGGCCGATGGCCATTACGATATCGCGTCAGATGACGAGGCAGTGGAACTGACGAACTCGTGGACAGTGCACAACAACGGCTTGGACGTATTCGTGATCCGCAATGGCTGGTTGGAGGATGGCGCAGATCGCACCGGGTTGTCCGACCAGTACGCGTCCTGCGACAAGGACGCAGACAAGTCGATGAGCGGCAGTGTTGTGTCCCTCAACGGCATTCTGAGCGGTATCACCATGGCGCACGAGATGGGACACGACCTCGGTCTGTACCACATCGTCGATCTCGACGCCGACGAGCTCGATGAGGCGACCGAAGATGAGATCAAAAACCTGATGTTTCCATTCGCCGTTTCGATTGCCGGACAACTGCATTTGTGGCAAGTAGCCATCATCCTGCAGCACTGCCGCATTCGGCCGGGGTGTTGAATGGTCACGATTCGGCAGATTGCGGCTTGTGTGGGCTTGTTCAATCCCCCGCTCTCGGTGCGCGCGTTATTCGGCAACGCGACGCCGCCGCTCTCACTGCTGGATATCGCAGCCAAGAAGACGCAGCAGAAGATCGACCTCAACATCATCGCGGTCGGATGGGAGGAGTTTCTTCCCGTCGGAGGCGAAGAGATCGAAGCGGCTGTCGACCAACTGCGTGTTCTCTATGCCGCAGTGGATCTCGGCATCGGCAAAGTGTCGTTCTTCGTCATTCCGGTCGACGACGCCGATGGCCACGAGCATATCGACAGCGAAGATGAGGCGGACGCGGTGGAGGCCGAGTGGGGATTTCCAGGCAAGGCGATCGATGTGTTTTTCGTTCTCACGTGGGCCGGACCGGTCGTCGGCCGTTCGCCTGTCAACGGTCCGTGCCCGGAGGGCGACGAGCCGGAGAGCGGGCTCGTCGTCGCGATCGAGCACTCCACCGACATCACGGCCAATACACTCGCCCACGAAATGGGTCACTACCTCGGTCTGTGGCATGAGTCAGACGAGGGCAACCTGATGTTCAAGAACGTTCCTAACGGGGAGCAGCTCACCGCCGAACAGGGACTGAAGATGCGGAAGCACTGTATGGTCCATCCGGGCTGCCGTTTCTTTCCGAGCTGAAGACAGGAGACGCGATGTCGGTACGCCTCCCGCCGTTTCGAATCGGCGACGAGCCGGGTGTGACGGACCAGATGCCGAGCAGCATCAGTCTTGCCAGACTGACCGAGGCTCTTCGGGGACACGATCCTGTGGTCAGCGCATTAGTCGCCTTGCGCGTGGTGGCTGCATCGAACCTGCCCGACAAAGCCGCGCTCATCGCGAGCGCGCTCCGAAACCGGGAGTTGGGAGCGGACGCGCGACGGCAGGCCGCGATTCTGCTGGCATACGCGAAGACCTCCGAGTCGCAGGCACTGCTGCTCGAGGCGCTGGCTGACGTCGATCCGCGCGTGCAAGCTGCTGCAGCCAAGGGCCTGGGCTGGATCGGCGACTCGGTTGCCTACGACCCGCTCCTCGCGCTGATGCGGAGTGCGTCCGGCAATCCAGCGACTCAGGCGGAATGGGCCGCGCGCCTTGTCGCCCACCGCGAGGGCCTCCCCGCCCCCGAACTTCCCTCTCTTCGCGTCGGAGAAACCGTCGAATTCACGTCCGAGCGGCGGCCGGTCCGGATCGTGCACCCGCGGCCGGAACGGCTTGGGCTATGCGTCGATTCAATCGCGCGGCGCAACTTTCGGCTTCGCTGGGAAACCTCCGTGGCGCGCGAGCTGCACTGCGGCCGCAGCGAATGGATGCTGCTGTTGACGGAGGACGCAGCGCGGGCGCCTGCAGCGTTGTGGGGGCGACGGTCCATCGCGGCGGCGGTGGCGCTGTTCATCGAGGAGGAACAGCGCTTCGCTATCGCGCTCCTCGTCCTCATGGAACCCAGCGGCCAGTTGATTGTGTGCCGCTCCACTGGCGAGCCGGTGTTCGCTGGAGCGCTCGGTCGCGAGGGCGATGGAGCGGCGTTCTCGCTGCACGCGATCGCGAGGCCGGGAGCCTTCCCGCTGATTATCGAGGGGTCCGCAGCGCCGGGAGATCTCGTCGTTCGCGAGGCCGTTTCAGGCCCTATAGAGCCAAACGACGTCGCGATGGTGTCGCCGGGCAGATACTGTCCGTAAAATCGGCCTTCTGGATCGACATCCACGTTCAGATACGTCTTATAGAATTCAACAAGCTTCCGCTGATCGCTCTTGTGTTTCTCGAGATTACTTGGTACGGCCATCAAGCCGTCCTTACCCTCGAGAATGGCTTCCGTCCCCGGCAGAGCACCATGGGCGGTTATCTTGGCGGCGGCTGCAACATTGGACATGTACGTGTCTTTCATGCCCGATTTGTAGAAAGCCGTGATTTTTCTTATCGTGGATTCAAACGTGCGCTCCGTTCGTCCCACAGTAAACACATCGTTGTGCTTACGATACAACCACTCGTCTTTGGTCGTCGCGTCGAATTCAATCAGCTGATCATCCGGTAGTTTTCCCGGGGCTTTCTGCTTGTACTTGGGAGTACGCCTCAGTTTCTCGAACAATATTGCATAGTCAGACGTACGATTGCAGCCCCACACCCAAACGACACCGCTTTTCGCAAACGCCTTCTTAAAGGCGGCGCGCTCTTCCTTCGACAAAAAATCCTTCTGATGCCTGGGATCCTTATCGTCCGGATCCCTCGCGAACTCTTTCTTCTTGAGGTCGTTGCTATTGACCAGGATTGGCCCTTCGTGATGGCCGTGACTGAAGAAGCTCAGCTCGATAAGCGTCCCGGCCGACCCGACATCTTTTTCTCCTCTGCCGAGACGCCTCACATAGTCGTATACGTCGGTGATGGACATCATGTCGGCGGGAGGGTTCCGCTTGAGGCCATGTCCGTCGAAATTGGCTTTCGTGAGCTTCGTAAACCTCTTGCGCTGCACCCACCGCAGGTCAGGTATAAACCCTTTGCTGCCCGCCCGCTTGCCCTTTTCGTCCTCTTCGCTTACTCGAAGGACGGCGTCGCCGAAGTCAAACAGCGAAAACGTTGCATGGGGCAGCCGGTTTCTCAACCAACGTGCTCTCCGTTCACAGAACACCGCGAAGTTTGTCCCGTCTGGCTTTTCTCCAGGCTTTACCGGCCACGCCATGAAATTGAAACCTGCAACCAGAATGATGTGCTGCTTCGCCATGCGACCCCACAAAATCCGGCATCATGCTGATGGCGTCGTCTCATCAAAGGCAATATCGAGGGCGCTCGTCGGCGTGTACTCGAACCATCTTCCAATCAGCGACGCTTCGGCGGAGCTCGCGATATCCGCGTTTTCCTCGTCGCCTGATCGCGGTACGTCTCGAGAAGGCCGATGATTTCTTCCATGTCCTGCCACGCGAGACGTTGCCGCGGAGTGAGTAGAGGGCGCGCTCCTTCAGTTGGGTTCGCAGGACGTATCCCCGGATAATTCGTTCGAGCGTAGTTCTGCATCTCCTGGGCAATGGTGAGATACGAGTCGCCGTCGGGGAGCTCGTTGAAGGACGCCTGCTCCATGAACGAAACGAATTCGGTTTCGAATCCAGGTCGAATCGTGAGGACGACCCGCGCCGCACCGGATTTCAGAAATACACGGTGCATCGGATCCGGATGATTGAGGTACTTCTTCAGATCCCACTTTCCGGACCAGAAATAGGGATAGAGGATGTAAAGCATGTTCTCCCACTCAATCGCGTGGTGGAGGAACTTGATCACTTCGCCGTGAGCCGCCACCTTCGTGAAGATCTCGTTGGAGGCGATGCTGCCACCTTCTCCAACGTCCAGGTAGAGGCCTTCTTCGGGCAGACCTGGCGGCACCAACACGAAGTCCGGACCAAAGAGCCATCGGAGGGTCGCCTTCATCACCTCTTCGCGCTCGATTTTGCGCAGGCTCAGGGGATCTTCGGCGCCGATTTCCGCCGTCAGCGATTCCAACCGCTGCTTGAGATATTGACGCCGTTCTTCATACCGCGCCTTGGCGGCCTCTCGCAGTTCGTTGCGGGTCTTGAGGCGCCATGCCTCAAACGCTTCGTCCTTCAGTCGAGCGACCACCGTCATAATCACGGCATAAGAAAGAATTCCCTTCGAGCTGACGACAATGGACAATTTCCCTGAGGCTCCCTTGAGCTGCTCCAATTGTTCGGGAGGGTTGATTGCTGGCAACCAGTTCGGATGGTCTTCGGGCGGTCCTGAATCCTCAGGAGGGCCCCAATCCCATGGCCAGTCCAGCAACTCGAAGGATTCCACTTCATAATCGTCGGGGACTTCGATGCCGAACGGAATGAACTTGAACACTTGTGTGCTGTCACTCCCCGCTTCCCCGCTGATGACTTGTGTCTTGTAGACCGGGATCTCGAGCGTCTCGGGTGGCGGCGGGCTCACGACTGCGTCGTAAAGGGCAGCCTTGGCAACGTAATTTGCTCGAGTGATTTCATCGGGCTCCAAATCGAACTTTGCCCACGGCTCTTCTTCATCCTCATAATCGAAGCCGCGCTCCAGCACTCCTTTGAGCGCCTGAATCTCCTGGATTCTCGCCAGGATGTCGGAACCAGGCTCCGGGATCGTCACGTCGTAAGTCAGTCGCACGCCGTAACGGTACAAATCGACTCGCCACTTCCGAACGAGTTGGTAATAGTCCACGCGAGTGGCTCGATCGGTAAACGGATTCTTCAACTTGCGAACCTGCTGGTCTTCCGTACCGGCGGCCGACGCCACCCTAAAGCTCGTCTTGTGCTCCTGCCTCGTGCGCGCCGACGCTTTACGAGTGACCGTGGTGCTGTGGACGCGTGCAGCCAATTCGGTTTGCGCCGAGGAGGAGGCGGCGCTGTACCCCATTGACGCGGTGATCGTGACGGGGCCGTACCCGCCGGATGCAGTCACTCCGGTATTGAAGCCACTGGAATGCTGCTCCTGCGAAGCAGACGACTGGGCGATATCTGACTTCTCGGTGACGCCTTCTTCGCTGAACGACTCCATGTAGTCGGTCACGATCCGCGAAAACTCTTCTGAGGTGCTCGCCCATTCTCTGTGACTGATGTTGACTTCCTCTCCAGGCGATAGCGGAACCGAGTAAATGAGCTCGCCCCGCTCGATTCCAGCGGGAACGAACTCGAGCCGCTCGAGGTGAAGAAAGCCGACGGGTTCCAGCGCCATTTGATACTTGAGAGCGTCCACAGCCAGTTGGGCGTGACGCGCACCCGAACGAAGCTGCACCAGATCTTCGAAGATGCCAGTCAACGCGGAGACGGAAACCTCGGCGAAGGCCTGCACCGGCTCGAGGCTGAACGCGCCACGTCTCGTCACCGTGCCTGCAATCGCTTCGAGTGCTTTTGCGCGCGCCGCCGTGGCGGACGTGCCGTCATGTGGGTGGCGGAGCCGCTCGAGCTCCATGTGCGTGATCTTTGCGTTGGCGACGATGGCGTATTTTTCCCACGCGCGTCTGGCAAGAGGTCGGCTCCGTTCGCGCCGAATCGGCGCGTACGTAGCTCTGAAGTGCTTGCGTCCAGAATGTTCGAGCTCGGCCATGATTGTTACCTCCCGCGGCGCCGTCAGATTCCGTGCGGTGTATGACGTTCAGCGTCGGACGAGCAAGCCCTCACGCACGAGCCGACGTGCGAGTACGAGCTGGCTCAAGTCAGTAAGCGCGCGCGCGAGAGCGACGGCGCGAGCGGGATGGCCGCCACTCCCGCCAGCGGGCTGAGCGGATCGGAAGTTGTCCGATCGGTCGATCGGGAAAAAACCCGCTTCCCTGCGGGAGCGGCACCGTCAACAGAAAGCGGATTATGGCGGCCCTGCGCGGATAGAGCAATCCCGATTCTCGAGTTGCCGCACGCTCGTGGCTGCGTACCCAGGGCAGATGTGATCTTGGATTGACACAACATGACTCGCGGTGCGCCGAACGCACACCGTCGACCGAACGCGGTAACCGACTCACCGGCCGCTGACTCCGTGTCGTCTTTTGCGAATCGGTTTCGATATCTCAGTTGTCGGCCGTTGCACTGGATCAACCCCACGCGATCGCCATTACCGTGAACGCCCGCGAACTCCGCGAGCTTCACGCTCGCAACGCGATGATCGGATCGTCGCGCGAGCGCGTCGAGGAGCGAGAAGATGAGCAGCTCCGCCGATCGGTTCCAACCGGCACAGGTATTCAGATCACCAGCAGGTCTTTGCCGAGAATCACCGTGCCTCGAAAATGTCGTCGTGCTAGGTCGATCCACATCCGATCGGTGACCTCCGGATCGTCGGCCGGCACGAGGTGGGAGAGGACGAGCGTCTTGACTCCGGCCGTCTGCGCCACGCGGCCCGCGTCCTCTGCTGACGTCTGATGCGCGAGGATGCTGGCCTTGAGCGCGGCGGCGTTCGGCACGCGGCCCACGAGTCGATCGATCGCGGGCGGGTACATCACCGAGTGCACCAACACGTCGGCACCGCGCGCGAGCTTCACGAGATTGTCCGACGGTGCCGTATCGCCGGAAATCACGATCGAGCGGTCGCGCGCGTCGAATCGATAGCCGAGTGCGGGCACGACAGGAGGATGGTCGACGAGCGCAGCCGTGACACCTGGGCAGGTGCAGAACTGGCCTTTCGCGGCCGCGGCCCACCTCCTGTGCCGAGGAGAATGAGCTTCGTGGCCGCGCCTGGTGCGGCGCTCGCCCGAGGATCTGACGCAGTGAGCGCAATCGCGCTCGCCAGAAACGCGCGCCGGCTGATGATCGGCAATTGCGGATCCATTCGACGGACGCGCCGATCTTATTCGGATCGCGCGCTGTGACCGAAGAGTGCGCTGTACGTCAAAATGGGGCGGGCCGCCGAAGTGCTGTCCGGCATCACGCGCGGCCCGCTCGATATCGCAATGCGCGACTGCGGGCTGAATGCGTTTGCAATCATCGGCATCTCGTACCAGACGGACGTCGCCACGATTCGGGCGCCTGATGCGGAGGCCGCGCCGTGAAGGAGCCATTGTCTTCGTCGCGGTCGCACGGGCCGCATTGGCGAGGGAGACAGCGATGCCAGACGCCAGCAACGAGAACCAAATACGCACGTTGATAGAGAACTGGGCAGCGGCGGTACGCGCGAGGGACCTCGAGGGCGCCGTGGCACACCACACCGACGACATCGTGATGTTCGATGTGCCACTGCCGCTGCAATCCCGCGGGATGGCGGAGTACAGGAAGACCTGGGAATTGTTCTTCGCCAATACCCGGGGAGGTGCAGGATCGTTCGAGATAACAGACCTGCGCATCGCCGCGAGTGACACCGTCGCGTATTCCCACGCGCTGCTGAAGATTTTCGACTCCACGGCCCGCCTGACGATGGGTCTGCGCAAGGAGCGCGGGCAGTGGCTGGTGGCGCACGAGCATCACTCGTATCCATCAACGTGACGGTCAGCACGCCCTCAGAGGCCGCTCGTTCCGCAGGAGAAACCCATGCTGAGCACAGCACCCATTCGCGCGTACATCCCAGCGTTGGATGTTCGGCGCGCGCGGAACTTCTATGAGCAGATCATTGGACTGACGCCAAGGGAGGAACGTGAGTGTGACCGACTACATCGACGTTGAAGCTCGTGCTCTCGAGTTACGCCTTGAGGCGCCCAGCTCTCTTGCGATGCTTCCGCGTGGGTTTGCTGTCGGCTCCGCCGAGGCCACGGCACACGAATGAGCATCGACATCGCCGTCGTGCCCGTCGCGGGACTCGGCACGCGACTGCTGCCTGCCACGAAGTCGCAACCCAAGGAAATGCTGCCGGTGGGGCGCAAGCCCGTCGTGCAGTACGTGTTCGAAGAGCTCACCGCGGCGGGGATGAAGCAGATTCTCTTCGTCACGGGACAAGGCAAGGCGTCGATCGAGAACCACTTCGATGTCAACGAGGAGCTCGTGCAGGTGTTGCGCGAGTCGGGGAAGGAAGAGCTCCTCGCGGACCTCGCCTTCGAGCGCGCCGCCGTCCAGTACTTTTACACGCGACAGCGGCGAGCGCTTGGACTGGGTCACGCCGTGCTCACCGCGCGGTCGTTTGTGGGGGATCGACCATTTGCCGTCGCGCTCGGCGATTCGATCATCGGCCTCGACAGCAAGAGCGACGTGGTGGCACGCATGTCACGCCTATTCGAGGAGCACCAGGCCGTCGCCGTCATCGCGGTCGAAGAAGTCGCACCGGCGGATGCGGATCGTTATGGCATCGTGCAACCCCTCGACACTCTGAGGGGGTCCGCCGAGATCTTCGAGCTTGCCGATCTTGTCGAGAAACCGCGCGCGGGCAGCGCGCCGAGCAATCTCGCAATCGCGGCGCGATATGTGCTCGCGCCGTCGATCTTCGACGCGCTCGAGCAGACGCGCGCCGGCGTCGGCGGTGAGATTCAGCTCACCGATGCCATCAGGACGCTGATGAGAGACGGCGGCCGCGTGTTTGCGATCAAGCTCGGAGACGCCGAGCGCCGATTCGACATCGGTAATCTCGAGTCGTACTTTCGCGCATTCGTGGAGTTCGCGCTCGCCGATCCCAAGCATGGTTCGTCGCTGCGCCGGTTTCTCGAGCAGCTGCTCCATGATTCTCATTCGTGAGCGCGCCTACGCGCGTGCCGCGCTCGTCGGCAATCCGTCGGATGGCTATCACGGGCGGACGATCGCGCTCAGCGTGCCCAACTTCTGGGCCGAGGTCGTCCTGTACGAGTGGGACTCGGTGGACATCGTCCTGGCCGCGGACGATCGGGCCAGGTTCAGTAGCGTCCACGATCTCGCGAAGGACGTTGCGCAGCACGGCTACTACGGTGGCATCCGCCTGATCAAAGCGACCATCAAGACGTTCGTCGAGCACTGCAAGCGTCAGCACATCGCGCTCCACGATCGCAACTTCTCGATTCGTTACACGACGAACATCCCGAAGCAGGTTGGCCTCGCCGGGTCGAGCGCCATCATCGTCGCGACGCTGCGCTGTTTGATGAAGTTCTACGATGCGCACATCCCACCCGACGCGCAGCCGTCGTTGGTGCTTGCGGTCGAGCGCGACGAGCTGCGGATTGGCGCCGGTTTGCAGGATCGCGTCATTCAAGTGCATGAAGGGTTGCTGCACATGGATTTCGGCCGCGAGCACGAGCGGACGGTTGCTGGCTGGCCTGCCTATCATTACGAGCGATTAGACCCGTCCGTGCTGCCGCCGCTCTATCTCGCGCACCACAACGGCATGAGCGAGCCGACGGAGATTTTTCACAACGACATTCGCGGACGCTTCGATCGTGGCGATCGTGAAGTGGTGACGGCCATGCGCGACGCCGCCGATCTTGCCGCGTGTGCACGCCGGGCGCTCATCGACCGGCGTGTTGCCGACCTTCCCGCGATGATCGATGCGAACTTCGATATCCGCCGCCGCATCTACAAACTGCCGGCCTGGCAGATCGAGATGGTCGAGACCGCGCGGCGTATCGGCGCGAGCGCGAACTTTGCGGGCTCCGGCGGCGCGGTGGTGGGTACCTACGGCGCCGATCCGCAGCGTCTCGACGCGCTGAGAGCGGCATTCAAACGCATCGAGTGCACTGTGGTGCAACCCCGCTGACGCGTCGCGCGATGAACGTCGCGCGATCGCCGAAATCGGTCCCTGATGCCATGTGCCGGTCTGGGCGCGCGGCTTCGCGAGAGCGAAATCGCCTGATCCCGCAACTAACTGAAACGAACCCCGATAACCTGGTCCAGAGAGGCTCGGCCCGATTCGCAACCTGTTATTGTTCGTCGCAGGATCCAGCAGTACTCTGCCACCTGATGTCCAATCGAAGATTCGCGTCCTCCAACGAGTATTGCCACGTCTGCGTGGTGCTGAGCGTGCTGGCAGCAGCGTGCTTGACGACGGCATGTCGATCGAAGCCGGCGGCGCCGGCAGCGACGATCTCACCCGACACGTGGGCAGTGGTCGATGGCCGGAACATCACGCGAGACGATGTTGAGAAGGCATACCGGCGCTCGCGGGACGAATCGCAGACGCTGTCCGCCGAGGAGGCGTTGACAGCCAAGCTGAGTCTGCTCAACGACCTGATCACGCAGGACATTTTGCTCGCCAAGGCACGCGAGCTGAAACTCGAAGTGCCCGAGAGCGAGCTCGACACCGCCTACGCCGAGGCGAAGAAGAACATCGCGGACGACGCCTTTCAGCAGGAGCTGACGCGACGCAGCCTGACGCCCGCGGATATGCGGGAAGGGCTCCGGCGCGAGCTGCTCACTCAGAAGGTCATCGATCACGAAGTCGGCTCGAGCATCACGGTCACGGATAAGGAGATCACCGACTTCTTCGACGCGAATCGCGCGCAGTTCAACGTAGCGGAAGAGGCGTACCACATCGCGCAAATCGTGGTGACGCCCGTACGTGACGCGCAAGTTGCCAACGGCACCGGAGACGATGCCGCGACACCGCAGGCTGCAGCGGCCAAGATCCAAATGCTGATGGAGCGCCTCAAGGCGGGCGCGTCGTTCCGCGATCTTGCGATGGGTTATTCAGAGGATCCCGAGTCGGCGCCGCGTGGCGGGGACCTGGGGTTCGTGCCGATATCCAGGCTCAAGCAGGCGCCACCGCCGCTGCGCGACGCCGTGCTGAACAAGGCGCCGGGCACCGTCAGCCTGGCGAGCGCCGGCGGCGCTCACACCATCGTGCTCGTGGTCGCGCACGAGGACGCTGGACAACGCGACCTGTCGATGCCCGCAGTGCGCCAACGGATTACGGACACGCTCCGCGGGCGCAAAGAACAGCTTCTACGCGCGGCGTATCTCACCGCTATACGGACCGATGCGGATATCGTCAACTACCTTGCGCGCCGGCTGGTCGAGTCGAAAGGCAAGATGCCGAGCCTGGGTCCCGCAGCGCCAGGAGCGAAGTAGATGCGCCACCGCAGGCCGCGCGTGCTCTGCGCGCCAGCGCTGGCGAGTCACTTCTGAGCAACGAGCACGATGACTCGCAGACTCGCAAAGCAGTCACCGCCGGGCGCTTTCGAAATCGTCAAGGCACTGGGCCTCGCGCTGCCAGATGTTGAAGCATCGACGAAGTACGACGGCTCGCCCGTACTGAAGCGCGGTGGCAGCTTCATGGCTGGTCTTGCCACCCATTCCTCGGCGGCACCAGACACGCTCGTCGTCAGAGCGCTCTACGAGGAACGCGATTGGCTCATCGAGGATGCGCCTGAGACGTACTACGTGACGGATTACTATCGGCGCCATCCTGTGGTGCTGGTGCGGCTGTCGCGCGCACGCTCGTTCGTATGGCCGGACGTCGCGGCCGTTGGCGTGAAATGGAGATGGTGATCACTTCTCCCGCGGCTTGAGCGCGCCGCGGAGTTTGTCTGCCAGCGATCCAAAGCCCTCCGCAGGCGCAACATCCTTGCGCTCCGCGTACTCACGCACTTCTTCGACTTCTCTAGCCTGCAGAACCGCCTTGATGCTGAGGCGAATGCGGCGCGCCGGCGCATCGACGTCCAGGACAACCACTTCGACGTCGGCGCCGACAGGAAATACTCTCTTCACACTCGCGTCCCGGGCAACGCCGGACTCGCTCAGCGGAATGAGGCCTTCGACCCCAGGTTCCAATTCGACGAACGCGCCGAACTCCGCGACGCGCGTGACGCGGCCGGTGCGAACCTGACCCGCCTCGTACGTCGCCGGGACCTTCGACCACGGATCTTCAGTGAGCTGCTTCAAGCCGAGCGAAATTCTCTGCTTGTCTTCGTCAACGCGCAGAACCTTGACGGTGATCTCGTCGCCGGGCTTGACGACCTGCGACGTGTCCGAGACGCGCGACCATCTCATCTCCGACACGTGCAGCAGGCCCTGTACGCCGCCACCGAGGTCGACAAACGCGCCGAACTCGCGCACCGACGTGACGCGCCCGGTCATCACCGCGCCCACGACGATTGATTGCCGCATCTCCGCGGCACTCGCCCGCTGCTCCTCCTCGAGAAGCACAACGAGGTTCTTGCCGCCGTCTTTGTACTCGATGATCCGGAATTGATAGACGCGCCCTTCGTGCTGCGCCGGATCGGTGTTCCGGACGATGTCGATCTGAGAGATCGGGCAGAAGGCGCGCTGGCGCGCGATGCGCACTTCGTATCCGCCCTTTACCGCGCGTTCGACCTTTCCTTCCACCGGCAGACCGGAATGGAACGCGTCTTCGAGCTGCCGCGCGGTGGCGGCCCCGAGCGCCAGCTTCCGGGAGAGCGTCAGCCCTCCCGTCGTGGACACGACCGTCGCCTGAATGCGATCGCCGACTGCGGCTTCGAGATTGCCCTCGTCATCCTTCAGTTCATCGATCTCGATTACGGCCTCGCTCTTGCCGCCAACACCGACCAACGCTACCTTCGGGCCGATCGCGACGATCGTGCCCTCGATGGTCTGACCCTTCTCGATGCGCTTCGCTTGACGCGAAGCCTCGAACATCGTCGCGAAATCTTCCTCGGGCTCGCTCACGGGACGCTCCTCGTGATTGTTTATCAGGTACGAGCCGCGATCGCCAAGCGCGTCCGGGCCGGTGGCGCGCTCGACAATCTCGAGACGCTGGTCACCGGAAAAACGATCCCCCGCTTACTGCGCGGTGAGGACTTCGACTGAGCCATATGGAGCAACTACTCGCTCGAGACGTCGATCAGCGTGAAGCCTTCCTTGCGGGCAGCGGTGGCCAGTCGATCGTCGAGAGTGACCACTTCGAGTGATGGGGGTCGCCGTTCTGCGGCGACAAACGCGGCGGCGAGCTGGAGCGCGTCGGCGGATCGAAGCGGATGCACGCGCAACAGGCGTACGGCAGTCTCTCGGATGCCGTCGCTCGGATCGACCTCGTGCCACCCATCGGCAAGACGATTCAAACGGTCGAATGCCTCGATCACCGCCGGCGGGTCGAGCACGCCCTCGCGGTCGAGTCGCGCGATCGTCGACGCACACTCCACTTCACTAGCCCACCAGACGAGCATCGCCGGGTCGGCCGCGACGAGCGACTGCAGGGACTTGGTCGTCTCCTCCATCATGAGGAGCGGTACGATCGCCGATGCGTCCCAGAACCTCATCATCGGCCATCTCGGCGCTCATCGAGGAGCGCGCGCACGCCCGACGCGCCCTTCTTCGCGCGCGGCGGCTTCGACGCGAACACCGCCTTGTGCATCCCACGCCGCGCCGGCCGTACGATGCCGTCGCGAACGAGCCGAGCCAGTCGGCTGTCGTCGTCCGCACCGGCCCCGCTCACTGGCTCGAGGCGCGCCACCGGGCGCCCTCGGTCGACGATGAGCACGGGCGAGCCGCCCTTGACGCTGTCGATCAGCGCGCTGAGATTGTTCTTCGCTTCAGTTATACTGGCCTTCTTCATAAGGCCAGAATAGCTTTATTAGAATGATTCTTCAAGCCCGCGAATGTGGTCAGTTGCAGCCGTTATCGAGAGGTCGTTTGGTTCGCGAGGGGCAGCCGGAAGGCGGCCATCTCCTCGCCATTGCGAACCAGCAGGACATCGCCGACGAGCGCCGGGTGGTTCCAGGTCTTGCCATCGATCGCCGGAAACCGTGCGACCTCGGTGAACTTATCGGGCGCCGCGCTGACGAGCGCGAGCTCCCCCTCTTCCGACAGCACCAGCAGCAAGTCCTGGTCGGCCAGCAGGACGAGTTGACCGTTGCCGAAGCGTCCGCCCTTCCACTTGCGCTTGCCGTCTTCGAGATCGATGCACGAGAGAATGCTGCCGTCGAAACCAAAGGCATGCCCTTTGTGAACGACGAAGTCGTTGAAATACGGCTTGAGACCGTTCGACGTCCAGCGCTCTTCGACATGCCATCCGTCAGGTCCATGCGCGACCGCAAGCCGGCGCGTGCCCATGCCTCCCATCATGCTCATCGCGTTGATCAGCACACCGCCATCCGGTGTGATCCCGGGCTGCACGATCGCACCGCCTTCCCACGCGTGCTCCCAGAGCAGCTTGCCGTCCGACGGCGCGACGCTGACCGCGCCGGGCGCGCTCAGTAACAGGATCTGCGAAACTCCGTCGAGCGTCACCAGCTGTGGCGAGCTGTACGTCGCGCCGTGCTGAGGACCAACCCAGCGAGGCTTGCCGGTGGCGAGGTCGTAGGCGGCCAGCGTCCCCGACACGGCGACGACCACGATGTCGTCGACCACCAACGGCGAGCTCGAGATGCCCCAGTCGGGGATCTTCCTGCCGGTGTCGGATGCGGCGTTGCGCGACCACACGACAGCGCCGTTCGTGGCGTCGAGGGCGTTCAGTATGCCGGTCGCTCCCATTGTGAAGACGCGACCGTGGCTGAATGTCGGTGTACCGCGCGGACCGGCGCCACCGTTCGATTCGTAGAAGCGGACCGCGTCGCGATGCCGCCACACCGGCTCGCCCGTGCTTACCTTGTACGAGGACACAACCTCGTCGTCACCACGCTGCTCCTGCGTGTAAAGAAGATCGCCGCGCACCGCGAAGGACGACCAGCCCGGCCCGATCGGGCGGCGCCAGATCGCGACGGGAGGCGATTTGGTCCAGTCGGTCTCGATCTGCACGCCACGAATGATGCTGTCGCGACCGCGGCCGCGAAACCCCGGCCACTCGGCAGGCGTGTCCGTCGCTGCCCGAGCGAGGGGCTCGGTCTTCTCTGCTGCAGGCGCCGCCGGTGGCGCGACCCTCGAGGGACGGGCGGAGTCCACGGTCTCTCCACTGGTATTAGCTGCGGTCGGCGCGCCTTGAACCAAGTGTGCGGGCGCGCTTGGAGCGGCGTTGAGAGGCTCGTTGGCAGTGTCCGCTGGTGTTGTCGATGGCGTCAGCGGCTTTGGCTCATCGTTGCCCAGGGCCAGCAGCCGTTCCTCGGGAGTCGGCGACCACCGCCAGTGGAAATCAAAACCGCCGCCGCCTATGACACCTCCCGTTCGTATCAGCGCGAAGGGCGCGGCCGCGAGCGCAATGGCCGCCGCCAGCGATGCCAGCCGAACTCGGCCCTGAAGAGAACGTGCGGCCACGGCCCATGCGACAAGAGCGAGGCTGAAATAAGGAATCGGAAGGAAGTAGATCAGCATCCCCTGGCCGGCGCCGACGATTGATATGTGAGCGACGCTCCTGGCCGCGAACACGGCGACGACCATGAGGATGATGGCGCCGATGCGCTCGAACCAGCGCGCGCGGCTGAAAAACAGCCACCACAGGAGGACCAGCAGCGCGCCGACCATTCCTCCGAACAGTCCGATGGGCAATTCCGCGTCAGGGGCGACGACAGGCGCGCCGAACATGACGAGCGCCTGGACGATTGCCAAGGCCACGCCAGGCCACAGCCGGAGCGGCTTCCGGGAAGTTGCTTCGTTGCTTTGTTCTATCGACATATGAAGCCTGTCTGGCCGAAGACGCGCGAGTGTTATGCGACGTCACAACGTGCCTGGACGAAGTCTGAATTATTCGGTTCTGAGCGCCCGCAGCACGTCCACGCGCGACGCTCGCGCAGCGGGCATGAGCGAGGCGAGGATCGCAGCGCCGAGGAGGACGGCAGCGGCACCAAGAATCGGCAGCGCGCCTGGCAGCTGCATGTCTCCGTGATACCTTGCCGCCACGCTCGCAAACGCATAGCCGCCGGCGCCACCCGCGACGATTCCGATTGCGACGATGAGCGCTCCTTCCGACAGGACATGTACCAGCAGGCGCCACGGTGCCAAGCCGACGGCCAGCCGCACACCAAACTCGCGCGTGCGCGCGCTCACTCCGAACGCCAACACGCCGGCCACGCCGACGACCGCGATCAGCAGCGCGACGCCGGCGAATCCCGAAAAGACGAACGCATTCAACCGCTCGGGCGCCAGCACTTCGGTGCGCACGGCCTCGAGGGTCGCGGCGCGCTCCACGGGCTGTGTCGCCGAGATCTCGCGGATGATTCGAGTGACCGCGGGCACGAGCGCGTACGGATCGCCCGAGGCATGTACGAACACCCGGCTGGCAAATCCCATCTGCCGTAGCGGGTGATAAACCGTGAGCGCCGGACCGGGCACGACGTTCTCGTCGTCCACGTCGGCCACGATGCCGACAATGCGGCGCGGCTGGGGCTTGCCACCAAAGTACGGATCCGTCCACCACATCTTCCGGTTCAGCGCGTCGCCGTTGGGGAACAGTCGCTGCGCGAAGGTCTCGCTCACGACGACAACGAGCTCGCTCCGAGCACGGTCGTCGTCGGTGAAGTCTCGTCCCGCAAGGATCGGAACGCCGAGAACGGCGAAGTAACCGGGGGTGACGATCCGCAGCCGCGCGTGGGGATCGTCCTCGCCGTCGGCGGGTTTGTATCCTTCCACCGCAAACGAGACGCCGGGACCAAAGCTGCCCGCGTCGCGCCAAGGCACGAACGTACCCGCCGCGACGCCCTCCACACCCGGCAACTGGCGGATGCGTTGCATGGCCTCCTGCAGGAAGTTGATCACTGATGCCCCGGCGATGCCGGGTGCGGACGTGGGGACGTCGAGCGCCAACACCTGGCGCATGTTGAAGCCGGTGTTCGCCGTCTGCAGCGCGATGAGCGTGGCGAGGAGTGTCGCGGCGCCGGCGAGCAGCACGAACGAGAACGCAATCTGGGTCATCGCGAACGCCCGCAGGCGCCGGTTGGTGCCCGGTGTGATTCGCACGCTGCCGCTCGCCAACCCAACTCCAGTCGGCGCGTGCGGAGACGGGAGCCGGGGTACGTACGCCAGCACCACCGCCGCGCCGATCGCCAACGCGGCGCCGACCCACAGCAGGCTCGAGTCGACGGTGACATCGAGCGCGCGTACGGAAAACCGCGCGGCGTAGCGGGCGACCACGGCGACAAACGGGCGCGCCAGTAGGACGCCCAGCACGGCGCCGGCGCCGCAGAGCACCAGGCTCTCGGCCAGCAGGGTCCGCCTGAGTGCAGCGTGGCTCGCGCCGAGTGCGGCGCGCACCGCCAGCTCGCCCTCGCGGCGCACCGAACGAGCCAGGATGAGATTTGCGACGTTTGAACACGCAATGACGAAGACCACACCCGCGGCAACGAGCAGCACGAGGAGGATGGTTCGGGCCGGTGCCGTGATTTGCTCGCGGAGCG
>WNGA01003996.1_pt1 | contig 24048 bp, 25 predicted proteins | sample 5400061 | NCBI WGS metagenome assembly WNGA01 (sample SAMN13153366, study PRJNA577476) | soil metagenome | isolation source: 100 cm soil or saprolite under grassland replicate 2 | place: USA:California | collected 2016-06-15
TTCGCGCGGCGCGGCGGTTGTGGGCGCGGCTCATGAAAGAGCGGTTTCACGCCGACGACGCCGCCTGCCGGCTGCGCTTCCACACCCAGACCGGCGGCGCGACGCTCACCGCGCAGCAGCCGCTGAACAACGTCGTGCGCGTGGCGATTCAGGCGCTGGCCGCCGTCCTGGGCGGGACGCAGTCGCTGCACACCAACGCGTACGACGAGGCGCTGGCGCTCCCCACCGAGCAGAGCGCCACACTGGCGCTCCGTACCCAGCAGCTCCTGGCGCACGAAACGGGCGTGCCGGAGGTGATCGACCCCGTGGCGGGGAGCTGGTACGTGGAGCATCTGACGGACACGATCGAGCGCGAGGCCCGCGCGCTGGTCGACGAGGTCGAACGCCAGGGCGGCGCCGTGCCGTGCATCGAGCGTAGCGTCTTCCAGGAGGCCATCGCCCGCAGTGCGTACGCGGCGCAGCAGGCCGTGGAGCGCGGCGAGCAGGTGGTGGTGGGCGTGAACCGCTACGCGGAGGAGACGACGGCCCCCACCGCCGCGGTGCCCGACTACGTGGCGCTCGCGGCGGGGCAGCGCGAGCGCGTCGCGGAAGCGCGGCGGCGGCGGGATCGCACCAACGTCGAGAAGGCTCTGGGGTCGCTGCGTTCGGCGGCCGCCTCCACCGAGCCGCTCATGCCCCTGATCCTCGACGCGGTACGTGCGCGCGCGACGGTCGGCGAGATCAGCGACGCGCTGCGCGCCGTGTGGGGGGTGTACCGGCCGGCTTGACCTCCGCTTGACCCCTCCGGGGTTTTTTCGCTATCGCCCGACTGGCCGGGCGGTAGGTTCCCGTTCACTTCTCGCGCCCCGGAGGCGCCTATGAAACCCTGTATCCGCTGGTCCCTGCTCGCGCTGCTTCCGATCGTGGCCGCATGCACCGAAGACACCCCTTTCGCCCCGATGTCGGCTGGCCGCGTCGGCGTTCCCAGCGCGAGCGTGACGAGCGCCGGGGCCCAGGGCATTACGGCCATGACCCGCAACCTGTACATCGGAGCGGATGTGGACGCCGTGATCCAGGCGCTGCTCACGCCCGATCCATCGGACGACTTCAACGCGCTGCTCCAGGCGATCACCGTCGTGGGGCAGACCGCCTACCCGCTGCGCGCCGAAGCGCTGGCGGACGAGATCGCGCGCAGCCGTCCGCAGGTCGTGGGTCTCCAGGAAGTGAGTGAGATCCACATCAACATCCCGCCGCTCGGCATCGCCGTGAATCAGGACTTCCTGGCCATCCTGATGGCGGCGCTGAACGCCCGGGCCCTGCACTACGAGGTCGTCGGGCAGAGTACGAACCTCGTCGCGACGCCGTTCGCCGGCGTCGCCGTGACCGACCACGACGTGTTGCTGCGGGACGCCGACCGCGTGAGTCTCAACGGCACCGTCATCGCCACGATCTACGCCGCGAACCTCGGCCACCTCGCGGACGGCGTCGATCTGAATCGCGGCTACGTGGTGGCGCGGTTGCTGATCGACGGCCGGCCCGTCACGGTCGCGACCACGCACCTCGAGTCCGGGAACGCGTCGGGCCTGTCGGGGCTGCGTGCCCTCCAGGCGCAGGAGCTGATGGCCGTCGTCGGCGGCGGGACCCCCGCGATCCTGCTCGGCGACTTCAACGACACGACGGGCTCGGCGATGCAGCGCATCGACTACGTGTTCGCGCGCGGGCTCGGCGGCCCGAACGACAAGCTGTTGGGCCAGATCACGATCATCGGGGACCAGCCCGCCGATAGGATCGCCGGCCCCGCGTTCAATATCTGGCCGTCCGACCACGCGGGACTCGTGGCGAGCTTCCTGCGGACGCCCGCAGTGCCCTGACGGCTGCCCCCCGAGCGCAGCGAGGGACGGTTGCACCCTCCGGCCGGCCGGGGTCATCATTACTGTCCTACCCCGGCCCCCTGGAGCCCCGTCATGCCAGAGTCCCTGCCGATTCCTGAAGCGTGGATCACCAGTCTCGAACGGCGGTTGCGTCGCGTGCAGTCCGTGGCAGTGCAGCCCCGGCAATGAGTCTGCGACGCGCGGCTGCTCCGGCGGTGTGGGCGCTCCGTACCTACGCTCAGTCCGCGGCGTGGCTGACGGTCGCGGCCGCGATCGCGCTCGCGGCCACGCTCGCCGCCCTCGTCGGCGCCAGTGCGCTCCAGCTTCCCGCCGTGCCGCGAGCGGACCTTGGCATCGCCTGGACGAGCTTCATGCGCGCGCCCGCCACCTTTCAACGCGAGGCGATCGACGCGCTGAGTGGCCTGGTGGTGGGGCTCGCCGTCGCGATCGTCGCGCTCGGCGTCCTGACGGTCGGCACCATCTCGCTGGCGCGCGCGTCCGCGCGCCGGGCCGAGCTGGCGGTGCGGCGGGCCGTGGGAGCGTCGCGGGCCGATCTGCGCGCCGCCGGGCTGCTGGAAGGAGCAGTGATGGCCCTCGCCGCGTTCGCGGTGGGACTCGCGGTCGGACTGCCGGGGCAGGGGCTGGCGCGGGCGGCGTGGCCCGGCGCCGCTCCGCCCGCCCCGGCTGGCCTCGCGGCGCTGGTCCTCGTGGCCATCGGGGGGGCGATCGTCCTCGGGGCCGTGCTGCCCGCGCTGTTCGCGGGCTCGGGCCGCCGCGGAATGATCGTCGGCGCCTTGCCGCAAGGGCTCGTGCTGCCGGTGGTGCAGTTGGGAGTCGCGTTCACGGTGTTGGTGGCGGCCTCGCAGCTCGTGCGTCACGGGCAGGGGACAGAGGGCCAGCGGCCGGCCCTCGGAGGCGACGGCGCCGTCTTCACCGTGGACGCCCGCGGCCTCGCGCCCGCGGCGCGGGCGACGACCTACACGGCGCTGCTCGGGCGGCTCGGGGCCGATCCCCGGTTTACGACGGTGAGCCTCACGAGTCCGGGCGTGCTCGTGGGTCTCGAGACCGAGGACCTCATCGTCACTCGCCAGGGAGGCGCCGCGACCGTGGCCGTCAACGCGGTGTCGCCCGATACGTTCCGCTCGATGCGCTGGAAACTCGTCGCCGGACGGGGCATCGAGCCGTCCGATCGGTGGGGCGCTCGCCACGTCGCGGTCGTGAACGAGGCGCTTGCCAGGTTCGCGATCCCTGGCATCGTCGGTCAAGAGATCCGCGTCGGAGAAGGGCCCGACGACCCGTGGTACACGGTCGTCGGCGTGGTGAAGGACGCGTGGGGCAACGGCTTTGGCGCCCAGCGTGGGCCGCTGTATGCCGTGTACCTGAGCTCGTTGCAGCGCCCGCCGCGTATCGCCGAGCTGGTGGTGCACGCGCGCAGGAGCGCGGCACCGGTCGTGGTGGATAGCGCCGTGCGCGCATCGTTCGGGGACGCCTGGAGCGTGACGCGGCGCGGCACGGAGGCGAGCGTGAAGTCGGCGGAGCTCGCCCCCGCGCGCTGGTTCGGCTGGGTGTTGTTCGGTCAGGGCATCGCCGCGCTCGCGATCGCGTTGCTCGGAACGTTCGCCGTGATGCGCATGTGGGTGCGCGCGGCGCTGCCGGAGCTCGCCGTGCGGCGCGCCGTGGGGGCGCGGCGCCGGCACGTGATCGGCTTCGTCCTGGCGCGGGCGGTGGCGGTCGCCGTCGCCGGCGTGGTGTTCGGCCGCTGGCTGGGACTCGTGGTCTCGGGCGTCCTGCCCACCGTGCTCACCGGCGTGCCGTCGAGCCGGATCGCGGAGCCGGCCCTTGCGTTGCTGGCCGCGGCGCTGGCGGGCGCGCTCATTCCCGCGTGGCAGGCGGCGCGGGCGAGCCCGGCGCTGCTCGCGGCGGCGGACGGGAACTGAGGCTGAGTTGACCCTCCCTCCGCGCTCCGCTAAACTCTCGCCCGATGCCCACCTACGAATACAAATGCCCCAACGGGCACGTGTTCGAGAAGTTCTTTTCCACGATGAACGACAAGCGCCACGCCGTGTGCCCGACGTGCAAGAAGCGGGCGGTGCGGCAGATCTCGGGGGGAACGGGCCTCGTCTTCAAGGGCTCCGGGTTCTACGAGACCGATTACAAAAGGGCGGGCGAGAAGAAGCCGGCAGGCGACGCGAAGCCTGAGGTGAAGAGCGAGCCGAAGACGCCCGCCCCTGACACGAAGAAGAAAGACTCCACCGACAAGTGACGGCCCAGGAGACGATCCGCGCGGCGCTCGCTCGGGCCGCCGAGCGGCTTGGCGCGCCCGCCCCCGTGCTGGACGTCGAGCTGGAGCGGCCGCGCGATCCGACGCACGGCGACCTCGCCACGAATCTGGCGCTCAGCCTCGCCAAGACCCTCCACGCCAAGCCGCGCGCCGTGGCGCAGCAGCTGCTCGCCGCCCTCGAGCTGCCGGCCGGCCTCGTCAAGCAGACCGAAATTGCGGGCCCCGGCTTCATCAACTTCTTCCTCGCTGAGCAGCAGCTGTGGGCGGCGCTCAGCGCCGTGGTCGCGGCCGGGCCGGCGTATGGCCGCAGTGACGCCGGGAGGGGCGCACCCGTGAATGTGGAGTTCGTGTCGGCCAACCCGACCGGCCCCCTGCACGTCGGCCACGGGCGCCAGGCCGCGCTCGGCGACGCGATCGCGTCGCTGCTGGAATGGACCGGCTGGAAAGTCACGCGTGAGTTCTACTATAACGATGCCGGCGCGCAGATCACGAACCTCGCCCGCAGCGTCCAGGCGTGGATCCGCGAGCGCAGCGGTCGCCCCGCCGAGATCCCCGAGGGTGGATATCACGGCGCCTACGTCAAGGAGATCGCCGACCGTTACGTCGCCGAGCACCCGCACGATCCGGAAGGCGCCGACCTGGAGGCGGTGCGGCGCTTCGCCGTCGCGGAGCTGCGCCAGGAGCAGGACCGCGACCTCGAGGCGCTCGGCGTCAAGTTCGACGTGTACTTTCTCGAGTCGTCGCTGTACGCCTCCGGCAAAGTCGACGACACCGTGCGCCGCCTCGCCGCCGCGGGTCACACGTATGAAAAGGACGGCGCGGTGTGGCTCAAGACCACCGATTTCGGGGACGACAAGGACCGGGTGATGCGTAAGCGGGAAGAAAAGGGGGGCGACTACACCTACTTTCTGCCCGACGTCGCGTATCATACCGCCAAATGGGAGCGCGGCTTCACGCGGGCCATCAACGTGCAGGGAGCGGATCACCACAGCACGGTGACGCGCGTGCGCATCGGCCTCCAGGCGCTGGAGATGGGGATCCCCAAGGGCTACCCCGAATACGTGCTGCATCAGATGGTGACGGTGATGAAAGGCGGCGAGGAGGTGAAGCTGTCCAAGCGCGCCGGAGACTATCTCACGCTGCGCGAGCTCGTCGACGAGGTCGGCCGGGACGCCGTGCGCTACTTTTTCCTGATGCGCCGCAGCGAGTCGCACCTCGTCTTCGACGTGGACCTCGCCAAGAGCCAGAGCGAGGAGAACCCGGTCTTCTACGTCCAGATGGCGCACGCCCGCATGAGCGGCATCTTCCGGGTCGCGGCGCGCGTGCCCGAGAGCGCGACGCCGGACGGCGTGGACCTGGCGACGCTGACCGAGCCCGAGGAGCTCGACCTCATGAAAACCCTCGCCGACTTCCCGGGGCTGGTGGCTGGCGCGGCGGCCGCGCTCGAGCCCCATCGCATCACCGGGTACCTCGAGACGGTGGCGCGCCTCGCGCACGGCTGGTACCACAAGTTCCGCGTGCTCGGCGAGCCCCAGGAGCGCGCGCGCCTCGTGCTCGCGCGCGCCGTGCGCCAGGTACTGGCCAACGGCCTTGCGCTGCTCGGCATCGCCGCGCCGGATCGGATGTGAGATGAGCCTGCTCGTGGTGGGGTCGATCGCCCTGGATTCCGTGAGCACCCCGTTCGGCCAGACGGCCGACGCGCTGGGAGGCTCGGCGGTGTTCTTCAGCGTCGCCGGCGCCGTCCTGCACCGCGTGCAGGTCGTGGGCGTCGTCGGTGCCGACTATCCCAAGGCGGAGCTGGAGCGGCTCGCCAAGATGGGGTGCGGCATCGATCTCGCCGGCGTGTCACAAGCCGCGGGCGAGTCGTTCCGCTGGAAGGGCAAGTACAGCTACGACCTCCAGAACCGCGAGACGCTCGAGACCCGCCTCGGCGTGTTCGCGGACTTCCACCCCAAGATCCCCGAGGCCTTCCGGGCCGCGCGCTACGTGTTCCTCGGCAACATCGATCCCGAGCTGCAGCTCGACGTCCTCGACCAGGTGCGCGCGCCCAAGCTGGTGGCGTGCGACACGATGAACTACTGGATCCACTCCAAACGCGACGTCCTGCTCGAGCTGCTGCGGCACATCGACATTCTCATGGTGAACGACTCGGAGGCGCGCGAGCTGTCGGGCGACTGGAACATCTATCGCGCAGCGCGCTGGGTGCTGGCGCACGGCCCCAAGAAAGTCGTCATCAAGCAGGGAGAGCACGGCGCCTTGCTCGCCGATGCCGGCCTCGTCTTCAAGGTGCCGGGCTATCCGTTGGAGGAGGTGTTCGATCCGACCGGCGCGGGCGACGCTTTCGCGGGCGGCTTCCTGGCGCACCTCGCCCGCAGCGACGACGTCTCCGAGGGCAACCTCAAGCGCGCGATGGTCTACGGCGCCGTCATGGGCTCGTTCGCCGTCGAGGCGTTCGGCGTCCAGCGGTTCGAGCGGGTCACGGTGCCGGACGTGGAGCAGCGCGTGCGCGCGTTCCATTCCCTCGTGTGGTTCGATGTCACCGAGGCGGCGACGTGACCGACCGCTACGCCGCCGCCGGCGTGCGCCTCGACACCGCCGAGGAGGTAAAGCGCCGCATCGCCGAGCTGGCGCGCGCCACGCGCACGCCGCTGGCGCTCGGGAAGATTGGGGCGTTTGGCGGCATGGTCCGCGTGCCCGCCGGGATGCGCCAGCCGGTCCTCGTGCTCTCGACCGACGGCGTCGGGACCAAGGTGCTCGTCGCGATCCGCGCCGGGGTCCACGACACGATCGGCGAGGACCTCGTCAACCACAGCGTCAACGACATCCTGGTCCACGGCGCGGCACCGCTCGCGTTCCAGGACTACATCGCCACCGGCACGCTGGTGCCCGAAGTCGCCACGGCGATCGTCACGGGCGTGGCGCGCGGCTGCCGCGCCCACGGCATGGTGCTCGCGGGCGGCGAAACTGCGCAGATGCCGGACGTGTATGCCGACGGGCACTACGATCTCGCGGGCACGATCGTCGGGGTCGTCGAGGAAGCGGACGCCCTCCACGGCGACCGGGTGCGGTCGGGGGACGTGTTGATCGGCTACGCGTCGAACGGACTGCACACGAACGGATACTCCCTGGCGCGGCGCATCGTCTTCGACACGATGAAACTCGACGTGGCGGATCCGTTCCCCGACGACGGTCGGTCGGTGGCCCAGGTCTTGCTCGCGGTGCACGTGAGCTATGCGGCGGCCGTGATGCCGGTCATCCCGCGGCTCCACGCACTCGCCCACATCACCGGCGGTGGTATCCCCGGGAACCTCATCCGGGTATTACCGGAGGGTTGTGAGGGGGTGGTGGATGCCGGCGGCTGGCCCTGGCCCCCCGTGTTCCGCGTGCTGATGCGCGAGGGACGCGTGGCGCTCGCTGAAATGCGGCGGGTGTTCAACCTGGGAGTCGGGATGATCGCCGTCGCGGCCCGCAACGACGTCGAGCCGATCATGGCGGCGGCGAAGCGGGCCGGCATCGAAACCTGGATCATCGGCGACGTGAGCGCCGGCCCGACCGCCGTGCGCTTCGCGGAACGGTAAGGAGACGGTATGCGCGGTACGACATGGATTCCGGCGCTCCTTGGCCTCGCAGCGGTCCCGCTCGCGGCCCAGGAGCCGATGTGCAACGATGCGAATGCGCAGGTGCAGGCGGCCTGCAACGCGGCCGTGGACGCGTACGCCATGTTCCAGCCGCTCGCCGGCATCGCCATCAGCGGCGGCAACCCCGAGCTCGGCACGGCGCGCGCGCTCGGCGGCTTCGGCCATTTCTTCGGATCGATTCGCGTGAACGCCGTGAAGGCGACGGTCCCGAACCCCGACACCACACAAAAGGCGATTTCCGGCGGCGTGCCCGCCCCGGTCGTCGAGGCCGGCCTGGGCGTCTGGCCCGGGCTCTCCGGAGGTCTGTTCGCCGTGGACGTCCTCGCCTCCGCCACCCTCCTGCCCACGGGGCTCGACAAGCTGTCGGTGGATCCGAACGCGCCGAGGGTCGGCGACCTGGCGCTGGGCATCGGGTACGGGGTGCGTGTCGGAGTTCTCAAGGGCAGCTTCCCTATCCCCTCGATCTCGGTGAGCGCGATGCGCCGCACGGTTCCGCGCGTGCAGTACGGGAGTCTCGCCGCGGGCGATCAGTTTGAGTTCAACACCGACGTGAAGGCGACCAACATCCGCGTCGCCGCGAGCATGCGGCTGCTGTTCTTCGACGCGGCGGCGGGGCTCGGATTCGACAAGTATTCGTCCGCGGCGGCCATGCGGTTCTACGACAACCCGCCGCTTAACACCAGCATCCGAACCGTGCCGCTGAACCGCAGTACCTCGCGCCAGGTGCTGTTCCTCAACGCCGGGCTCGACCTCATGGCCGTCAAGCTCGTCGGCGAGCTGGGCTATCAGACGGGCAAGGACCAGAACCTGAGCAAGAACTACACGGCCTTCGACCCCAAGGCGGGGCATGTCTACGGAGGAGTCGGTCTCCGCTTCAGCTTCTGAGCGCGTCTCCGAACCGGAGGCGATGCAACGCGCCCTCGACCTCGCGTGGCGGGGTTGGGGGCGCGTTGCGCCGAATCCCCTCGTCGGCGCCGTGGTGTTGCGGGAGGGACGCGTCGTCGGCGAGGGATGGCATGCGGAGTACGGCGGCCCCCATGCGGAGGTCGTCGCGCTGCAGGCGGCCGGAGCGGCCGCGCGCGGCGCCACGGTCGTCGTCACGCTCGAGCCGTGCGCTCATCATGGCAAGACGCCGCCGTGCACCGACGCGCTTCTCGCGGCGGGCGTGAAGCGCGTGGTGGCGGCGATCCGCGATCCCGACCCCGACGCCGGTGGTGGGCTCGACGTGCTGCGCGCGAAGGGGGTCGCCGTGGAAGTGGGCGTGCGCGCCGCGGAGGCCGCCGCCCTCAACGCGCCTTTCCTCTTTGTTCGCACGCACCCCGATCGGCCCTTCGTCGCGTTGAAGCTGGCCACGTCCATCGACAGTCGCATCGCCGATGCGGCCGGACACTCGCAGTGGGTCTCCGGGGAGGAAGCGCGGGCGCACGTGCACTGGCTGCGCGCCGGCTTCGACGCCATCGCGGTGGGCGGCACCACCGCGCTCAAGGACGACCCGGACCTGACGGTTCGCGGCGTCGTCACGCCGCGCCGGACTCCGGTCCGCATCGTGTTCGACCGCCGCGCGATGCTGAATCCCAGCGCGAAGCTGGTCCGCACCGCCCGCGAAGTGCCCACATGGATCGTCGCGTCGCCGCAGGCCCCGGCGGGGAGCGTCGCCTCGCTCGAGCAGAACGGTGTGCGCGTGTTCCTCCCAGCGTCGTTGGCCGAAGGGCTCGCGCAGCTGCGGGCGGCGGGGATCCAGTCGTTGCTGTGCGAGGGCGGCGGGGCCCTGGGGGCGAAACTCATCGCCGACGGCCTCGTGGACCGGCTCTACTGGATTCAGTCCCCCGTGTGGCTCGGCGACGGCGCCATTCCGGCCTTTCCGGGCGTGCCCGACGCCCGCATCGACAAGGCGCCGCACTGGGTCCCGGTGGAGCGCCGCGCGTTGGGCCCCGATACATTATTGGTATTGGACCGGACGCTATGTTTACCGGCATCGTGAGCGCCGTCGGGCGCGTGGAGTCCGTATCCCCTAATGGGGGAAGCGGGAAGGGGGATGGGGGAAGGGTGCTGCGCATCCGTGCTCCATTCCGCGGCCTCAAAAAGGGTGAGAGCATCGCGATCAACGGCGCGTGTCTCACCGTGGAGCGCCTGGTAAAGGGTGGCTTCACGGTCCACGTCGTGCAGACGACGGAGGGCCGGACGCTCTTCGCCGAGTACGCGGCGGGGCGCCGCGTGAACTTGGAGCGCGCGCTGCGCGCGACGGACCGGCTCGGCGGGCATTTCGTTCAGGGCCACGTCGATGGCGTCGGCACGGTCGAGCGGGTGGTCGAGCAGGGGGACGCCTTACTGCTCGACATCCGCGTGCCGCCCGACGTGGACGAGGCCACCGTCGCCCACGGCTCGATCGCGGTGGACGGGGTGAGTCTCACCGTGAACGCGCGGCCGGCGCAGGGTGTTATTCAAGTGTCCCTGATTCCCTTCACCCGGGCGCAGACGACGCTCGGGGCGCTGCGGCCCGGGGACCGGGTCCATGTGGAAGGGGACGTGCTGGGCAAGTACATGAGACAACTATGGCATTCGGATCGGTAGAGCGGGCGATCGCGGACATCCGCGCAGGGAAGCTGGTCATCGTCGCGGACGACGAGGCCCGCGAGAACGAGGGCGACCTGATCGGCGCGGCCGACCTGGTCAGCCCCGAGATGATCAATTTCATGGCGACGTTCGGGCGCGGGCTGATCTGCCTGACGCTCACGCCCGAGCGCTGCCAGGCCCTGGGGCTTCCCCAGATGGCCGAGCACAACACCGAATCGCACGAGACGGCGTTCACGGTCAGCATCGACGCCGCGGCGCGGTTCGGCGTCACCACCGGCATATCGGCCGCCGACCGCGCGATGACGATCAAGGTGGCGATTGACCCCGCGACCGTTCCGGCGGACCTGCGTCGCCCTGGGCACGTGTTCCCGTTGCGGGCCCGGCCCGGCGGCGTGCTGCAGCGCGTCGGCCAGACGGAGGCGAGCATCGACCTGGCGCGGCTCGCGGGGCTCTACCCGGCCGGCGTGATCTGCGAGATCCTCAACCCCGACGGCTCGATGGCCCGGCGGCCCGAGCTGGAGGCGTTCGCGCGCCGGCACGACCTGTCCTTCATCAGCGTCGCCCAGCTCGTCGAGTACCGGCTCGCCAAGGAGCGGCTGGTGCACCGGGTGGCCGACGCGCGGCTGCCGACGCCCTACGGGGAGTTCCGCATCATCGGCTACCGCAACGACGTCGACGCGGCGGAGCACGTGGCGTTGGTGTACGGTGACGTGTCGGGCCGGCGGAACGTGCTGGTGCGCATGCACTCCAAGTGCCTCACGGGCGACGTCTTCGGCTCGGCCCGCTGCGATTGCGGCTGGCAGCTGCACAGCGCCATGCGGATGGTCGCGCAGGAGGGGCACGGGGTCATCGTCTATCTCGATCAGGAGGGCCGCGGCATCGGGCTCCTCAACAAGCTCAAGGCGTACGAGCTCCAGGACGCCGGACGCGACACCGTCACGGCCAACGAGGAGCTGGGGTTCAAGCCCGACCTGCGCAATTACGGCATCGGGGCGCAGATCCTGCTCGACCTCGGCCTCTCGTCCATTCGCATCCTCACTAACAACCCCCGCAAGCTGGTCGGGCTGGAGGGGTACGGGCTGGAGATCGTCGAGCGCGTGCCGATCGTGCCGCCGCCGTCCGACGAGAACCGCGCCTACCTCGACGTCAAGCGCGACAAGCTCGGCCACTTTCTCACGCACTGACCTGTGGCCGAGATCCAAGGCACCCCCCGCGCGCCCGGCAAGCGGCGGGTCGCCGTCGTCGTGAGTCGCTTCAACGAGGAAGTGACGCGCCGTCTGCTGGACGGGGCGCGCCGTTGCCTCACCGAGCACCGCGTTCCCGACGGCGCGGTGGATGTGATCTGGGTGCCGGGGGCGTTCGAGCTGCCGGTCGCCGCGGAAGCCGCCGCGGCGAGCGGTCGCTACGGCGCGATCGTCGCGCTGGGGTGCGTGATTCGCGGCGAGACCGCCCACTTCACCTACGTCGCCGGCGAGGCGGCGCGCGGCCTCTCCAACGTGGCGCTGGCCCACCGGCTCCCGGTCGGGTTCGGCGTGCTGACCACCGACACCGAGGAGCAGGCGCTGGCGCGGTCGGGTGGCCCCGCCGGCGACAAGGGGTACGACGCGGCCGAGGCCGCTCTGCGCACGGCCGACGCGCTTCACCAGCTCGACCGTGCAGCGCCCCGAGACTAAGGCGCGCGCCCGCGCGCTGCAGATTCTCTACTCCTGGGACCTGACCGGGCAGCCCTCCATCGAAACGGTCGTCGCCCGCATCGCCCGCATTTACGGCCGGGCGCCCGAGGGCTACGATCGCGGCGCCGACCTCGCCGCGCGCGCGGCGGCGGGCCGCGCCGAATACGACCGGCGCATCGCCGACGCGGCCGAGCATTGGCGTCTCACCCGGGTCGCGGCCGTCGAACGCAACATCCTGCGGGTCGCCCTCGCCGAACTGGATGAAGGGCTCACGCCTCCCAAAGTGGTGATCGCGGAGGCCGTCAAGCTCGCGCACTGGTTCGCCGGCTCCAAGGCGCCGGCGTTCGTGAACGGGGTCCTCGACACCGTGGCGCGCGAGCTCGGCGTGCTGTGAGGGTCCTCCTGGTCAACTGGAACGACCGCGACAACCCGCACGCCGGCGGCGCCGAGATCCACCTGCACGAGATCTTCGGGCGGCTCGCCCGCCGCGGCCACGCCGTCGACCTCGTCGCGAGCGGCTGGCGGGGGGCCGCGCCGCGCGCCGAGCTCGACGGCATGCGCGTGTTCCGGACCGGCGGCCGCCACAGCTTCGCGCTGCGCGGCCGGCCGCTCGTGCGCGAGCGCCTCCGCGCGGAGCGCTACGACGTGGTCGTCGAAGACATCAACAAGCTGCCGCTGTTCCTCGCGGGGATGACGCGGTTACCGTTTCTCGTGATCGTCCCGCATCTGTTCGGCGCGACCGCCTTCCGGGAGGCGAGCTGGCCGATCGCCGCGATCGTGTGGGCGGCGGAGCGGCCGCTCCCTTGGGCGTACCGCCGCGCCCGTTTCCACGCGATCAGCGACAGCACGCGGGACGACCTGGTGGCGCGCGGACTGCCGCGCGAGCGCATTGAGGTCGTGTATCCCGGGGTCGACGCGGAGTGGTATCGGCCGGACCCGACAGTCGCGCGGGCCGAACGCCCCACGTTCCTGTACGTCGGCCGACTCAAGCGTTATAAAGGAGTGGAGATCGCCCTGCGCGCGCTCGCCGAGGCGCGTCGCGCCCGTCCGGAGGTGACCCTGGAGATCGCGGGGCAGGGGGACGACCTGCCGCGGCTTCGGGCGGTGGCGCGCCGGCTCGGCCTGGACGCCGCGGTGCGCTTCCTGGGATTCGTCCCCGAAGAGGAAAAGCGGCGGCTGCTGCGCCGCGCCTGGGCCGTCGTGTTCCCGAGTCCCAAGGAAGGGTGGGGCATCTCCAACGTCGAGGCCGCCGCCTGCGGCACGCCGGCGGTGGCCTCCGACAGCCCGGGCCTCAGGGAATCGGTGCGGCACGGCGAAACCGGGTACCTGGTACCGCACGGCGATGCGCACGCCCTGGCCGAGCGGCTGCTCGCGCTCGCGGCCGATCCCGCCCTCGTGGCGCGGCTGGGCCGCGGCGCGCGGGCCTTCGCCGAGACGCTGTCCTGGGAACGCACCGCGACGGCCACGGAGGCGCAGCTCTCGCGCCTCATCGCGGAGGGAGGCGGACCGTGACCCGGCAGATCAAGATCCGTGACTTGCTCGCCCGCAAGGGCGATCCGCTCGAGCTCGAGCCGCTGACAGGCGACGCGGGGCTCGATCGCGTCATCCCTAATCCTGAAGCTTCGAGTCCCGGGCTCGTGCTCGCGGGCTTCACGGCGCGCTTCGTCGGGGACCGCCTCCACGTCCTCGGCGAAACGGAAATCAGTTATCTGAACTCCCTCGCGCCCGAGCGGCGCCGCGCGGCGCTGGAGACGTTCTTCTCCTTCGATCTGCCCGGCGTGGTTGTCACCAAGGGCCAGGATCCGCCGCCGGAGCTGCTCGAGCTGGCGCGCGGCAAGGGCGTCGCGGTCATCCGCACGCGGCTGAAGACGGCGGAGTTCTTCCGGCGCCTGCGGCCGTTCCTCGACGCGGTGTTCGCCGCGGCGACGACGGTGCACGGCTCGCTCGCGGACGTGTTCGGCGTGGGGCTGCTGTTCACGGGCCGCTCGGGGATCGGCAAGAGCGAGTGCGTCCTCGACCTGGTCGAGCGCGGCCACCGCCTCGTCGCCGACGACGTGGTGCACATCACCCGGCACGGCAACGACATCCTCATGGGCCGCGGCCACGAGCTGTCACATCATTTCATGGAGATCCGCGGCGTGGGCCTCATCGATATCAAGGGGCTGTTCGGCGTCCGCGCCGTGCGTCAGCAGAAGCGCATCGAGGTCGTGGTCCAGCTGGAAGACTGGGACGCGAATCGCGAGTACGACCGCACGGGGCTCGACACGCGGGAGACCGTCCTGCTCGACGTGCATCTGCCGCTCGTCACCGTGCCCCTGAACCCGGGCAAGAACCTCACCGTGATCTGCGAGGTCGTCTCGATGAACCACCTGCTCCGCTACGGCGGCGTGGACTCGGCCAAGGCGTTCAACGAGCGGCTGATCCGCACCATGCGCGAGCGGACCGAGGTGGAAGAGTATCTCGAGGAAGACTATGAGTGAGCCGCTGCGCGGGATCGTCGTGTCGCATGCGGCCGTCGCGCAGTCTCTGGTGACGGCGGTCGCCGCCATCGCCGGCGTGGAGGACGCTCTCGTGCCGGTGAGCAACGAAGGGTGCGACGGACGCGCCCTCACCGACCGGCTCACGGCCGCGATCGGCGGGAAGCCCGCGGTACTGTTCGTGGACCTGCCCGGGGGGTCGTGCCTCACGGGCGCGGTGCGCTACGCGCACGGGAAACCGGACCTCGCGGTTGTCACCGGGGTCAACCTCGCGATGCTGCTCGACTTTGTCTTCCACCGCGACGTGTCGCCGGCCGAAGCTGCCAAGCGGGCCGCGGAGGCGGGCGCCCGCGCGATCCGCACGCCCGCCGCATGAGCATCGCGCTCTACCGCGTCGACGACCGGCTCATCCACGGGCAAGTCGTGGTCGGCTGGGGCCAGCCGCTGGATGCGGCGTTCATCGTCCTCGTGGATGACGAGGTCCGCTCCAGCGAGTGGGAGCAGGACCTCTATCGCATGGGCGTGCCGCCGCACATCGAAGTCATCTTCGCCTCGGTCGAGGAGGCGCGGCGCCGCCTCCCCGAGTGGAACGCCGACCCGCGCCCCGGCATCCTGCTCGCCGGCGACATCGACACCATCGCCGCGATCGCGGGCGACGGGGGCGGCCAGATCCGGCAGGTCAACATCGGCGGCGTGCACCATCGCGCCGGGCGCCAGGAGCGCCTGCGCTACGTGTACCTGACCGACGCGGAAGCGAACAAGCTCCGGCAGCTCGCCGCGCGCGGCATCGAGATCACCGCGCAGGACGTCCCCACCGCGCGCGCCGTGCCGCTGGAGGAGTTCGTATGAACATCGACGTCCAGCTCGCCCTGCTGCTGTGGGGGACCCTGGTTGGGCTCGACCTGGTGAGCGTGCCCCAGATGATGATCGCCCGGCCGCTCGTCGCGGCGGCGGGGGCGGGGCTCATCGTCGGCGACCTGGAGACTGGGCTGCGCCTGGGCGTGCTGTTCGAGCTGTTCCAGCTCGACATCCTCCCCGTCGGAGCCGTGCGCTACCCGGAGTACGGGCCCGCCAGCGTCGTCGCCGTGAGCGCCGGCCACCTGCTCGTCGGCCCCCTGAGCCTCGGCGTCGGCGCCGTGGTCGGCCTGTTCGTCGGCATGGTCGGGGGGATGGCCATCCACGTGATGCGCCGGAGCACCGCCCGGGCGCTGCAACGGGCGGCGGCGGCGCTTGAGGCCGGAAACGCCGACGTGCTGGTGCGCGTGCACGTGGGTGGCATCGTCCGCGACGGCATCCGCGCCGCGCTCGTTACCGCCACAGGACTGGCGCTCGCCTGGGCGGCACGCATCGTGCTCACGGCAACGCTCACGCCGCGCGGCGCCGGGCTGCTCGCCGCAGCCGCCACCGGCGCCGGGATCGCCGCCGGAACCATGGGGGCGCTGCGGATCACCGGCCACGGACCGAACCTGCGCTGGTTCGCCGTAGGGCTCACCTGTGGCGCCATCGCCGCGTGGCTCCGGTGAGGTGGCACTTCGGCACCGCCCTGCTGCGACTGTTCACGGTGCAGGGCTCGTGGAACTACGAGCGCATGATGGGCGTCGGCGCCGGCGTGGCGGAAGAGCCGCTGCTGCGCGATCTCCCCGGCGGGCCGGCCGGACCGGCGTATCGCTCGGCGCTGGCGCGCGGGGCGCGGTTCTTCAACGCGCATCCGTATCTCGCTGGCCTCGCCGTGGGCGCCGCCGCCCGCGCCGAGCACGACGGCGCCCCAGCCGATCAGATCGAGCGGCTGCGCACCGCCCTGTGCGGCCCGCTCGGCTCCGTCGGCGATCGCCTCGTGTGGGCCGGGTGGCTGCCGCTGACGGCCGGCCTCGCCATCGCCGGCGTGGCCCTGGGGTTGGGGTGGTCGGCGGTGCTCGGGTTCCTGGTCGTCTACAACGTCGGCCACGTGGCGCTGCGGTGGTGGGCGCTGCACCAGGGATGGCGGCTGGGGCTCAAGGTGGTCGCCGCCCTGCAGGCCCCGTGGCTGCAGCGGGCAATCGCGCTGGCGGGTCCGGGGATGGCGCTCGGTGCGGGGCTCGGCTTGCCGCTCGCGGCGGTATGGCTGGCCGGCGCGTTCGAGCCGTGGGCGCGGATCGCGCTCGCCGGGTTCGCCGGGGCGGGGCTGCTCCTGCTGTGGATGCTGCCGCGGCAGGTCAGCGGGCTGCGGCTGGGGCTGGGGCTGGTGGCGGTCGCGCTGGTCGCGGCGTGGCTATGGCCGTGATCGAGCGCGAGGCCAAGATCGTCAACCCGCTCGGGATGCACGCGCGTCCCGCGGCGGAGTTTGTCAAGGTGGCCGGGAGGTTCAAGTGCGGGGTCGAGGTGCGCAAGGACGAGCTTGCCGTCAACGGCAAGAGCATCATGGGGGTCATGATGCTGGCGGCGGAGTGCGGCTCCTCGATCCTCATCAAGACGGACGGCGAGGATGCCGAGGCGTGCATGGAGGCGCTGTTAGCGCTGGTCGCCGATGGGTTCCACGAGATGCATCTGACCGGCTCCGAGGCGGACGAGGCGGCGGAGGAAGCGGAATGAGCGAGCGGTTGTTGAAGGGCATCGGCGTGTCGCCGGGGATCGCGATCGGCCCGGCGGTGATCGTGCGCTCGGGGCTGCCCGACGTGCCGCATCGCGTCGTGCCGCGACAGCAGGTGGAGAAGGAAGTGCGGCGCCTCCGCGCGGCGGTGCGGGACGTCAAGCGCCACATCGCCGAGCTCAAGGCCCGCGCCGAGGACCGCGCCGGGCCCGACCAGGCCCGCATCTTCGACGCCCAGATTCTGATGCTCGAGGACCGTGAGTTTCTCACCGGCATCGCGAACCTCATCCGCGAGAACCACCTCACGGCCGAAAAGGCGTTCGAGTTCAAGGTGCTGGAGGTCCGGGATCTGTGGGCGGCGACCCGCAGCGCGCGGCTCAAGGAGCGGCTCGCGGACCTGAACGGCCTGGCGATCCGCATGATCCAGCACCTGATGCACCGCGCGGACGAGGAGCTCGAGCGCATCAGTCGGGCCTCGATCCTCGTCGCCCGCGAGATCGGGCCCGGCCTCACCGTGCAGTTCGATCGCGAGCAGGTGATCGCGCTGGTGAGCGAGGAGGGCACCAAGACGTCGCACGCGGCGATCCTCGCGCATTCGATGGGCATGCCGGCCGTCATGGGCCTCCCCGCGGCCGTGGAGCGCATCGACGCCGGGGCGATGCTGATCGTGGACGGGACGCAGGGCACCGTGCTCGTCGACCCGACGGCGGAGGAGATCGCCGCCGCCCGGGACCGCGACGCGCGCCGCCGCGAGCTGGACCTGCAGATGGAGGCGGTCGTCGACCAGCCGGCTGTCACGACTGACGGCCAGCGCATCGTGCTGCGCGGCAACGTCGATCTGCCGGACGAGATCGCCGAGGCGCGAGAGCACCGCGCCGAAGGGGTCGGCCTGCTGCGCACCGAGTTCCTGATCACCTCGCACGCCAGCCTGCCCACTGAAGACGAGCAGGCGGCCTACTTCCGCCGCGTCGGGGAAGCGTTCCCCGGGCATCCGATCGTGGTGCGCACGTACGACCTGGGGGGCGACAAGTTCCCCGCGGCGTTCCGCGCCGCGCCGGAGGCGAACCCGTTCCTCGGCTGGCGCGCGATCCGCGTCTGCCTCGACCAGCCGGAAGTGTTCCGCACCCAGATCCGGGCGGCGCTGCGCGCGGCCGCGCACGTCCAGATCCAGCTGATGATCCCGCTCGTCACGCGCCTCGAGGAGGTGGACGTGACACGCGAGCTGGTCGCGGAGGAAGGCGAGCGGCTCGCGCGCGCCGGCATCGAAGCGGCGCGCAGCGTGCCGGTGGGCGTCATGGTGGAAACGCCGGCGGCCGCGGTGATGGCCGATCGGCTCGCCGAGGTCGCCGATTTCCTCAGCGTGGGGACCAACGACCTCACCCAGTACACGCTCGTCGTCGACCGCGGTAACGCGCGGCTCGCGGACCGGTTCACGCCGCACGATCCCAGCGTGCTCCGCCTGCTGAAGCTCGTCGCCAACGCGGCGCAGGCCGCCAAGAAGCCGGCGAGCGTGTGCGGCGAGATGGCCTCCGAGCCGGTGTCGGCGTTCCTGCTGCTCGGGCTCGGCTACGAGACGCTGTCGGTCGCGCCGCCCGCGCTGCCGCTGCTCAAGTGGGTGATCCGCCAGGTGAGCCTCGCCGCCGCGCGCTCCGCCGCCGATGCCGCCCTCGCCGCGCGCTCGGCGTCGCTCGCGCTCGACATCGTGCGGTTCGCCCTCGCCGACACCGTCGATTTGCAGCTCATCGATCCCGGCGCCCCGTTGCCCGCCGCGCGGCGCAAAGCTACCTTGAACCGTTGAGGCCATCCCCGATGCCCGCAGCCCGCCACGTGTTCACCTCCGAGTCGGTCACGGAGGGACACCCCGACAAGATCGCCGACCAGATCTCTGACGCGGTTCTGGACGCCATCCTGGCCAGCGACCCGGCCGCCCGCGTTGCCTGCGAGACCCTCGTGACGACCGGCATGGCCGTCGTGGCGGGGGAGATCACGACCTCCACGTACGTCCACATCCCCGACATCGTCCGCGGCACCATCACGTCCATCGGCTACACCGACGCCAACTTCGGCTTCGATGCGCAGACGTGCGCCGTGCTCACGACGATCGACAAACAGTCGTCCGACATCGCCCTCGGCGTCGACCGCGGCGGGGCGGGCGATCAGGGGATGATGTTCGGCTATGCGACGCAGGAGACGCCGTCGCTCATGCCGCTGCCCATCGTGCTCGCGCACCGTCTCGCCGAACGGCTGGCCGCGGCGCGCAAGAACGGCGACCTCGCGTGGCTGCGCCCCGACGGCAAGACGCAGGTCAGCATCATCTACGAGGGCGACCGGCCGGTGGGCGTCAGCAAAGTCGTCGTGTCGACCCAGCACTCCGATCTCGTAGACGCGGCCGACCTGCGCGCCGGGGTCGTGAGCCAGGTCGTGCAGCCGGTGCTGGGCGCGGCGGGCTTCGAGGCGGTGGAGGCAGACATCCTCGTCAACCCCACGGGCCGGTTCGTCGTTGGCGGCCCGCAGGGCGACGCCGGCCTCACGGGGCGCAAGATCATCGTGGACACGTACGGCGGCATGGCCCGGCACGGCGGCGGAGCCTTCAGCGGCAAGGACCCCTCCAAGGTCGATCGCTCCGCCTCCTACGCGATGCGCTGGGTCGCCAAGAACGTCGTGGCGGCGGGCCTGGCCACGCGCTGCGAGACGCAGGTGGCGTATGCCATCGGCGTCGCCGACCCGGTCTCCATCATGATCGAGACGTTCGGCACGGCCACCGTCGCCCCCGCGGCGATCGAAGAGGCCGTCCGCGAGGTGTTCGACCTGACGCCCGCCGGCATCATCAAGGCCCTGAAGCTGCGCGCGCCGATTTATCGGCCCACGGCGACGTACGGGCACTTCGGGCGCGCGCCGGAACGACGCCGCGTGGGGGAACACGACGTCGAGCTGTTCACCTGGGAGCAGACCAACCGGGTCGAGGATCTGCGCCTGGCGGTGCAGCGCTCCAAGCACTACCGCACCCAGCAGGCGAGCGCATGACCACCACCGCGCACTCCGCCGAGCACGACGTCAAGGACCTCGGCCTGGCGGCGGCAGGGCGCCGGCGCACCGAATGGGCCGAGCGTTCGATGCCGGTGCTGCGGCAGATCCGCGAGCGCTTTGCGGTGGAGCGACCGCTCGCCGGCCGCCGGCTCTCGGCCTGCCTGCACGTCACGGCGGAGACGGCGAACCTCGCGGTGACGCTGAAGGCCGGGGGCGCCGACGTGGCGCTGTGCGCCTCGAATCCCCTGTCTACGCAGGACGACGTCGCCGCCCATCTCGTCAAGGATCACGGGCTGAAGGTCTTCGCCATCAAGGGCGAGGACCACGACAGCTACTACGACCACATCCGCGCGGCGCTCGCGCACCGGCCCGACATCACAATGGACGACGGGGCGGACCTCGTGGGCGCCCTGCACATGATCGCGCTGAACCGCCTCGACGATCTGGCGCCGCCGGTGCGGCGCTGGGTGGAGCGGCTCGCGGCCGGCGACCGCCAGCAGCTCGTGACCGGAGTGCTCGGCTCCACCGAGGAGACCACGACGGGCGTGATCCGCCTCAAGGCCATGGCCAAGGACGGCGTGCTGCAGTTCCCGGTGATCGCGGTCAACGACTCCGACACGAAGCATCTCTTCGACAACCGCTACGGCACCGGCCAGTCCACGCTCGACGGTATCCTGCGCGCCACCAACCTGCTGATCGCCGGGAGCACGGTCGTGGTGGCGGGGTATGGATGGTGTGGGCGCGGGTTTGCGCTGCGGGCGCGGGGCGCGGGGGCGAACGTCATCGTCACCGAAATCGATCCCCTGAAGGCGCTCGAAGCGCAAATGGACGGCTACCGGGTGCTCCCGATGGCCGACGCCGCGCCGCTCGGCGACGTGTTCGTGACGCTTACGGGGAACGTGCACGTGATCCGCCTCGAGCACATGCGGGCCATGAAGGAGGGCGCCATCATCGCCAACTCGGGCCACTTCAACGTGGAGATCGACCTCGAAGGTCTGCAGCGCGCCGGCCAGGGCCCCGTGCCCGCGCGCGATTTCGTGGACGAGTGGCGGCTCGAGGGCAAGTCCCTCTTCGTGCTCGCCGACGGGCGGCTCGTGAACCTGGCGGCGGCGGAAGGGCACCCCGCGAGCGTGATGGACATGTCGTTCGCCAATCAGGCGCTGGCGGCGGAGTACGTCGTCCGCCACGGCGGCGACTTGGGGCGCGACGTGCACCGGATTCCCCGCGAGCTGGACCGCGAGATCGCCCGCTTAAAGCTACAGGCGATGGGCGTCGCGATCGACACGCTCACGCCGGAGCAGCAGAAATACCTCGCCTCCTGGGATATGGGCACGTAGTGGCCGACATGCTCGAAGTCCGGGTGGCCCACCTGGGACTCGACCGCACGACCAATACTCCGGTCGTCATTCTCCAGGAGAAGGAGGGCGAGCGGGTGTTGCCGATCTGGATCGGGCCCGCGGAGGCGAGTGCGATCGCGATGGAGCTGGCGGGCGTCAAGTTCTCCCGGCCGCTGACCCACGATCTGCTCAAGCAGGTGATCGTCGGGCTCGGCGCGGACCTGCGCAAGGTGATCATCACCCAGGTCAAGGACAACACCTACTACGCCGAAATGCACATCTATCGCGGCGACACCGTGATTCAGATCGATGCCCGTCCCTCGGACTCGATCGCGGTCGCGCTGCGGCTGCGCGCCCCGATTTTCACGAGCGAGAACCTGCTCGAGCTGACGTCGATCGACACCGGCGACGGGCAGACCGAGGCGGGCCCGCAGGCGCTCGATCCCGATTCCCTGAAGACCTACCTCCAGAACCTCGATCCTGAAGATTTCGGCAAGTTCACGCCCTGAGCTGCGCCTCGCCCTCCTCGCCCTGCTGATGGGCGGCGGAGCCGGCGTGCTCGAGGGGCAACGCGCCGCGGTGACGGGCGTGGTGTGGCGCGGTGGGCGGCGGGCCGGCCCGCTGCCAGGGGCGTGGGTCGTGTTGCACCGCGTCACCATGCGCGGCGGCGGGGCGGTGGATTCGGTGCGGTCGGATCCGCGTGGCCACTTCCGCCTGGCCGTCAGCCGGCCCGACACCTCCGCGATCTACCTCGTCAGCACGCTGCACGCCGGCGTCGCGTACTTCTCCGCGCCCCTCCCGCTCCCGCCGCAGGGGACGCGCAGCGCCGACACGCTGTTCGTCTGGGACACCACCTCCGCCGGCGCGCCGCTCACCATCAGCCGGCGGTTGCTGACCGTCGCCCGGCCGAAGCCGGATGGGACGCGCGATGTGCTGGAAATCATCGAGCTGAACAACGCCGACACGCGTACGCGCGTGGCGCCGGACACGGTCCGGCCCACCTGGGCAGGCGCGATCCCGGCGGAGGCGATCCAATTCCAGGCGGGGCAGGGGGACTTCTCTGCCCAGGCGGTGACGCGCCGCGGGGACAGCGTCCTCGTCTTCGGCCCTGTCCAGCCGGGCGGGCCGCGCCAGCTCACCTACGGGTACGTGCTGCCCACGACCGGCCGGCCCGTCGCGGTGCCCATCGATCAGGAGGTGGCGGAGCTGGACCTGCTGCTCGAGGACACGACCGCGCGCGCGGGCGCGCCGGCGCTCGTGGCCCTCGGCGTCACCGCCATCGAGGACCGCCGCTTCGCGCGCTATCGCGCGGGCCCGGTGCGCGCGGGCGCGCCGGTCACCATCGAGTTCCCGAGCGGCCCGTTCCGCTTGGAGCGTCTTGTGCCCGCGATCGCGGTCGCAGCGGCGGGGGCGCTGGCGGTGGGGATGTTCATCGCGTTGAAAAAGAAGACGTCTGACGTCAGCCCTCAGACCTCAGACGTCTGATGTCAGACGTCTTGCGCCGGCGTCGGGGATTGCCTAACGTAGCTCCGTAACTGCGAACGGGGCATTACGGAAGCCGGTGCGAGTCCGGCGCGGCCCCGCCACTGTAACGGGCAGATTGTGGTCGGCTCACAGCCACTGGGTGTTTATCACTCGGGAAGGCGAGCCGACCGCCCGAAGCCAGGAGACGTCTCCGTTCGCGCCACCTCGCAGATCCCTCGCGGGAGGGATGGTGGCGCTGCGCATTGGGCGCAGACGCTTCCCCATCTCCGCTCCGTCGGGGGTGGGGATTTTGCTTTGGCTCAACGCCCCCACCTCGTCGGCCTGCTGCTGGCCATCGCGGCGTGCAGCCGCGGCGAGCCGCGCGTCGCAGGTACGATCGCCGTCACCGACGACGCGGGGTCGAAGCCATCGCCGCGCGGCACCCCGACCTCGTCGTGCTCTACGCGTCCGCCCTGAACGAGACCGCGGCGCGGCAGCTCGAGCGGATCGGCATTCCGGCGGTCATCCTGCGCCAGGACCTGCTCGAGCACGTCGCCCGCGACGCCCGTTTGCTGGGCCGCCTCACCGGGCACGAGGCGGGCGGGGATTCGGTCGCCCGGGCGGTGCTCGCGGTACTCGACGCCCCACCCTCCTGGCCCACCTCGGCGCGCCGCCGGCGCGTGGCCTTCGTGGTGTGGGACAATCCCCCCATGATCATCGGCGCGGGAAGCTTTCTCGATCAGCTGGCCGAGCTGGCGGGGGCGCACAACGCGTTCCATGACATCAACTCGGCCTCCGCGACCGTATCGCTCGAGACCATCGCCGCGCGCGATCCGGACGTGGTGATGACGATCGCCGACTCGGACGAGGCCAGGACTCCGGCGTTCGTCACCGCCCGCGAATGGCAGACGGTGCGCGCGGTGAGGGAACGGCGCGTGCTGACGCTCCCCGGCGCGCTGTTCGGCCGTCCCTCGCCGCGCGCCGCCGAGGCGGTCGCCGAGCTGCGCCGGCGGATCGAGGCGCTGCCATGAAGTGGGCCGGCCTGACGGCGCTCGCCGTGCTCGCCTTCGCCCTCGCGGTGCTGCTCGGCCCGGCGCACGTGCCGCTCGCCGAGCTGTGGCGGTCGCCCATCGTGCGCGATCTGCGCCTGCCGCGGGCCGT
>WNGA01003348.1_pt1 | contig 24042 bp, 25 predicted proteins | sample 5400061 | NCBI WGS metagenome assembly WNGA01 (sample SAMN13153366, study PRJNA577476) | soil metagenome | isolation source: 100 cm soil or saprolite under grassland replicate 2 | place: USA:California | collected 2016-06-15
CTGCTCGGACATCCCGAAACCACGCCGCGAGACATCCAGCTGATGCAGGCGGCCGGCTTAGGCTGGGCCAGGCTCGACATGCCCTGGCGGAGCATCGAGCCGAGCTGCAAGAACTGCTATGACTGGGATGACCTGGACCGGGTCGTGGGTGCCCTTAGCGTGGCCGGCATCAAGATCATGGCCCGCATCGATCACGCCCCACCCTGGTCGCGAGTGGTCCCGGCCGAAAACGGCCCGCCTGACGATATGTTCGACTACGCCGACTTCGTCCAGTCCGTTGCGCGGCGCTACCGGGCCGACTCACCCAAGGGGACCATTCAGGCGATCCAGGTTTGGAACGAGCCGAACCTCAATCGCGAGTGGGCCGGGGCGCTGATCAACCGCGATCAGGCCAAACAGTACATGTACATGCTCAAGCAGACTTTCCAAATGGTCAAGGAGGTCGATCCATCCAAGATCATCATCAGTGCCGGGCTATCGCCGACCGGGACGAATGACGGCACGGCCCAGCCGGATGACGTCTACCTGGGCTGGCTCTACAAGGCCGACCTGGCCCTATACTCGGACGTGATCGGCATGCATGGGGCTGGCTACAACCACGCCCCCGAAGCCGACCCAGGCTCGGACCCGGCCTATCCCCACCCGTCGTTCTACTTCCGCCGCATCGAGGGACTGCGGGCGATCATGGAGGCCAACGGCGACGCCAACAAGCAGGTCTGGCTCAACGAGTTCGGCTGGACGACCGATCCGATTCATCCCGACCGGACCTTCTACGCCGTGACGCCCGACGTCCAGGCAGATTACATCGTGCGGGCATTCAAGTTTGCTCGCGAGCGGTGGACGCCCTGGATCGGCGTGATGTTCGTGTGGAACATGGCCGACCCAACCTGGACTCAGGACAACGAGCAGTACTGGTGGAGCATCACCAACCCTGACGGCACGACGCGACCCGCGTATGACGCGCTCGCGGGCGCACGCGCGAGTGGCCTGCTGCCGTAGAGCTTAGCCGCGCTACCCGCTCTTCAGTACCGCGACCGTGAGGGAGCGGACCGGTCACCCAGCGGCCGCTCCCTCACGGTCGCGGTACTGAAGCATCGTGGGAGTCGGCTAAACTTGGGAACGTTGAACTTGGAACTTTCGCTCTCGACCTCCTGGAACGGCAGTCGCCACCAGCGAGTCGCTGGCATCGTCGAGGAGCACCGCGGGCTGGGCTTCAGGCAGCTCGAGGCGTACTGCCACTTTACGCCAGATCAGCTCGAGGAGCTGCGGCGTGAGGCGGGCGACCGCGAGGTGGTTATCAGCAGCCTCCACAGCCCCTGCCCCGTGGCGGTCGACGACAGCGGAGCGCGGGCTCGCTGGGGCGACTGGCTGGCATCGACGGTGGAGAGCGAGCGCGTCTACGGCGTCGATGCGATCAAGCGAACGATCGACTTCGCATCCGAGGTCGGCGCCCGCGGGGTTGTGATCCACCTTGGCAACGTTGGCATCTTCCCGCGCCAGCGGACGATCGTCGATGCGATCGCCCAACACGGTCGCTCCAGTGAGGAGCATCGGCGGCTGGTAGACGAGGCCTGGCGCGAGCGCGAGTCCAGAAAAGGCCCTCACCTCGACGCCGCGCTCCGAAGCATTCGCGCCCTGGGCGAGCACGCCGCCGGAACGCCGGTTCGACTCGGCGTCGAGGCTCGGGACGGCTACCACGAGATCCCAAGTCTGGATGAAGTGGCCGACGTCCTGTCCGCCTGCGACGGACTGCCGGTCTATTACTGGCACGACGCCGGGCACGGCGCCAAGCTCGAATACGCCGGGTTCGTCGAACACGAGGACTATCTCCGCCGCTATGGCGATCGCATGCTGGGAATGCACATCCACGACACGCTCGCAGGCCGTGACCACCTGGCGCCCGGCCAGGGTGAGACCGACTTCGCGATGCTCGCGCGCTACCTCCGTCCAGAGACGATCCGGACGGTGGAGCTTCATTCCCACGTCACCCCCGAGCAGATCAGCCACGCGGTGCAACTGCTCAGCCAGCTGGGGATCGGCTCGACGGGCGCCAGCCCCGAGGCCCTCCAGATAGGACTGTGGGATTCGCCGCCGGCGGACGCCCCCACCCCAACCCCTCCCCCAAGCTTGGGGGAGGGGTTGGGGTGGGGCCCCTGACCGACTGCGCGCTACGCCCAGGTCATCTACCCGGCCGTCCGACCGCCGTCGACCAGGAGTGAGGTGCCGGTCACGAAGGTTGAGGCGTCCGAGGCGAGGAAGAGGGCTGGGCCGACGATCTCCCACGGCTCGGCAAAGCGGCCAACGGGGTAACGGCTGAGCAGCCGCTGGTAGGTGTCGCGGTCCGCTACCAGCGGAGCGACCAGGTTAGTGTGCACGTGGCCGGGCGACAAGGCGTTGACCCGCACGTTGTACGGCGCCCACTCGAGCGCCAGGACCTGTGTCAGGCCGATCACGCCGTGCTTCGAGGCCGCGTAGCCGCCCTGACCCTCTCCACCGACGTGGCCATGGATGCTGGCGACGTTGATCATCCGTCCGGCGCCCTGGCGGACCATCAGCGCACCGACCGCTTTGGCGCAGTGGAAGACGCCGATCAGATTCACGTCCACGATCCGCCGAAACTCGTCAGGCGCCAGATCGAGGGCCGGCTTGCGGATGTTGATGCCGGGCACGTTGAAAGCGATGTCGATCCGCCCCAGTCCAGCGGCCGCCTCGCCCGCCATCGCCTCGACGCTCGACCAGTCGGTCACGTCGACGCGGATCGCCGTCGCTCGCCGGCCCAGCTCGCGCGCAGTCCTGGCCGTCGACTCCACCCCACCCAGGTCGATGTCGGCGACCGCGACGTCGGCGCCGAAGTGCGCGAGCCCCAGCGCGATCGCTCGGCCGATGCCGCCCGCCGCGCCCGTCACCAGCGCCGTCCGGCCGCGCAGGTCGAACAGCGACGCGATACGCTCGAGATCGCCCGGCAGGCGCGGCGCCTCATCGTCCACGCGCTCGATTGTACCGGAGCGCACCGCCGTCGAACCTCGGGTGAGGTCGCAGACAGCGGCTAGGAAGCATCACGGGGTAGCAGAACAAAGCTACCCCCATCCAGTGGACGAACCGCTCGAAAGTGCCGCTCGTCGAAGGTCAAAAGGCGTCGCGTGTTGAATCTTCTGGCGAGGATGACCAACGAGATATCGGCCAGCCCGAGATCGAGGTCTGCGTACTGGCGGTCGTATTCGAGGACCAACCTGTAATCGCCAGGCTCCAAGCAGACGACGTCGAGGTTGCCATCAGCCAGATCCTGCAGGTACGCCAGGCGGGCCGCTCGGCCCAGGCGCCGGGAAACCAAGTAATCAACCTCCGCGGACACCTGGGCCGGTAGTATGAGCTGGCCCGGCTCCTCCCTCAAGATGCGCCTGACGATGGGTCGGAGCGGGTCATCGCGGTCCACCAGCGCAATGAGCGGACCCGCGTCGACGATCAGAGTCAATCTTCGCCGAAGCCTTCGAGAAGCTCCTCCTCTGGAATGTCGGCGATCGACCCACCCGGTCCGCAAGCGACTCCATCCATAGCGAATCGCCGGGGCCGGGCCGCCTTACTGGCATAAGCCAGAATCGCATCGCGGAGGATCTCCGCCTGCGAACGGCCCTCCTCCGCCGCCAACCGCCTGAGGCGCTCGACGTGCTCGTCAGAAAGGTAGACGCTCGTCTTCTTCATGTGTGTAGGGTACCACGTAGGGCGGCGACCGGGCAACGGCGCCTGCTCCCCTCTGCCAGGTCACTTGTTGTACCATCACGCGGCTGACAGCCAGTGAGCGATACGCGCGCAGGACGCGCTCGCGCCCAGCCATTCGATGTGTATCTCCGGCGGTTCCTGCCCTTGAGCGAAGGGGTCGCCCGGCCCAGGTCGGGGTGGGCGTCCACGCTGCAGGCCCGCCCCCACCCCTCGCCCCTCCCCCAAGCTTGGGGGAGGGGCGAGGGGAGGGGGCCCGCGCTAGGTGACTGGTCCGCCGCGCTGCGCGGACGCCTCACGGCGGGCACTGTCGACCTCTCCGTGGTGGTCGGATTGACTGGCCTGGCTGCAGCCGTCCGCTACCCCTACCTCTGGGCAGTTCCCCGCTTCCGCGACGAGACGTTCAACGCGCTTCGCGCCCTTGCGATCTACCGCGGAGAGCTCGCTCCGCTCACCGACGTCGAGCTGTACATGGGCTCATTCTTTAATTACGTTGTCGCCGCCGCCTTCGTGGTATTGGGTCCCACCATCTACGTGGCTCGGCTGGTGGTCACCGCGTTCGGAGTCGCCACCGTGGCCGCCGCGTATTTCCTGGGCCGAGACGTTGGCGGCCGCGCCGTCGGGCTGATCACGGCTGCGTTCATGCTCACCAATGGCGTCCACATCGCCGCCATGGGACACGTCGGCTTCTCCGCCAACATCACGCCGTTCTTCACGACCCTCGGCTTCTGGCTGCTTCATCGAGCCATCACTCGACAGCGCGGCTGGACGCTCGCGCTGTCTGGCTTGTTCTTTGGCATGGCGCTGCATACCCACCCCATCACGGTCGGCTTTCTGCCCGGCGCGGTCGGCTGGTTCCTCAGGCACGGCTGGCGCTGGCTGCGGACCCCCTGGCCATACGCCGCGGCGCTCTTGTTCCTGGTCGCGTACACGCCGATGCTGGTCTACAACGTTCAGACTGGTGGCGAGTCGCTTCGACACGCGACCTATACGGCCGCGAGCCGGCCCGACTACGCCCGCAGCCGCCCGACGTCGCTGACGCCTGAGGTGTATCTGGACCGCCAGACCGACTACTGGGCGATGTTCTTCGGGACCCTCACCGGCGTCCTCGAGCCGCGCTCGGTTCCAGACGGCTACCCGTGGGACGCCGCGCCCGCTGCCACGGCCGGGCTGGGAGTCCTGGGCGTCGCCTGGGCGGCGCGGCGCGGCTACTCGCTGCCATGCTGGACGATCGCCGGTTTCTCGCTGATCCTTCCGCTCTTCAACGCGGCGCATTACGACGTCATCGGCGATGGCCGCTACATCGCCCCAGCCCTTCCGCTGGTCTATGCCTCGATCGGTCTGCTGGTCGTAGACCTGGCGGCGAGACTCCGAACGCGGCTACCGGCGGCGTGGACGGCTCCCGCCATGGCCGGCCTCGGCCTCGTAACGATCCTACTGGTACTGGCGCCGCTGGTCTTCCTTGGCCGGTTCTATGCTCGCACCGCCCGAGCCGAACCGACCAATGCGAGCCTCATCGCGGCGATGGCCGACCTGAAGAGCCACCATCCGACGGCTGAGCCCGTCCTGCTCGACGCGAAGTTAAACGATAGGCTGGTCGAATATGCCTCGCCGTGGGACGAAGCGAGTGTGTTCAGGGTCTTCCGCTTCATTCTGGAGTTCGACGCGATCCCCTACGAGGTCAGCCGGGTCGACGAGACGGAGCTGGCCGAGCGCGCGGCTCAAGGTCAGCCGATGATCGTCGTCCTATCCGCGGGGCGCGATAGCAGGGACACGGCTGCCCTGGGACGGCTGATCGAGCGATTTGACCTGCGCGCGCTGGACGGCAGAAGCGGCCGGCCGCCCCGGCCTGGCGACCGATACGGCATCTATCGGCTGGACCCGTCGGCGCTCGCCGGTCGGTCATGAATGTGGCACGCAGCGCCGAGCAAAGGTCCGTTCGTGGCAGCATTACGGTGGTCGTCCCCGCCTACAACGAAGAGGGCGTTATCGCCAGGACCGTGGAAGACATCGTCGAGACGCTCTCGTCGGCCGCGGATGACTTCGAGGTCGTCGTGGTCGACGACGGTAGTCGCGATTGCACGGCCAGCATCGTTAATGGCCTGCGCGAGCGCTTCGCAATGCTCCGCCTGGTGTCGCACGCGAACAACCGCGGCTACGGGGCCGCGCTGGCTTCGGGCTTCGCCGCAGCGACACGTGAGCTGATCTTCCTGACCGACGGTGACGGCCAGTTCGACGTTCGCGAGCTGCCGGGATTCCTTACACGCCTGGAGACTGCGGACCTGGTGATCGGGTACCGCCGGCCGCGGGCCGACCCACGGCTCCGACGGTTGTACGGTTGGGGCTGGAACATGCTGGTCAACAGCCTCTTTGGCTACGTCGCGCGGGACGCGGACTGCGCGTTCAAGCTGTTTCGCAGACGAGTGCTGTGCGAGGTGAAGATCTACAGCACCGGGCACACTATTAGCCCGGAGCTGCTTATCAAAGCCCGGCGGGCCGGGTTCCGTGTGGCCGAGGCGCGGGTAACGCACCTGGCGCGCACGTCGGGCGAGGCAAAGGGCGCTCGCCTGGATGCCGTGCTTCGCGCCTTGTGTGAGTTGGCCCGCCTGCGGCTGGAGATCGCCAGGTTGCCGCGGCGCCCATAGGCGCCCGGCTCGGCGGCGTCAACCCGCCGGCAGAGGTCGCAACCCTAATCGCGCTTCTTCTCGCTTGGTTTCTGTTGCTCTTTCTCGCCCCGGCCTTTGCGCTCCCGACGCGTGTTACTCAGGTGGTGATGATGGACCTTGGCCATCGCGGCCGGGGCCGGGGCCAGGAGCGAGAGCAGACCGGCTCCGAGGAGAGCGGCGAGCTCTCTTCTACTCATCCTTGTGGTGGTGCTCATTCTTGTGATCGGTGTTGCTCAGCTTGTGCTTCTTGTGCTTCTTTCTGGCCAGCGCCTCGGGGGTCAAACCCAGCGACGACACGACACCCGCCCCCGCGAGGGCCAGGAGGGCGCCCGTGAACTTGCCCAGCAACGCTCGACGAGTGATACCCACATGCTGCTCCACGATCGGAAAATGTGCCCAATTGGCCCGGCTCCATTCTCCGCCCCCTAAAGGACTCGTGAAGCCCCACATCCTTAGGCCGACGGATAGTACAGGCGATCCCTCCGGTGAGTCAACCATCCCCTGGGCATAATGCCTCATGCTGAGCGCCGTGGTACTCCTGGCGACGGTAGGGGCGATAGCGCTCGGGGTGCGCGCCACGGCCGCGCTCCTCGAGGGTCTCGCGCTCGAGGCCGCGGAGCGGTTGGCGCTCGCTCTAGCGCTCTTTCCCGCCAGCCTTGGCCTGGCCGCGTTCGCCGGCTTCATCCTTGGCTGGCCGGGCCCCTGGCTGCCCCTGGGCACGCTGCTGGTCCTGCTGGTCCTGGCTTGCATCACCGGAGCAGCCCGGAAAGTCGTAGGGGCGGGGCGTGTCTCCGCCCTCTCCCCAGCGCGGGGACAAGCCCCGCCCCCACGAGCACCGTCCTGGTTGGCCGTCGGCGGCGACGAGACTTTGGCGTTGGCCCGTATCGCCCTCGGGCTCTTCGCGCTCGGATCGCTCGGAACACTCCTCCTGACTCCTGTTTCTGGTGGCGCGTACCGAATCGGCGACTGGCTAGCGCACTGGTTCCTCGTGCTGGTCTACCTTGGCCAGCCCTTGCCCGACACGCGGCTGTTCGTCAACCGCGTCGGCGACTTTGGCGTGGTCTCGCGGCCACCTCTGTACAACCTGGAAAGCGGCGTGCTCGTGGGCGTGCTCGACGGCCAGTTCTGGCCATTCCAGATCAGCGGCGCGGCTCTGGGCATCCCGCTGGCGGCCGTGGTCGTCCTGTGGGCACGCAATGTGGGTGGGATGCCGGCCGCCCGCCTGGCGGCGCCGCTCTGCGCCCTGAGCCCGTTCTTGATCCAGAATGTCACCTACCCGTGGCCGAAGGTCCTGGCGGCTCTCTTTGTGCTGCTCTTCCTTCATCTCGTGCGGGGGGCAGCCCTGGCACGCGACAGCCGACGCCGCGGGCAGACGGTGGTTCTCGCGGCGGCCTGTGCGAGCTTCGGCTATCTGGCCCATCCCTCTTCGGCTCTCTACGTCCTGCCGACGGCCCTCTGGCTTGGGGTGCGCCGCCCGCGACCCTTGCTCCAGACCGGCCCGCCTGCATGGGGGCTGGGCCTGCTGATTGTAATGCTCGTGCTGGCACCCTGGCACCTCTGGGCAATCGCCACTTTTGGGCTGCGCGCGACGGTGGAGGCGAGTCCGGCCCTGGCAGGCACGAATTCGGGCGGTGACCTCGGCGGGTGGGCTGCCAAGACCGCGGTGGCCACTCTGGGGTCGCTGCTACCCCTGCCCCTGCTGGGGGAGCTCGCGCGGGGTGGACCCCCTCAGCTCGACGCCCTCCTCCGCGTTCAAATCGCCTTACTGCCTGGAGCGCTCGGCCTGACCGGCTGTCTCCTCCTGGCGCGGGCGGCCCGGCGTGCAGTTCGCGCGTCAGGTGGCCGAGGCGGCTTGCTCCGTCGCTTCGTCAGCCGTCCGCCGTGGCTGGCAATGGTGGCACTGGGCGGGTTTGCGGGCCAGGCGATGCTCACCTGGACCTGGCATCCGGAGGGTGAAGCCGCCGAGAGCATGACACCAATTGTGGCCCTGGGGCTGGCCTACGTCGCGCGCGAGGCGGCACGTCTGGGTCATCCGGGCCAACGGCTGGTCGTGATTGGGATCTTGGCGGAGTTCGCGGCCTTCCATGCCCTGCTGGGCTGGTGGGCGTTCGGGTCGGCCTGGACGCGAGACACGAACGCCGTCCTGGCCGCGCGCTACGGTCTGGCCCACATTCGTTCGTTGTGGGCAGCCTGGGCGCCGCTCGGCGTGCTCGCCCTACTCCTCGCCGCCGTCGCAGGCGCGCGCATGTTCTGGCGCCAGGCTCTAGTCAGTAGCGCGACCGTGAGGGAGGGGCCGCTCCCTCACGGTCGCGGTACCGACTAGAGCCCGCGCTACGGCGTGGATGCTGGTCCGGGCGCCGGACGAGTTGGCAACAACAATGGTGGGCGTGGCGGCTGATCGAAGTCAAAGGCCTGGCGCATGTCGCCCAGTTCCGGGACGCTCTCGCGCACGGTGGGCCGTGGATCAGGCCGGCCGTTCGTCGCGGGATCGATGCGCTGGCCGCCCAGGAAGCGATCCTCGATGAACTTCAGATAGGCGTCGAAGCTCAGGGTCTGGTGGTCGATGTAGCCACGCTTGGCGTAGGGACTGATCACGAGGGCAGGGACGCGAATCCCGTACCCGTTTTCGTCGACGCGCGGAGGGGCGACATGGTCGTAGAAGCCACCGAAGTCGTCCCACGCCAGGAAGATAGCGGTGCTGCTCCAGCTTGGCCCCTCCATGATCGCGTTTATGAGCTCGGTCACGTACGCTTGCGCGTCGCTGACGCGCGAGGTCCTGGGATGGTCGCTATTCAATCCGCTCGGGATCACCCAGGCCACGGCCGGCAGCGTCCCGCCGCGGGCCGCCTCATGGAAGTATGCGACGTCCTGGATGTTGCCAACCTGGCCGTTGGCATTGACCGTCTCGAACCAGGGCAAGGGGTTCCAGATGTCCGGCGTCTTGGCGTCCTGCGGTCTGGCATCCTGTGGGTTCTCGGGACACGTCATATTGTCGTCGTCGCAGTCCGGCACGGTCCCCGTGGCGACGTAGTACGCCCAGCTGACATTGGCCCGCTGGAGAAGGTGAGTCACGTCCGTGTGAGCCCAGGTCGGCCTCACGTCCTCGCCCTGTCGCCGACGACGTCGAAGCGCCGCCGACCAGGCGGGATGGTACAGGTCGCTGAAGCAGCTCATCGGGTCGGAGGAGGTGCACTGGGGTGACCACGCCGAGACCATAAACAAATGGACCGGCAAGCTGGAGGAGGCGGCCGACGAGAACATGCGGTCGTGGAGCACGAATTCGCGCGCGTAGGCCCAGTAGTTCGGGATCTCGCGGGCGTCGTGGTAGCCCATCACATCGATTGGCCCAGCCGACGGTGCGCACTTGTCATCGTACGGGTCGCTGCACTCGGTCCCGCGACTCTCGATCACCGTCCGGATGAAGCCATCCATCTTGCCGCCATTGACGTCCTTGGCGATCTCATCCGCGCCGTGCGGACCACCCCGGTTCTTGTCGCTTGGATCGTGATACGGCTTGACGCACTCTTTCGTCCGCGGATTCGGCACGCACACGGTCGGCTCACCGGCCCGCATCGGGATGCCGTCCGCGCCCGGGTACGTCCCGAAGTAGTGATCGAAGGACCGGTTCTCCTGCATGATGATGACGACGTGCTCGATCTTGTTGATGCCGTCGCCCGCGCCGATGTGTGCCTGCCGCGTCGAGGCGCCAGGTAGGCCGTAGGCGTTGATCACGGACAGTGTCGACGCGAGAGCGACAACCGCCGCGCTCACGCGCCAGCGACGCGTTCCAAGCCAGTGAGAGCCACCGCGTTCTGATTCGCCTGGCATCGTGCTGGGGCCGCTCAGGGCGTCGCGCATGGTACACGAGGGCCTGGGTCGGGAACCAGAACGGCGCTACAGACGCGGCGAGGCCGCCCCGACAGGTCGGGGCGGCCTCGTCAGAAACGAACGGTCTCTCGAAGAAGACTCGGAGTGCTACTCGTCGTCGCCGTCTTTCTTTTCCTCCTGGTTGGAGAGACCCTCGCTCGTATCGTCACCCTCTGTTGCGACCTCGGGTTCGTAATCGGACATTTCCCATTCCTTTCGAGCCAACACGCTCCGGGGCAGGCGCGAAACCAACCCCAGTCCGTGTCGCCGTGAAACGCGCTAAAACCCGCCGCTACTCGACCTGGGAGCCGCGCAGCTGGTTGGCTCGGAGACGCGCAAGGCCGTGGCGCCTGCCACGGCCCTCGCGCATGCTAAGAAATCGCCAAGCTTGTCTCGCTACTCGCTGCTCGACTCCTGGTCGCCTTGCTCCGTGCCCAACGGGTCGCTTTCTGTCTCTACCGACACGTCCTCTTCAGGCGTCAATTCCTCACTACTCATGTCCCCCCGCTCCTTCCTAACAGGTTTTTGGCGGTGCCGTCGGCACTTTTCAGCGCACCGTCCATGAAAAGCATACCCCAGGGCCTCCTTCAAGTCAAGCTCTGGCCGATCTCGGGGTAGCGTCGAGGTTTGGGTTCTGGCCTTCACCCCCACCCTCTCCCAAGCGTGGGAGAGGGGAGACCCCGCTCCTGGCAGGCCAAAATTTCGACGGCCACCTCGATCTCGGTAGCGTCGACTGCTCCGCTCGCCAGGTAGGGGTTGACACAGCTCTGAAACGATACATAGGATCGCCCGCGTCTGAGGATGAGTAGCCGAGTCTCGTGGCCGTGTCGTGAAGCCCGCTCGGAGCGCGCCCTTCTCCTAGCGATCCTGGCGCTCGGCCTTGCGGTTCGGGCTCCCGTCCTGAACCGAGGCCTGGGATACGACGAGGCGTATACGGCGCTCTACTTCGTGGAGGTCGACTCCACCTGGACGACGGTTTCGACCTACCTCGCGTTCAACAACCACATCGCGTACTCCCTGCTCGCGCGGCTCTCGGAATCACTCCTCGGTCGCTCGGAGTGGGCACTGAGGCTGCCGGCTCTGCTGCTCGGCCTGGCCAGCCTGGGCGTGTTCTGGGTCTTTGGCCGCGTGCTCCTCGGGCCCAGGCCGCTCCTGCTCGCGACGGTCCTGCTGGCCCTCTCTCCTCCGCACGTACTCTGGAGCGTCTCTGCTCGCGGCTACTCGGGAATGATCCTGTTTACGCTTCTGTCGAGCCACTTCTACTTCACGCTGCTCGATCGCGGGACGAGACGTGACGCCGCCGCTTTCGGCCTGGCGAGCGTCGTCGGGATCTACTTCCACCTCTACGCCGCCTTCGTGACGCTCGTTCAGGCCCTGTTCCTCGCCCAGCTGCTCGTCACTCAGGCGGTGTCGCGCCGGGCGGGTCCGCATCCGGTCCATTCCCCGCGGCTGACGCTGGGGTCCTTCGGAGCGATCGGCGGCCTGTCGCTCCTGTGCTATGCGCCAGTCCTTCCGTCCGTGCTGCTCAACATCGCTCGCGACGCGCGGGGCCCGTTCGCGCCACTCTTCCCCTGGGCTGTGGCCGAGGAGTTATCAGGTGTGACCTGGGGACCGCTGGCGGCACTTGTCCTGGTGGCCTCACTGATTGGCCTTCGCTCGCTGTACAGGACACACCCTCGAGCCGCTCAGTACTTCGGCTGGCTCCTGGCGGCGCCGCTGCTGATCGCATGGCTATCGCATCCAATCAGTCTGTATCCGAGGTTCCTTATCTATTTCCTGCCCTACTATCTTCTGTTGTTCGTCGCCGGCCTGCTCGAACCTAACCCCCCAGCCCCCTTCCCTAAAGGGCCTAAAGGGAAGGGGGGGCTGCCCAACAAGCTCCCCCTTCCCTTTAGGCCCTTTAGGGAAGGGGGCTGGGGAACGAGTGCGCTTCGCGGGGTTAGGTATGTCCTGGCCACCGCCCTGATCGCGATCCTCCTCTACAACTGGTCCGTGAGCCCAGCCAGCGCCATCTCGGAGGAGGGAATGCGTGACGCGAGTCGGGCGATGGCGAGCAACGCCAACGATTCAGTCGGATTGTGCGCCATTGGCGGTGGGGCCGAGTTGTTTCGCTACTACGTGGGGGGCCGTCTGGCGGTCCCGGCCTCGATGAACGAGTTTCAGCAGCTAGCGAGGCGATATGAGGAGTTGAGGTGCGCGTATCGACAGAAGTCGTGGGAGCCACGCAGCCACACCGAGATCGCCGCGTTCCTCAGTCAGCACGCTTCTGTTGAGACCTTCGACAACGTGGTGGTTTTCAGCTATCGAAGGTAGCGGGCGATCTGGGGATTAGCTCTGCTCTGCGGGACGGTAGTCAGCAATCCAGACGACAGAGTGAAGATGGCCGAGGCGTTGATAGAGCTTCCGATCGGCGCTAATGAAAGGGATGCCAAGGCGTTGGGAGAGCGCGAGGTACAGCGCGTCGTACAGCGCACAGCCGTGTTGGTGGACCAGAGGACAGGCCGCGAGGATCAGCGCATCATCATCGACGGTTTGGATCCCCAGGGCTAAGAACTCTTCGACGGCCGCTCGGCCCTCAGCGGGGCTGAGGCGGGGGTTACGACCGAGCGTTGCCACCTGAAGGCTGAGGGGACTTCATAGCGGATCTGCGCCGGGGCGACCAGCTCGAGCTCGCCTTGACCGAAGTCCTCCAGCAGAAGGGCTGCCTCCGCTGCGTAGTCCTCATCCTTGAGGTGCCACTTGACAGCTACAGAGGCGTCGAGGACCAGGGCGCTAACGGGTCCTTCTGGGTCGGCCATAGGCTCGACGCTCCGCCTCTCTTCCCTGGTGAATCAGGTCAACGCTGGTCAACGGGGCGATGTCTCGCTGCTCTCGGTTGGCGAGGATCTGTTTGACCACCACCGTGTCCATGCTCCACGGACTGGCGTGCTGACCGCGCTCCAGCTTCAGGATCGCATCGAGCGGCCGACAGTACCGTCCGCTCGCGGCCTCCTGCATCTGCCAGCGCTCGAGCCGAATCCCGCGCAGCGCACTTGTTGCCGAACCGCGTTAGCAGGTCCACGGCGCGCCGTTTGTCTGGCCGCAGCTCGCTTCCGGCCCGGGCCAGCGCCTGCGTTTCGATCGCCTGACAGCCCGCCAACAGCAGCGCCTGGCCGGCGTCCCGCACCACTTCCCCGACCCGCCTCGAGCTGCTCTAGGGTCATCCCCTCGTCCGGTATACTCACCCTGATCGTGGTCTCCACGGTCACCATGTAGGCTCACCTCCAACTTTGTGTTGGTTGTCAAGGTGAGCCTACTGCTTTTCTCCCCCTTCGGCACTAAACAGACGCATCCCGAACGAGTACACGAGCTTGACACTCCCGGGCCGGGCCGAGTACAGTCCCGGGCGAGAGGGATCTACAACTGAATACTGGCCCTTATCAAGAGAGGTGGAGGGAGACGGCCCTGTGAAGCCCGGCAACCCCCCACTCGTGGAAGGGTGCCTGTCCCCGCCGATGGCGGGTGAGCAGGCGGGCCGCGCGAGGCGGTCCACGAGAGGGAAGGTGCCAATTCCGCCAGAGCGATCTGGAAGATAAGGGGATCTCAGAAGCGCGCCCGCTCCGAGCCCCTTACGCCAGTGAGGGACTCGATAGTGTTGGCGGAGACGGCCGTCCACTCGTCACCGAACCGATGAGTGAGATGGCCGCTCTGTTTTGTCGGCCTGGGAAGGTGGTGCGCGTTGGGGAGTGTCAGAGGTCTCGAGTGCCGCGAGTGCGGGCAGCTCTATCCGGCCGAGCCGCTACACGTGTGCGAGATGTGCTTCGGGCCGCTGGAGGTAGCGTACGACTACGACGTGATCCGGAATCAGATCAGCCGCGAGGAGATCGCCCGCGGCCCGCTCTCGCTCTGGCGCTACAAGAAGCTGCTCCCGATCGAGGGTGATCGGATCGTGGACAGCCAGGCCGGCTTCACCCCCCTGGTACAGGCCGACAACCTGGCGCGAGCGCTGGGGCTGCGTAACGTGTACGTCAAGAACGACACGGTCAACCCGACCTTCTCGTTCAAGGACCGACCGGTCTCGATCGCGTCCACGAAAGCGCTGGAATTTGGCTTCGAGGTGTTGGCCTGCGCGTCGACTGGCAACCTGGCCGGGGCCGTCGCAGCGCACGCCGCCAAGGCCGGCATGCGCGCTTGTGTGATCATCCCAGCCGATCTCGAGCCCAGCAAGATCGTCGGCGCGCTCGTGTACGGCCCGACCGTCGTAGCCGTGGATGGGAACTACGACGACGTCAATCGGGTCTGCAGTGAGATCGCCGACAAGTACCGCTGGGCGTTCGTCAACATCAACATGCGGCCCTACTACTCGGAGGGTAGCAAGACGCTGGCGTTCGAGGTCGCCGAGCAGCTGGGGTGGCGGATCCCGGATCGCGTGATCGTCCCGGTCGCGAGCGGCTCGATGTTCACCAAGGTCTGGAAAGGGTATCGCGAGCTGGCCAGGCTGGGACTTACATCGGATACCGCCCCCAGGATGACCGCCGCCCAGGCGGTCGGCTGCTCGCCCGTGGTGACGGCGTTCGAGGCCCATACGTTCGACGTCGAGCCGGTCAAGCCGCACACGCTCGCCAAGTCATTGGCGATCGGCAACCCAGCCGACGGCTATTACTGTCTGCGAATCATCGAAGAGTCGGGTGGCCTCGCTTGCGCCGTGAACGACGACGAGATCGTCGAGGGGATCAAGTTGCTCGCGCAGACCGAAGGCATCTTCGCCGAGACAGCCGGCGGGGTAACCATTGCCGTGCTCAAAAAGTTGACCAACAGCGGCCAGGTGGATCCGGATGAGCTGGTCGTCGCGTATGTGACAGGCAACGGTCTCAAGACTCAGGAAGCGCTCGCCGGGGCGCTGGCCGAGCCGGTCCACGTGCGGGCGTCGCTGCGCGACGTCGAGGAGGCTCTCGCTCTAACCGGGTCCGAGGCGATTCCGGTGGCATAGCGCGGCGGCGCGGCCTGAGCGCTGCGCCCACCCTTGGAGGTTCGGCTATGGCGAAGCAGCGGATGAAATTCACGTTCCCACCCGACCTGGTGACCCAACCGGTGATCTACAACATGGGCAAGGAGTTCCACGTCGTCACCAACATCCGACGCGCGAACGTCACCCGCGACCGGGGCTGGATGATCCTGGAGATCAGCGGCAACGAGGGTGAGATCGAGCGAGCCGTCCAGTGGGCCAAAGACCAGGGCGTGCGTGTCGACTCGATCGAGGGCGAGGCGAGCTGAGATGGAGAAGAGTGAATGAGCGTTAGAGTCCGGATCCCGGCCCCGCTGCGAGGCATCACCGAGGGCGAGTCGGAGGTGACCGTCGGCGGCGACAGCGTGGCCCAGGCCTTGACCGAGCTTGAGGCGCGCTACCCCGCCATTCGCCAGCGCCTGCGTGACGACGAGGGCACCCTCCGCCGTTTCGTCAACCTGTACGTCAACGGCGAGGACGTACGCTTTCTGCAGGGCCTCGACACGGGCTTGAAGGCAGGCGACGAAGTCTCCATCATCCCGGCCGTCGCGGGTGGGTGACGGTGAAAAACCCTAACCCCCTAGCCCCCCTTCCCTAAAGGGAAGGGGGGACTGGGCAACTGGCTTCCCGCTCCCTAGAAGGGAAGGGCCCGGGGTTTGGTTGGTGGTCTTCCTGTGGACCGATACTCCCGCCAGATCCTCTTTCCAGGCATCGGCGAAGACGGCCAGCGCCGCCTGCTGGCTAGCCGGACGACTCTCGTTGGGTGCGGGGCGCTCGGGACGGTCCTGGCGAACGCATTGGTCCGGGCCGGGGTCGGCTACCTGCGGATCGTCGACCGTGATTACGTCGAGCTGAGCAATCTGCAACGGCAGATCCTCTTCGACGAGGACGATGCCCGCGAAGGCGCTCCGAAAGCGGTCGCGGCCGCGGCTAAACTGGCGCGGATCAACTCAGAAGTGCACGTCGAAGCCGTTATCGAGGACTTCGGTCCCGACAACGCCGAGCGGCTCGTGCGCGACTCCGACCTAGTCCTGGACGGGACTGACAACTTCGAGACGCGCTACGTACTGAACGACGCTTGTGTCAAGCTCGGGCGGCCGTGGGTCTACGCGGCTGCCATCGCGAGTTACGGAGTGGTCATGCCGATCGTGCCCGGCGAGACGTCCTGCCTGCGCTGCGTGTTCGTGCAGCCACCGCCGACCGGCAGCGTCGACACGTGCGACACGGCCGGCGTGCTGGGCCCGCTGCCCGGTGTGATCGCCAACCTCGCGGCCACGGAAGCGATCAAGCTTCTGGTGGGCGCGCGCGAGCAGTTGAGTCAAGGCCTGCTGTGGGTGGACGTGTGGCACAACTCGGTCCAGCGGACACCCCTGGCCGGGCCCGCGAGCGACTGCCCAACCTGCCAGGCGCGACGGTTTGAGTTTCTCGAAGACGCCTCCAGAACACGCGCCACGACGCTGTGTGGTCGCGACGCCGTTCAGGTCAGGCCGACCATCGGCAGCCCGCTCGACCTACACCAACTCGCCAGCCGCCTCGCGCCGATCGGCCGCGTCCAACACAACCCGCACCTGCTTCGGCTGACCGTGGGCGGCTACCAGCTCACGGTCTTCGCCGACGGCCGCACGATCGTCAAAGGCACCAGCGACCCGGCCATCGCCCGCAGCCTGTACGCCCGCTACGTTGGAACGTAGGACTTTGACCCCTCCCCCGGCCCCTCTCCGACGCGGAGGGGAGGCTGTCCCCCCAACTCCCAACTCCCAACTCCCATCCGCTATCTGCGCCAGCTAGGGGGGGTCAGTCGAGCGACGAGCTGCTCGACGGTGTCGGCGCCTCGAACGCGGACGCGTCGCAGCTCATACGGGCCGGCTGCTTGCTGGATCGTCCCGAAATTGACCGTCACGGCGGCTTCGTAGCCGGCCGCGTGAGCCGCCACGATCACGGCCCGATTGAACCTTCCCGACGGATAGGCCAGGAAACGGACCGGCTGGCCGAGCCGCTCCTCGAGTAGCCGCTTGGGGGCAACCAGCTGGCGGTTCAGCTCGGCCGGTGCTACCGCCGTCAGGTCGGCGTGGTTGGCGCTGTGGGCTTGAATTGACATCCCGCTCTGCGCCATCTCCTCGAGCTGCGACCAGTTCATGTACCCCGACCGGCCCACCAAGTCAGTCACGATGAAGAACGTGCCGGCCATCCCGAACTTCCTCAGGAGCGGAAAGGCATAGTCGTAGTTGTCGTCATAGCCATCGTCGAACGTCAGCGCCACCGCTGGGGCCGGCAGCTCGTCGCGTCCGGCCCAGTGATCGAGGAGCTGGTCCAGGTAGACGGTCTGGATTCGGTTCTCCGCGAGGTACTTGAGCAGGCCCTCGAATCGATCCGGCGCTACCGTCAGGTCGCGTCGGATCCCGTCTGGATTGGGTGGCAGCAGCCCCACGTGGTGGTACATCAGAATCGGAAGGACGGCGCTTGCCCGGGGCGGCCCCGGTGGAGGCCTGGCGGGGGCTGGGGGAGGCCCGGTCTGAGGCAAGGACGCGGCCTCGACTCCCTGTGCGCCCGACACGGTCGCCGGCGTCGGGGCCGGCAGCTCGTCGCGAGCCGGCCGCGCCGCTCCGACTAAGTCTGGGTGAGGATCGGCGTCGTCCGCGCCCGCAGCCTCGTCGCCCTGATCTGGGGGAGCCGCCGCGGGCCCGAGCGCGCCCGGCAGTACAAACGCCGCCGCCGCTATCAACGCGAAGATCGTTGCGAGGGGAAGCAGATAACGGACGGCAGCGTCCAGCGTTCTGAGGGGCGCTCGCACGCGCTTACTGTACCACTGTGTCGAGGACTGAGGACTGAGGACGTGCCTCTCAGTCCTCAGTCCTCAGTCCTCGCTAGCCTGGCGCTTCGGGCCGCTGCCGCCGGCGCAGGGGCTCGTCCAGGCGCCTGTTCTGGAGTAAGACTACCCCATTCGGATAGCTCTCCAGGGTCCGGTAATCGGCGTCGACGAGCCGACGGACGTAACGGTCCTCGAGCAGCCAGTACTCTGGAAACAGCAAGAAGTCGCTCCGCTCTACCGTGCTGGTGACGTAGTCGCGGTCCTCCCAGACCTTGCGGTCCATCCGCTCCAACGCCATTCTGGAGCCCGTGTACGGCCGTGGCACGAACCACGGAATGGTGCCCAGCGTTCCGCCGGGCTTGAGCGCCGCCGCCCGCTTGGGGCCATCCGAGTAGGCGACGTTCGTGGCGACGTCGAGTCCGAGCGACGCCCAGAGCAAGGGGCCGACCGCCACCATGAGCATGGCTGCGCAGATCCCGGCTGCGAGAACGCGCCAGACCACGCGTACGGGCCCCCACCGCCAGGTGGCGAGCCCCCACCCCCAACCCCCTCCCCCAAGCTTGGGGGAGGGGGCGAGGGGGTGGGGGCTCGCCATCAACCAGCGCCAGATGTTGGCAAGCCCCTGCCCGGCGAACAGGGCGAGCAGCGGCGCGATCTGCGCCATGAAGCGCAGCTCCTTGTGCGGCAGGGCTGAGAGCGCCACGAACATCGCCGCGGCCGCTGCCGCTGGTAGCCACCACTGGGTTGCGCGTGGGCCACGGGCCAGAGCCGGCAGGCCGAGCAGAGCCAGCCCGAAAGGCACGATCCCAAACCACTCCGCCACCCGCCCCGCGTACCACTCGAACGGCTCAGACCCGAATTCGAGCGGAGCTAGGCCGCTGGTTACGTTGTAGTCGAACGAGACGAGCAGGCTGTGGAACGGCGCACCGTAAAAGACCGTCTCCAACGCCGCCTGCGCCAGGACGGTTGCAGCCAGGCCGAACAGGAAAGAGGAATGAGGCATGAGGCATGAGGAAGGCCGGAGTCCGCTCATTCCTCGATACTCATTCCTCATTCCTCGTATGAGTGTCCACGCCCCGATCGGGGCGACGAACGCAATGCCCTGATAGCGCATCATGCAGGCGGTCCCCAGGGCCAGCCCGGCCAGCAGCCACTGCCGCGGCGAGCGTCCAGAAGATAGGAGCCACAGCGTCAGGACCACGAAGAACGTCGATGGCACCTCGGCGAAGGTGCTGACCGACAGGCGGTTGAAGACCGGGTTGGCCGCCACTAGCAGTCCGGCCGCCAGGCCGACGAGCTCGCCGCCCAGCCGCCGCCCGAGCAGGTAGATCAGAGCGACAGTCCCAACGCTGAACAACACGCTGACCAGCCGCAGCGCCCGGACCATCGCCTCACCGCTCGGGTCTGGCCATACCTGGGCCAGGTAGAGAACGGGTACGTACAATACCGGCAGCAGGAGCGGCCGAAGATCCCACCAGTCGATGCCAATGCCGAAGCCGATCTTATAGGCGATGTTGACGTACTCGACGGGGTCACCTTGCTCGAACCCGTAGGCGCGAGCCCAGAGCGCTAGCCGCAGTGCGAGCGCACCCAAGAGCAGGGCGAGCAGCCAGCGGGAACCACGAGTCGCGAGCCGGGAGTCACAAGTCACAGTCAGCGAGTGAGCGAGGCACGCGTCGCGAGTCACGAGTGAGGAGTCCGCGGCACGCTCGACCCGCGACCCGCGACTCGCGACTCGCGACTCGGGGAGCCTCGGCGTAAGGCCCATCTGATCGCGGCGGGATGGTACCACAGGCCAGCGTCAGCCAAACCTTGTCGTTCGTTCCAGTCCTGGCCGGCAACCTGGTCTTTCGGCTGGCCGGGGCGGCGACCGGTCTGATGCTGACCCTGTACGTTGGCTGGATCAACCGCGAGCTGTACCCGGTTTCCGCCACGACGCTTGGTCTGCTGGCTGGCAGCTTTTACCTGGTCGAGATCGTCGGTGCCCCGCTGCTGGGAGCGCAAAGCGATCGCCGCGGACGCCGTCCGTTCCTGTTAGTCGGGCCGGCCCTCGGCTGCTTCGCCGTCCAACTGACGGGGCTCACGACGGCCCTTGGGCTCCTCTTCCTGACGCGCCTGCTCGAGGGACTCGTCGGAGCGGCCGTCACGCCAGCCCTGCTCGGCCAACTGGCGGAGCGGACCGAGGGTGACCCGGTCCTGCGCGGGCGGGTGATGAGCATGTTCGAGGCGGGGACCGCGCTCGGGTTGACTTTCGGCTCGGTCAGCGGATCGCTCTTGTGGGACGTACTCGGGCGGCCGGGCTTCTTCGTGATCGCTGCCCTCTACCTGGTCAGTCTGGCGCTGTTCTGGAGGACGGACGATAGACGGTGGGCGACAGACGACGACCGCCCGCCGACTGCCGCCAATAGTCCGTCGTCGGTCGTCGGTCGTCCGTCTTCTCTTATCACCAGCCTTCAGACGGTGGTGGGCTACCGGTCTCTGCTCGGATTCATGCCAGCCTGGCTAGCCGTCAATGCCGTGGTGGGACTATGGCTGACGCACGCAATCTTTCAGATGAGCGCCGGCCGCGAGATGGCGGGCCAGTACCTGGTGGGCGCCTTTCCAGGACGGACCATCGCGGCGATCCTGAGCGGCTACGCGATCACTTTTGGGATCGGGCTGGCCGGCTGGGGATACGCGTTTCGATGGCTCGGCGAGGTGACCATGATGCGGATCGCGCTGGTCGGGATGCTGGGGGCGGCGGCCTCCATCCTGGCCATGAACCACTCAGGTGGTCCAGGGCCGCTGTTGTGGGCGGCCGTGGGCTGTTTTGGCGTCTCGGTGCTAGTGGAAAGCGGTTTCGCGCCCGGCGCGGTCAGCTACCTGGCAAGGCTGTCCTCGGAGATGCGCCAGGACCGCGGGCTGGTGATGGGGCTGTACTCCGTAGTGCTCGGGCTTGGCCAGTTGCTGGGCGGCTGGATCGGAGGTCCGTTCGCCGACCGCTGGGGGATGGACGGCGTGCTGGGTCCGACGTTTGGACTGGGCCTCCTGGCGCTTTGGCTCACGCTCAGACTCAAGCGGGAGAGCTGAGCGGTCCCGCTCACCAGAAGACTGAAGTGAGCGTCCCCCCTCTCCCGCTGGGAGAGAACAAGTGCGCTTCGCGGGGCCGGGGTGAGGGCTAGTTCGCGCCTGGCCAGGTTTGGAGCTATGGTTGGGTGACGGCCGGGGCGTAGCCCTCACCCGGCCTCGCTGCGCGAGGCCGGCCTCTCCCAGAGGGAGAGGCGAAAACGAGGATGCTCCGAGCCCAGAGCGATGCGCGACCCCGTTTGTCGTTCTTCCCGAGGCGCGATACCTTATGAGTCTGAACTAGCCCGAGGAGCCAAGGGTGTCTCGAGCCGGCCTGGCGATCCTGGTCAATAGCGACGACCCGTTCAACGCCAAGACGGCGGTGGGCGTCTTGCGCTACGGCGCCGACCCGATCGTGGCGCTGGTCGACCCCGAGCGAGCCGGGCAGACCGCCGCCGACGTCTACGGCATCCGTGCGGACGTGCCGATCGTAGCCAGAGTAGCCGATCTACCTGCGGTGACCGACTCGCTCCTGATCGGCATCGCCGCGCGAGGCGGCCAGCTGCCCGACGAGATGCGCTCGGAGATCATGGCTGCCATCGAGCGCGGCATGGACGTGCTCAACGGCCTGCACACGTTCCTGGCCGACGACCCGGTCTTCGCAGCCGCGGCGCGCGAGAAGGGCGTCCAGCTTATCGACCTGCGGCGAGTCCCGGACGAGCTTCCGGTTGGGCTGGGGCTGCTGCATCGAGAGGGCAGCCGCGTCGTGCTCACCGTTGGGAGCGACTGTAACGTGGGCAAGATGTCGGCGGCGCTGGAGCTGGACTTGCTGGCGCGCCGGCGCGGGCTGCGCTCGACCTTTGTAGCGACCGGCCAGACTGGGATCATGATCGCCGGCAGCGGGATCGCCGTCGACCGGGTCATCTCGGACTTCGTGGCCGGGGCGATCGAGCAGATCGTGGTCCTGGCGGCGGAGGAGTATGACTGGGTGTTTGTGGAAGGTCAGGGCTCGCTCGTCCACCCGGGCTATTCGGGCGTCACGATGGGCCTCATGCATGGCACCGCGCCCGAACTGATGGTCCTGTGCCATCAGCCCACTCGGCGCTGCATCCGCCGTTATGAGGTGCCGATCCCGCCACTGTCCGAGCTGGTCAGGATCCACGAAGAGGCGGCCAGTTGGCGGGCGCCGAGCTGCGTCGCGGCCATCGCCCTGAACACTTACGACCTGGACGAGCAGGCGGCGCTAGCAGCCATCGCGCGGGCTGGAGATGAGACCGGCCTGCCCGCCCAGGACGTCGTCCGCTTCGGCGCGGCCAAGCTGCTCGACGCGCTCGTCGGATGAGTTCCCCCCGCGTCCGTTTCGAGCCGCTGGACCTGCCCCTGAGAGACCCGTTCGGGATCTCTCGAAGAACGACGACCGTCGCCCGCAACGTCCTGGTGCGAGTGGAGTGGGAGGGGCTGGAAGGGCTCGGCGAGTGCGCGCCCAACGCCTATTACGGGGAATCCCAGGAGACCGTGCTCGCCTGGCTGCCGCGCCTCGCCGACGTCGTGCCAGACAACCCGCTGGCGATTCGCCGGGTCGCCACGGCGCTCGAACGTACGGCCGGCGCGAACCCGGCCGCGCGGACTGGTCTGGAGCTTGCTCTCTGGGACCTGCTCGGCAAACTCCACGGCGCGCCGATCTGGCGAATCTGGGGCCTGGCTGGACCAGTGCCGGGAAGCTCGTTTACGATCGGCATCGACACGCCGGCCCGGATGGCCGAGAAGGCCCGCGCCGCGGCGGAGTTCCCGCTCCTCAAGGTGAAAGTCGGCACCCCACACGATGAAGCGAACCTGAGCGCAATCCGCGAGGCCCGCCCTGACGCCACGATCCGCGTCGATGCGAACGGCGCCTGGTCGGCAAAGGAGGCGCTAGCCAGGTTGTCCGGCCTGGAAGAGTATGACCTAGAGCTGATCGAGCAACCGGTCGAGGCCGGCGACCTGGAAGGGTTGGCTCTCGTGGCCAGCCGGACCAGCCTGCCGGTCTACGCGGACGAGGGCTGCGTCACCGCGCGCGACGTGCCGAACGTTGGCGGCCGCTGTGACGGGGTGGTGGTGAAGCTCCAGAAGTGTGGCGGACTGCTCGGCGCCCTCGAGCAGGTCCACACCGCTCGGGCGCACGGTCTCAAGGTGATGCTCGGCTGCATGGTGGAGAGCGGTCTGGGCATCAGCGCGGCGGCGCAGATCGCGACCCTCGCGGACACGCTCGACCTGGACGGAAACCTGCTCCTGACGACCGACCCATTCAACGGAGTGGCGGCGCACCACGGCCAGCTCGAACTGCCGGCCGGCCCTGGATTGGGCGCAGCCCTTAAAACCTAACCCCCCAGCGGGGCTAGGTTAGTCACGACCGGTTGCGCTTCAGCTCGAAGAAGTACTTGTCCTTGCTCAGCGCCGCCACGTGGTCGAACAGCTCGCCAGCCTCCTCCCCGCTCGGGACTGGGTTGATGACCGGCCCGAAGATCGGCGGGCCGCCGTCGATCACGAGCGTCGCCACGCCAAATCCGCCCTGCTCAGCAATCAGCTTGTGCTCGGCGACGTACTCCCGCTCGGTCGACGGATCGCCGAGCGCTTCGTCGTAGAGGCTCGAGCTCAAGCCGGCCTCTTCAAGCGACGCCTTGACGACCGAGACCTCGGCGAGATCCTCCTTGCGCTCGTGTCGCGCCTTGCCCAGCGCCAGGTAGAGTCGATCGATCGCGTCCTCCCCGCCCAGCCGGCGCGCCAGTGTCATCGTTCGAAACGGCGCACGGCTGGCGCGCTGAGAATCCCGGGCGTGATCGGTGCCACGGTTGATCTCCTCGAGGCTCAGAAACTTCCAGTGGACGTCGATCGGGCGGACCTTGGCGACCTCGCGGACCCACAACGAGGTGCGCCATGCCCAGGGACAGAGCGGATCGAAGTAGAAATCGACCGAGGTC
>WNGA01003349.1_pt1 | contig 24040 bp, 24 predicted proteins | sample 5400061 | NCBI WGS metagenome assembly WNGA01 (sample SAMN13153366, study PRJNA577476) | soil metagenome | isolation source: 100 cm soil or saprolite under grassland replicate 2 | place: USA:California | collected 2016-06-15
GCCAGGGCCGGCGGCACGCCGGGGCCGGCCATGGCCGTGGCCGCCGCCAGCAGGGCGGGGGTCGTGGCGGTGACCGCGAACCACTCCGGGGTCGGCGCCAGCGGCGCCGGCACCTCCACCGCCCCCAGCATCGCCAGCGGCGCCAGCGCGGTCGACCACAGCGCCCCGCACCACGCGGCCACGTCGGCGTTGGCGGTCACCGCGGGCCAGCGGTGCCCGACCAGGGCGCGGAAGCGGCGGGCGAAGCCCTCCAGGTCCACCTGTCCGTCCGGCAGGCCCGCCAGCTCCTGGAGCAACGCCTCACGCTCGTGCCACAGCAGCCGCCCGAGCTCGGCGGACGGCGCCCACTGCCCCCAGTCCACCCCCTCCCACCAGGCGGCGAACACGAAACCGAGCTGGGCGGCGGCCGGCAGGTCGAGGAACTCCCGGCCGAGCGCGGTCAGTCGCAGCGCCCCGTCGCGCGCCTCGGCCAGCCTGCCGGCGTCGCACAGCGAGCGCAGCAGGGTCGCCCGGCGCCGCGCCAGCGCCAGCCCTTCGGGCCGGTCGTCCAAGGCGGCGCCGCCGGGGAGCCGCTGGCACATCAGCCGCAGGCCGGCCGCGTCGAGGTCGCCCCAGCCGTTCAGGGGCAGGCCGTCGTCGGCCAGGCACAGCAGGAACTCCCGCACATCGTCGGTGAGGCCGCCGAAGGGCCCGGTGAGCAGCACGGTGACGACCTCGCTTCCTCGCTCGCCAGCTTCGATGATCGCTTCGGTACGCCCAGGGCCGGCCTTGAGCGCGTGGATGCTACGCTCGGCCTCCACCCGGCAGCCGGAGGGGTCCGGAGCCCGACCAGGAGGACGAGAACGCATGGAGGTCAAGCTCGGGGTCACCTACAGCCCCAAGGAGCTCGTGGTCGAGGTCGAGCAGTCGGCCGACGAGGTCGCCGGGCTGGTCGAGGCGGCGATGACCGGCAAGGCCAAGGTGCTCTGGCTCACCGACGCCAAGGGCCGCAGGGTGGGCGTGCCGACCGAGCGGCTCGCCTACGTGGAGGTGGGCGAGGAGCACCCCGACAAGCGGGTCGGCTTCAGCTCCATGTAGGCGCCCGCCTACTGGTAGTCGCGGTGGTAGGTGATGCCGTCGCCGTCGACCTCGACCACCGAGACCCCCGGCACACCGGAGGAGCGGCGCCCGGCCTGGGTGTAGGCGCTGGTCCACTCCGTCATCACCGCGGCGTCGGCGCCGACCTGACGCTTGACGGTCAGCTCGACCGGGCCGCGGTTCGCGAAGTACGAGGCCAGGTAGGTGCGGATCTCGTCGCGGCCACGGTGGGTGACGTTGTCCGGCTCGTAGTAGACCCCGTCGGGCGCGTACAGCGCCGCGGCGGCGTCCGCGTCGGCCTTGGCGTGGGCCTGGCGGAGCGACTCGTAGATCTCGGCCGGGCTGGCCACCGTTCGCGACCTCCTGCGGGATGTGGGGGCCTGATCCACCGGGGCACCCCCCTGGGGTTCCCCGGACCCCTCCGGCCGAAGCCTATCGCACGGGGCGAGGTAGCATGGCTGTCCTGTGCGGGGGAGCAGGAGGGTACGAGGGGGTCGCGTGAGCATGGCTGCCAGGCTGGTCGAGTGTGCGTCGTGCGGGACCATGGTCGAGGCGAGCGAGGCCACCGCGGACGCCGAGCAGCAGCCGGCCCTGCTGCTCGAGCAGGCGCCCGAGCTGGTCAAGTTCTACTGTCCCGACTGCTGGGACGAGGGCTCCGGCGGATGAGCGCCCACCCGCTGCTCGAGGAGGTGGACCCGGCCGCCCTGGCCGCCGCGATGACCGCGGAGGACCCGCCGCTGCTGGTGGACGTCCGCACCGAATCCGAGCGGTCGGTCGCGGCGATCGAGCCGTCGCTGCACATCGGCCTCGACCGGTTCGTCGAGCGCGCCCCGACCGAGATCCCCAGGCAGCGGGACGTGGTCGTCTACTGCCACGTCGGCGCGCGCAGCGCCCAGGCGGCGATCTGGCTGAAGGCCAACGGCTGGCCACGGGTCCGCAGCCTGGCGGGCGGGATCGACGCCTGGAGCGAGGAGATCGACCCAGGCGTGCCCCGATACCGCTAGGATGGGCTGTTGAACCGACGCAATCCAACGACCAGGAGGTTGGTCTGAGTCCCACGTCAGGAACCCGAACCCCCCCACCCACCGAGCACAGCTTCGCCGACCTCGGCGCCACCGCGACCACGTTGACCTCGCTGGCCAGGGTCGGCATCGAGCACCCCTTCCCCATCCAGACTCTCTGCCTGCCGCTGGCCCTCGCCGGGGTCGACCTGATCGGCCAGGCGCGGACCGGCACCGGCAAGACGATCGCCTTCGGCATCCCGATCGTCCAGGAGGTCGACCCCGAGCAGCCCGAGGTGCAGGCGCTGGTGGTCGTCCCCACCCGGGAGCTCTGCCTGCAGGTCGCCGGCGACATCGACACCGCCGGCCGCGACGCCGGCGTCCGGGCGGTGGCGATCGTGGGCGGCCGCCCGCTGGGCCCCCAGATCGTCGCGCTGACCGAGGGCGCCCAGGTCGTGGTCGGCACCCCGGGCCGCCTCCTCGACCATCTGCGCCAGGGCCACCTGCAGCTTGGCGCGCTGCGGATCCTCGTGCTCGACGAGGCCGACGAGATGCTCGACCTCGGCTTCCTGCCGGACGTGGAGGCGATCATCGCCGCGACCCCGGCGCACCGGCAGACGATGCTGTTCTCGGCCACCATGCCGAAGGCGGTGGTGGCGCTGGCGCGCCGCTACGCCAGGCGGCCCACCTTCGTCCACGCCGAGCCGGAGGGCGAGCAGGCCACCGTCCCCGCGACCAGGCAGCTCTTCTTCCGGGTCCACCCCCTCAACCGCTTCCAGGTCCTCTGCCGCATCCTTGACATGCCCGCCCGCGACCGGGTGGCGGTGTTCCGGCGCACCAAGCGGGGGGTCGAGCGGACCATCAAGGGCCTGGTCGACCACGGCTACCGAGCCGGCGCCCTGCACGGGGACATCCCCCAGGTGACCCGCGAGAAGGTCATGCGCCAGTTCCGCAAGGGCAAGCTGGACGTCCTGGTCTGCACCGACGTGGCCGCCCGCGGCCTGGACATCGCCGGCCTGTCCCACGTCATCAACTACGACACCCCGGAGGACGACCGCGCCTACGTCCACCGGATCGGCCGCACCGGCCGGGCCGGCGCCGCCGGCGTCGCGGTCACGTTCGTGGCCTGGAACGAGGAGGACACCGCCGAGCTGATCCGGCGCCGCCTCGAGCTCACCGACGAGCCGATCCACGAGGTCTACTCCACCAGCCCGCTGCTGACCGAGCTGTTCGACCTGCCGACGGCCGCGGCGGCGGCGGAGGCCCGCGCGGCCGCGAGCCCCGCCCCCCAGCGGGAGCCGGTCGACCAGCCCGGCGCCGCGCGCGCCGGCGACGACGCCCCCGCACGCCGGCGCTCCCGCTCGGCCGGCCGGCGCCGGCGGCGCCGGCGGGTCGGCGCTCCGCGACCCGACGCCGCGGCCGGCTGAGGCCGGAGGGGCCCGATCGACTGCCCGGCCGGGAATCACCGCCGGCCGGGCGGGGTTTGAGAAACCAAGGAGTGGCGGGTCTCGCCCTGGCGACGAAGTGAGGTTCCCCTGGTGGACCTGGCAAGCTTCGAAGCGACCGCCGTCCCGCACATGAACGCCTTGCACGATGCCGCGCTGCGGCTGGCCGGAGATCCCGCCACCGCCCAGGACCTGACCCAGGAGACCTTCCTGCGGGCCCTGCGCTCCTTCGACACCTTCCAGGCGGGGAGCAACTGCCGGGCATGGCTGCTGCGCATCCAGTACAACCTGTTCTGCACCCAGTACCGCCGCCGCCGCCGGATGCCGCTGGTCTGGCTGGACGAGGGCGAGGACGACCCGGCGATCGACCTGCCGAGCGCGGAGCCCGGCCCGGAGGAGCAGACGATCCGCGAGCTGGACCGCGAGGCGGTGCGCACGGCGATCGCGAAGCTGCCGGAGGACTTCCGCATGGCGGTGACCCTGGTCGACATCCACGGGCTGTCCTGCGGCGAGGCGGCCACCGTCATGGACGTCCCGCGCGGCACCATCCTGTCGCGCCTGCACCGCGCCCGTCGTCGGCTGGAGGCGATGCTGCTTCCGGAGCTCGGAAGGGTGCAGGCCGATGACCTGTGAGGAGCTCCAGGTGCGGCTGACGGCCCTCAGCCTCGGCGAGCTGGAGCCGGCCGAGGCGGCCGCCGCCCGCGAGCACATCGCCCAGTGCGGCGACTGCGCCTCCGCGGTGCTGCTGGACCGCCAGCTCACCGCGCTCCTGCGCGCCTCGGCCGTGCCGGCACCCGAGCCGGTGCGGAGCTCCGTCCTGGCGGCGCTGCGGGCCGAGGCGATAGGTGCGGACGCCCGCCCGGCGGCGCGGCCGGCGCGGCGGCGGCACTGGCTCGCGCTCGGCACCGCGGCGCTGGCCGCCGCCGCCGTGCTCGCGATCGCCGTGCTGCTGGTGCCGGCTCCCGCCGCGGGCAGCGCGCTCGCGGCCGCCTGGAGGAGCTACCACCGGGAGCCGGTCGCGGCCGGGACCGCGCCGGGAGCGGCGGCCGCCGAGCGGCTGTACGCCGTCCTCGGGCCGGCCGCCCGCACCCCGGACCTCAGCGAGGTCGGCCTGCGGGCGATCGGCTGGGACAACCGCACCCTCGCCGGGCACCTGGCCGTGGCCGCCGAGTACCGCGACGACGCCGGCAGGCGCTTCATGGTGATGCGCTGGCGGGGCGAGCTGCCGCGGATGCCAAGGGCTCCCGGCGCGGGCGAGGAGGAGCTGGAGGTCTACCGCTGGGGCAGGCACGCCAGCACCTGGTGGCGTGAGGACGGGATCGTCTGGTGCCTGATCGGCACCGTCGACCAGACCACCCTGTTCCGGGCCGCCGAGCGGCTCGCCGGGGAATCGTAGGCCGCCAGGGCAGGTTCCCCTCCCGAACGGCCGCCCTCCCCGGTGGCCCGAGACGACAACGGGAGGCCTGCATGCGGAGCCTTCGCGTGGCGGTCGCCGCGCTGGTCGGCGTGCTGATCCTGGCCGCCGGCGGTTGCGGCGGCGACGAGGGTGGCAGCGGCGGTGGCAGCGCCAGCGCCACGACCGCGGCCAGCGCCACGACCGCCGGCGGTGGTGGCGAGGAGCTCAAGCTCACCGCCAAGGACATCAAGTGGGACACCACCACCCTGCAGCTCACGTCCGGCACCAGCTATCGCGTCGAGGTGACCAACGACGATTCCGTCGAGCACAACTTCACCTTCGAGCAGGCAGGGGCGAACCAGGACGTGGAGGGCGGCGAGAACATCACGGTGACCTTCACCGCGCCGGCCGCCGGCGGCTACGAGTTCCACTGCAAGTATCATCCGCAGGTGATGAAGGGGACCGTCACGGTCACCTGAGGTCTTCAAAGGTTTTCTGGCTCCAGGGAAATATGGGGGTGCGCCACGGCGTTGACGGCTGTGACGCACCCTCTTGACCTGGAGCCCCGATGCCAGAGCTGTCGACCGAGACGCTTCCCCTGCTGCCTCTGACCAGCGGGGTCGTGCTCCCCGGCATGGTCGTGACCGCCACCCTCGAGACGCCCGAGTCGCGGGCGGCCGCAAGCGCCGCCGACGACGCCGGCGGCCAGCTCCTGCTGGTGCCCAAGGTCGACGGGCGCTACGCCCGCGTCGGCACGGTGGGCAAGATCGAGAACGCCGGCGAGCTGCCGAACGGCCAGCTCGCGGTGGTCGTGCGCGGCCTGGGCAGGGCCCGCATCGGCGCCGGGGTGGCCGGCACCGGCAGCGCCACCTGGGTCGAGGTCGAGCAGATCGACGACCCCCCCGCCACCGAGCGGACCACCCAGCTCGCCCGCGAGTACCGGGCGGTGGTCGAGAGCATCCTCGAGGCCCGCGGCGCGCAGCAGGTCGCCGAGCTGCTGCGCGGCATCAACGACCCGGGCCAGATCGCCGACACCGCCGTCTACTCCCCCGACCTGTCCTTCGAGCAGAAGGTCGAGGTGCTGGAGGCCGTCGACGTCGAGCAGCGCCTCGAGAAGGTGCTGGCCTGGGCCCGCGACACCCTGGCGGAGGTCGAGCTGAAGGACCGCATCCGCAAGGACGTCTCCGAGGGCATGGAGAAGACCCAGCGCGAGTTCATCCTCCGCCAGCAGCTCGCCGCCATCCGCAAGGAGCTCGGCGAGGGCGAGGACGGCGACAGCGTCGTCGACGCCTACCGCAAGAAGGCCGAGGACGGGACCATGCCGGAGGCGGTCCGGGCCGCGGTCGAACGCGAGATCGGCCGGCTGGAGCGGACCAGCGAGCAGAGCCCGGAGCACGGCTGGATCCGGACCTGGCTCGACACCATGACCGAGCTGCCGTGGGGCGAGAAGTCCGACGACACCCTCGACATCGCGGCGGCCAGGCGGGTCCTCGACGACGACCACACGGGCCTGGAGGACGTGAAGGACCGCATCCTCGAGTACCTGGCCGTGCGCAAGCTGCGCCGCGAGCGCGGCCTGGCCGACCAGGGCGGCCGCGGCGCCGGCGCGATCATCGCGCTGGTCGGCCCGCCAGGGGTCGGCAAGACCTCCCTCGGCGAGTCGGTCGCCCACGCCATGGGCCGCAAGTTCGTCCGGGTCGCCCTCGGCGGCATCCGCGACGAGGCCGAGATCCGCGGCCACCGCCGCACCTACGTGGGCGCGCAGCCGGGCCGGATCGCCCGTGCCATCAAGGAGGCCGGGACGATGAACCCGGTGTTCCTGCTGGACGAGGTCGACAAGGTCGGCGCCGACTGGCGCGGCGACCCGTCCTCGGCCCTGCTGGAGGTGCTGGACCCCGCCCAGAACCACTCCTTCCGCGACCACTACCTCGAGGTCGAGCTGGACCTGTCGGACGTGCTGTTCATCGCCACCGCCAACGTCGTCGAGACCATCCCCGGCCCGCTGCTGGACCGCATGGAGGTCGTCCGGCTGGACGGCTACACCGAGGACGAGAAGCTGGCCATCGCGCGCGACCACCTGCTCGGCCGCCAGCTCGACCAGGCCGGCCTGCGGCGCGACGAGGTGATCGTGACCTCGGAAGCCCTCCGCGCGATCGTCGGCGACTACACGCGCGAGGCCGGCGTCCGCAACCTCGAGCGCGAGCTCGGCAAGCTGCTCCGCAAGGCGGCCACCCGCATCGCCGGCGGCGGCACGGCCACGCCGCTGGTGGTCGACACCGGCGACGTCCGCGGCTACCTCGGTCGGCAGAAGTTCTTCTTCGAGGCGGCCGAGCGGACCTCGGTGCCCGGCGTCGCCACCGGCCTGGCCGTCACCGGCACCGGCGGTGACGTGCTGTTCGTCGAGGCCAGCGTGATGGACGGCGACCCGGGCCTGACCCTGACCGGGCAGCTCGGCGACGTGATGAAGGAGTCGGCCAGCATCGCCCTGTCCTACGTCCACGCCCACGCCGACGAGCTCGGCATCGACGACCCCCAGATCGCCGGGCGCCGCTACCACGTGCACGTGCCGGCGGGCGCGGTGCCCAAGGACGGCCCCAGCGCCGGCGTGACCATGACGACCGCGCTCGCCAGCCTGCTGAGCGGCCGGCCCGTCAGGTCCGAGGTGGGCATGACCGGCGAGGTGACCCTGCAGGGCCGGGTCCTGCCCATCGGTGGGGTCAAGCAGAAGGTGCTCGCCGCCCACCGGGCCGGCCTCAAGGAGGTCATCCTGCCCGAGCGCAACGGCGCCGACCTCGAGGACGTGCCCGAGTCGGTCAGGGAGCAGATGACCTTCCACCTGGCCAGCGAGATCGGCGAGGTCCTCGCTCACGCCCTGGCGACCCCGGAGGGGTCCGGGGAACCCCGGAGGGGTGCCCCGGTGGATCCCGCCGAGCCGTCTGCCGCCTAGCCGCCGCCGGACGGCTCGGCTACTTGTCCATCGTGGGTGCGAGCCCGACCAGGACCGTGAGCTCCGGGGGCAGGTGCTCGATCGCCATCGTCAGCGCGGTCAGCCGCACGTGCCCTTCGAGAACGACCAGGTCGATCCCTGGTGGCCGGCCGATGAGGATCAGCGCCGGCGGCAGCCGTCCGCCGGCGACCGCAGCGGCGATCTCCCGGTAGATGGGGCTGCCGCCGATCCGTGGAATCGCGTCGAGCGGCCGGCGCGTGCCGCCGCTCACCTCGATCCAGTAGTCCCAGTTGATGTAGCGGACCTGGAGCAGCTCCTCAGGGCCAAGCGCCGCCCATAGCCACTCCGTGTCGGCGGGCAGGTCGGTGAACACCCCGCCGTCGGGGTAGTCACGGTAGGCGGCCAGGACGCGACGGCGCGCCGCGTTGGCCGCCGGGTCCGCGGTGTCGGGACGCTCGACGAGCGACCGGTCGAGGCCCTCGGCGGCCAACGCGGCGACCACCTGCCCCGCGTGGCGCGACGAGCCGAGCTCGGCGCGCAGGAACGTCGCGACCATGTCATCCTCGGTCGCCGAGGCGAGGACCCGCATGTGGCACTACTGCAGGTAACCCTCGACCGTGCCCTCGGGGCGGACGTGGGCTTCCTCGGGGTCAAGGCCGGCGTCGCGGCGGGCGCGGCGCTGGCGCAGCAGATCCCAGCACTGGTCGAGCTGCACCTCGAGGTGACGCAGGCGGAGCTGCTGCTCCTCGTCCAGGCCGTCGGCGGTGGCCTCGCGCTCCAGGGCGTGCTCCTCCTCGACCAGGGCGCCGATCTGGCCGAGCAGTTGCTTGTCGTCCATCTGGCTCTCCTCGGTCGTCGTCCTCACCCCGATGATGCCGCCGCCTCGCGCTGGACGGCCACCCGGAGGGACCGGCTCCAGCCGCGCCAGCACCGCCTCGCCGTCGGCCAGCACCGCCTCGGCGTCGGCGGGCTGCGCGGTCTCGCGCTCGGCGTCGGCCATGACCAGTCGGACGTGCCGGGCCACGGCCGCTCGCCGCGCCGGGTCGGTCACCCGGTCGCCGGCGGCGCCGAGCAGCCGGAGCAGGGCGCGGGCCACGCCCGGCTCCTTGGCGCCGTTGCGGCGGATCTGGGCGGTCGCGAGCCGCAGGTAGTCGGCGAAGCTGGCAGAGGGCACCGCCGTCCGCACCACCCCGGCGGCGTCGCGGCCGAGGTGGTCGCCGAGCCGTCGGCCCGCAAGGGTGTGCATGATGACCGACAGGTGCTGCAGCGACTGGACGCCGGTGTAGGGGTCGTTGATCGCCGGGGACAGCGCCTTGTTGGCGATGTCGGCGAGCTGGCGGATGCCGAAGGCGACGTCCTGGAGCATGGTCCGCTCCAGGCCGATCTGGACGACCCGGTCCAGCGGCTCGTCCAGCCTTGCCGGCTCCGGTCGCCCGCCGTCCTCGCCGACGGACCACGCCCAGGCCAGCGGCGTGCCGGCGATCATGTGGTCGCCGACCGCCGCGGCCAGCCGCAGCACCAGGCCGTGCTCCAGCGCCACCGCGAGGAGCCCGTCGAGGTCGACCGCCTGCAGGTAGCCGGACCGCCTGGCGGCGACCGTCACCGCCCGGGCCGGAGGTTCGGGCATCCGCTCCTCCGCGCCGGCGTCCTGGAACCGTTCCGGGTAGGTGTCGTCGATGACGGTCAGGGTCTCCCGCTCGACCCCGGCCATGATGGTGTCGATCTGGATGGAGCGGGCGATGTGGTGGATGAAGTAGACCAGCGCGGCGAGGCTAAGCAGGCCGAGGAACAGCGACCCGGACACGGCCAGCCGCGGGACGAACTCGCTCTGGCCGCCGGCCCGAGCGCCGACCGTGTGCAGCCCGGCGGTGGCGTAGGCGAAGGTGCTGACGAAGATGCTGAGGACGACCTGGTTGCCGCGGTCGCGCATGAAGTTGCGGAGCAGCCGGGGGGAGAACTGGGTCGAGGCGATCTGCAGCGCGACCACGGTGAGGGTGAACACCAGGCCGGTCACGGTGATCATGGTGGCCGACACCACGATCAGCAGGTCCCTGGCGTCGGCGGCGGTGCCCTGGAACAGCAGCGGACCCAGCCAGGACGACTCGCCGACCTCGACGGCCGCCAGCGTCGCGCCCGCGGCGAGCGAGCACAGTACCGACGCCGTCGGCAGCACCCAGAGCGCGCCGCGAAGGCGGTCCCAGCTCGCTCCGCGCCGGGTAGGTCCTCGCACAATCCCTCCAGAGGCAGACCCACGATGAGCGTAATGCATCTGCCGGTGGGCAGGCAGTGGTTGCTCTCCTAGCATCGGCGCATGCGAATGCGCACGCGAGCGGCCATGGTCGTGCTGGCCGGGCTACTGCTGGTCCCGCCGGTCGGGTCGGGCCCGGCCCTGGCGGCCACCCCTGGGACGCCGTGGACGTGGGGCAGCAACAGCTTCGGCGAGCTCGGCGACGGGACCACCGCCAACCACTTCACCGCCGCGCCGGTGGTCGGCTTCGCCGCCGCCGACGCCGTCGAGCTGGGCGGCGGGCGCGAGCACGTGGTCGCCCTGCGCACCGACGGCACCGTCTGGACCTGGGGCTCGAGCCAGTACGGCCAGCTCGGCAGCGGCGGCACCGCCAACCGGCCGACCCCCGGACTGGTCACCGGCCTGGCCGGAGTGACCCAGGTCGCGGGCGGCCACTACCACAGCATGGCCCTGCTCGGCGACGGCACGGTCCGCACCTGGGGCATGAACGCCCAGGGGCAGCTCGGCGACGGCACCACCACCCGGCGCCTGCGCCCGGTGCAGGTCCGCAACCTCACCGGGGTGACGCAGATCGCCGGCGGCCGCGGCCACAGCCTGGCCCTGCAGGCCGACGGCAGCGTCTGGGCATGGGGCTACAACGCCTTCGGCGAGCTGGGCGACGGCACCCTCACCCGCCGCACCACCCCGGTGCGGACGGTCGGGCTGACCGGCGTGGTCCAGGTGGCCGGCGGCCGCGACCACAGCCTGGCCCTGCGGGCCGACGGCACCGTGTGGGCGTTCGGCCACAACACCTACGGTCAGCTCGGCGACGGCAGCACCGCCCACCGGTCCAGCCCGGTGCGGGCCGGCACCCTGACCGGCGTGGTCGCCATCGCCGCCGGCGCCTACCACAGCGTGGCGCTGCTGGCCGACGGGACGGTCAGGTCGTGGGGCCGCAACAACCTCGGCCAGCTCGGCGACGGCACCCTGACCAGGCGCACCACCCCCGTGCAGGTGCGCAACCTGAGCGGGGTGGCCGCGATCGGCTGCGGCCGCGACCACGGCCTGGCGGTGCTCGGCGACGGCACCGCGCGGTCCTGGGGCGCCAACAGCTTCGGGCAGCTCGGCGACGGCACCACCACCAACCGCACCTCCCCGGTGACGGTGAGCGGGCTGACCGGGGTGTCGGCGATGACCGCGGGCCGCTCCTACAGCGCCGCCCTGGTCGGCTTCTAACTAGGAGCCTACCGAGCAACCCGCTTTCGAGGCCTTGGCGGCCTGGGTGCGCGGCGTGACTGTCAGCTAGTGCCGTTGCCGGCAATGTTCGCCATGTAACGGGTGATCTCCCGAGGGCGACCCGCCTGCGGCTTGAGCGGTAAGGCAGCCGACCTGCGGCTTGCCGCCGTGGGTTGTCCACAGCAGTGCGAACCGTCCTTGACGGGCAGGAGTCGCGAGTCGAACATCAGTTCGCCATGACCGCTTTCGTTACTCCGCGCCTGGTGCATCGCACCGCCACGGTCCGCTTGCGCGTCACCCGCGAGCAGGCTCGCCGTTGCTACGGGCTGCTGCGGTCGGCCGGGGACGTGTGGGCGTGGCTGCTGGACAGCAACCGGCCACGACGGCAGCAGGGCGAGCCTGCGATCAGCAACTATCAGGCGCTGTGCCGGGAGCTGGCCAAGTCCGACAGCTTCGGGGAGCTGTCGACAGTGGCGGCGCGGTCGGTCCTCAAGCGCTACAGCGACGCCTGGTTCCAGGCCGCCAAGCGTCGCAAGGCCGGCCAGCAGGATGCCGGGTTCCCGCGGCGCAAGCGTGCCCTGGTCCCGGTCCGGTTTTACTGCGGTACGTTCCTGCTGGATGGGACTCGGGTGCGGTTGCCGGTCGCCAAGGGCCAGCCCGAGCTGTGGGTGCGGCTGGCGCGACCACTGCCGTACCCGGCCGACCAGGTCCGGGCGATCACGCTGCTGGCCGGGGGTGGGCGGTTGTGGCTGGCGGTCACCGCCGCCGTCCCCATCCAGCCCCACGACCTGGACCCGGGCCGGGTCGCCGGAGTGGACCTTGGGATCATCCACCCCTACGCCGTCGTCACCCAAGACGCCGGCCTGCTGGTGTCGGGGCGGGCGCTCCGTGCCGAGAGCTACCTGCACCGTGCGGATCAGCAGGCCCGCCAGACCAAGGCCGCCAGGCGCGCGCCCACGCCCGGCCAGCGCGGGTCGCGCCGTTGGCGCCGCCACCGGGCCCGGCTGCGTGGTATGGAGGCGCGGCATCGCCGCCGCGTCCACCAGGCCCACCACGAGGCTGCCAGGCAGGTGATTGCTTTCGCCGTCCAGCGGCGAATCGGGACCTTGGTGGTCGGGGATCCCAGAGGGATCACCGATCGGGACACGGGTCGGGTACAGAATTGGCGGCTGCGGCAGTGGCGCCGCACCCACCTGCTCCAAGCCCTCCAGGACAAGGCCGAACTCGCAGGCATTACCGTGCGGCTGGTGGACGAGCGAGGCACCTCCTCCACCTGCCCCACCTGCCAACGGCGGGTCCCAAAACCCACGGGTCGCCGGTTCCACTGCCCACACTGCATGCTTCAGGGGCACCGGGATCTGGTCGGTGCCGCCAACATCGCCGCCAAGGCTGGCGGCGGACCCACAAGCGTTGGGTTGCCGACGCTTGTCGAGCACCGTCGGGCCGGCATCCTGCCGGCACGGCGTGACCGACGCCGCCACCTCCACGATACCCAGCGGCGGCGTCGGTCCTGCCTGGCCTCGGGCCACCCACCCGACGATCCTGCGTCCGGTGGGTGTCGCTCGCCACGCGTCCCCGACCTGACGCCTGGCGAGGATCACGCAACGCCGCCCAACAGGGCGTAGTTGCTGAAGGGGCACTAGCATCGAACGCGTGACCGCGGTCCCCCTGCGCCGTAACCGCGACTTCCTGCTGCTCCAGGTCGGGCAGTTCCTCTCGGACACCGGCACACAGTCGACCGCGATCGCCTACCCGCTGCTCGTGCTGGCGGTGACGGGGTCGGCGGCGAAGGCGGGCGTGGTCGCGTTCGCGCGAACCCTGCCCTGGGTGCTGTTCACGCTTCCCGCCGGCGTGGCGGCCGACCGCTGGAACCGCAGGCGGCTGATGATCGCGGCCGACGGCGTCCGCGTGGTGGCGATCGGCGGCCTCGCCGCGGCGATCCTGCTGCACCGGACCGCCTTCTGGGCGATCCCGCTGGTCGCCTTCGTCGAGGGCAGCGGCGCGGCCCTGTTCGCCTCGGCGCACATCGGCGCCATGCGCGCCGTCGTGCCGGCGCGGCAACTGCCGGCGGCCGTGGGCGCCCAGACGGGCCGGCAGGCGGCGGTGCGGCTGGCCGGCCCCCCGCTCGGCGGCGCGCTGTTCGGGCTCGCCCACGCGCTGCCGTTCCTGGTCGACGCGGTCTCCTACGCGTTCTCGACCGTCTCGCTGCTGGCGATGCGCACGCCATTCCAGCAGGAGCGCGAGCCCGACCGCTCGTCGCTGCGCGCACGACTCGCCGAGGGCGTTCGCTTCCTGTGGGGCCATCGGTTCCTGCGCACCTGCGCGTTGCTGTTCGGGCTGGCGAACTTCATCGGCCCCGGCCTCCTCCTCGCGGTCGTCGTGCTCGGCAGGCGGCAGGGGCTGTCGGGCGGCGAGGTCGGCGTGCTCGTCGCGGCCTTCGGCGCCTGCCTGCTGCTCGGCTCGCTCGTCGCGCCGCTGGTCCGCCGGCACCTCCCGGTCCGCGCCGTGCTGCTGCTGGAGCTGTGGACCTGGCCCGGCTGCGCCCTGTTCCTGGTCTGGCCGAACGTCTACGCGCTGACCGCCGGCATCCTGCTGACGGCCCTGGCGATCCCGTCGACCGACTCGGTCGTCCACGGCTACCGGATCGCGATGACGCCCGACCGGCTGCTCGGCCGCGCCGAGTCGGTGCGGGGCACCATCTCGCTGCTGATCGCGCCGCTCGGCCCGCTCGCCGCCGGCGTCCTGCTGGATGCCACCTCGGCGCGCGCCACGATCGGCCTGTTCGCCGCCTTCGGCCTCGTGCTGGCCGTCTGGGGCACGCTGAGCCCGTCGATCCGCGCGGCGCCGAGCATCGACGAGCTCTAGTCGCCGCGCTCGGCGCGGGCGGCGTCGATCACCCGCCGCACGCTGGACTGGCGCCAGGGGGCGCGGGTGGGGCGGTCGCCGAACAGGCCCGGAGCGGCCTCGGCGAGCCGCTCCGGCGTCCAGCGGCCGGGGATCTCCTGGCTGGCCACCACGTGCCAGCCCTCGTAGAGCTCGACCAGGCCACCGGTGATGCCGAGCACCTGGCCGGAGACCTCGGCGGCGGCGTCCGACAGCAGCCAGACCACCACCGGGGCGACGTTGGCGGGGTCGAGCGGGTCGAAGTCGCCCGGGAAGCTGAGGTCGCCGAAGGCGCCCTCGGTCATCCGCGTCCGCGCGCCCGGCGCGATCGCGTTGACCCGCACCCCGTACCTCGCCAGCTCCAGCGCGGTGATGACGGTGAAGGCGGCCACGCCGGCCTTGGCGGCGCCGTAGTTGGACTGGCCAAGGTTGCCGAGGATGCCCGAGGTGGAGGTGGTGTTGACGATCGCCCCCGGACGGCCCGCGCGCTTCCACCAGGCGGCGGCGTGCCTGGTCATGCAGAACGTGCCCCGCAGGTTGACGCGGACGACCAGGTCGAACTCGTCCGGGCTCATGTTGAACACCATGCGGTCGCGGAGCACGCCGGCGTTGTTGACCACCCCGTCGAGGCGTCCGAAGGCTTCGACGGCGGCGTCGACCAGCCGGCCGGCGGCGTCGAAGTCGCCGACGTCCAGGTCGAGGGCGAGCGCCTGGCCGCCCGCCGCGGTGACGGCCGCGGCCGTCTCGTCGGCGCCCGCCAGGTCGTCGACCACCACCCGCGCGCCGGCGCGGGCGCACGCGAGCGCCTCCTCGCGGCCGATGCCCTGCCCGGCCCCGGTGACGACCACCACCTTGCCGTCGAGCACGCCCATCAGGCGGCTCGGCGACGCTGGTGGAAGCGGGCGAGCCTGGCCCGGTTCCCGCAGCTCGGCCCGCACCAGGTCTGCCGGGGCCGGGACGCGACGAAGAAGCGGCCGCAGCCGGGCGCCGCGCAGCGCCGCAGCAGATCCCTCCTGGGGCCACCGACCAGCGTGATCGCCGAGGTGGCGATGTCGGCCAGGAACGCATCGGGCGGCGAGGCGGCGTAGTGGTACACCAGCTCGTCGGCTTCGAGCTGGGCGACCGCCGGCGCGGCGGCGACGGCCCGGTTGACCGCGGCCACCGCCGCCCGCGGCAGGGTGCGCTGCCGCACCGCGGCGGCCAGCAGCGCGCGAACCTCGCCGCGCAGCGCCTGCAGCGCCGGCGCGCCGACCCCACCGGGAACGCCCCTGCGCTGCAGCCAGCGCGCCAGGCGGTCCCGGTCCGCCAGCAGGTCGGCGGTGCTGCCGTCGCGTTCGAGCCTGAGCGTGTTCGCCAGGTCGATCGCCAGCTCGCCGCTGAGCTCGTCCCAGGGTTCCATGCTGAAACGGTATGTCATCGGAAAACCGTTCGCCACCCGATTCGCGGCTTCATGACCGAGCTGCTGGTCGAGGGCGACCCTCCTTGAGCCCGGGCGTCCAGGGTCACGTCGCCCGGCTCACCAGCGTGGCGGGGTCCGACCCGCCGCTCCTGCGCGCCAGCTTCGACATCGTGCTGCCGCGCAAGTGACCGGGTGCCCGATGCCTCAGATCTCGAGGCGGGAGTCCTCCAGGTCGAGGTCGCGCTCGATGCGGTGCATGACGTCGCTGGAGATCGCGCCCTGGTTGCGGAGCCGGACGATCGTCCGCCGCTGGGCCTCCAGCAGCTCGCGCACCAGCCGCTGGTAGGCCAGGGAGCGGTCCTCGTAGCCGTCGTCCTCGATCTTGCCGACCCGTGCCTTCAGGCGCCGGCGGCGGAAGGCGTAGGCGGCGCGAAGCCGCTCGATCGTGTCGTCGCGCGTCCAGTCCTCGCTCGCGAGCTCCTCCAGACGCGCCAGCGCCGCGTTCGTCGCCTCCAGGCGTGCCCGCGTCTCCTCCTGCTCCTCGGCGCCGTCGCCGCGGACGCCGAGGCGGCGGATCAACGCCGGGAGCGTCAGCCCCTGCACCACCAGGGTGGCGAAGATCACGCCGAAGGTCAGGAAGACGATCAGGTCGCGCTCAGGGAACGGCTGCCCCGCGGCGCCCTCCAGCGGCAGCGCCAGCGCCGCGGCGAGCGAGACCGCGCCGCGCATCCCGCTCCAGCCCGACACCAGCCGCTCTCTGGGGCCGACGCGCCGGGCGACCTGCGATGGTCGCCGGTCGATCGCCCGCACCAGGTACGGGACGGTGAACTGCCAGGCGATGCGGACGACGATCACCACGGCGCTGATGAGGGCCGCCTGGCCGAGCAGCGCGGCGGTCGAGCGGCCGCTCAGCTCGCTCAGGATCGGGCGGAGCTGCAGGCCGACGAGGATGAACAGGATGGCGTTGAGCAGGTAGTTGAGGACCTCCCAGAAGGAGAAGCCGAGCAGTCTCGTGGGGACCGACGCCAGCTCGGGGGCGCGCCAGCCGATGTAGAGGCCGGCGGTCACGGCGGCCAGGACCCCGGAGGCGTTCAGCCGCTCGGCCGGCAGGTAGGCGGCATAGCCGGTCACCAGCGACAGGACGATCTCGGCCGGCGGGTCGTCCACCCGGCGGCGGACCTCGGCGGCGAGCCAGCCGACCCCGAGCCCGACCGCCACGCCGCCGGCCGCGCCGACCACGAACCGCAGGCCGGCCTGCCACAGCACGAAGCTCCCCCCGACCGTGGCGGCCACCGCGATACGGTAGGCGACCAGCGCGGACGCGTCGTTGACGAGGCTCTCGCCCTCCAGCACCGTGACCAGGCGGCGTGGCACGCCCAGCCGGCGGCCGATGGCGGTGGCGGCCAGCGGATCGGTGGGCGCCACGATCGCCCCGAGCGTGAACGCCGCCCCCCATGGCAGCCCCTCGACGAGGGCGTGGGCGGTCACGGCGGCGGCCACCATCGTCGCCAGCACCAGCCCGACCGCCAGCAGCGAGATCGCGCGCAGGTCGGCCCGCAGGTCCCGCGGCGAGGAGAAGAACGCCGCCGAGTACAGCAGCGGCGGCAGGAACAGCACCAGCACCAGGTCGGGCGGCAGCTCCACGGCGGACAGCCCGGGGACGAACCCGAGCACCAGGCCGCCCACCACCAGCAGGATCGGGTAGGGCACGCCGAGCGGACGAGCCAGGACGCTCAGCCCGGCTCCGGCTACCATCAGCCCCAACAGCAGCAGCTCGACCTCGTGCATGCAGGTCCCCCGACGTCCCGACCGGGCGAGCATCCCACACCGGGCTGGAGGAGCAAGATGCCAACCGTCGGCCCATGGCTGGTCGTCGGCCTCGACAACGGCGGCACCACCAACAACGCCACGGTGCTGGACCAGGGTGGCCGGTTCCTGGTGGAGCGGATGGTCGAGACCCCGAGCGCGGTCCGGGAAGGCCCGGACGTCGCCGTCGCGGCGCTGGTGGCGGCGTTCGAGCACGTCCTGGAGGTGACCGGCGCGGCGCGGTCGTCGGTGCGCGCGGTGGGCCTGGACAGCCCAGGGCCCGCGAGCGCGGACGGCGTCATCTCCTCCAAGGGCTCCACGAACTTCTCGCATCCGGGCTGGCGCGGGTTCGACTTCCGCGGCGCGCTCCAGGAACGCCTCGGCCTGCCGGTCGTCTACAACAACGACGCCAATGCCGCGGCGTTGTACGCCCACCACGTGCGTTTCGGCGCCGAGGCGGCGGCGCGCTCCTCCATCTCGGCGATCGTCGGCACCGGCTTGGGCGGCGGGGTCGTGGAGGCCGGGCGGGTGGTGCGGGGCGTCGCCGGGATGGCCGGAGAGCTGGGCCACGTCCCCATCCCGATGGAGGGCCTGCTCGGCGAGGCGCAGCCGCTGCCCGAGTGCAACTGCGGCTTCGTGGGCGACGCCGAGAGCGTCGCGTCGCTGACCGGCATCGAGAGGAACCTCCTCCCCTACTGGCTGACCCGGTTCGAGGGTCACGCGCTCGGCAAGCTGGAATCGGTCGCGGAGGCCGCGAAGCTGGTCCGCGACTACGGCGAGCGGGGCGACCCGCTGGCGCTGGAGATCTTCCAGCAGCAGGCGATGGCGCTGGGACGGCTGTTCACGATCGCCGCCAACTACAGCGACCCGAGCACCTACTTCCTCGGCGGCGGTGTGGTCGAGGCGACGCCGCGGTTCCGTGACTGGTTCCTGGCCAAGGTGCGGGAGCACACGCTGCTGCGCGAGGAGCAGGCGCGGGTGGCGAGCTTCGCCCTCGTCCCGGACCTGGACATGGCGGGGGCGCGGGGGGCCGCGATCGCCGCGGCCGAGTCGCTCAGGAGTCGCTGACGGGAGGCTGGGGGCGGCGGGACGACGCCGCGACCTGCCCTCAACGGCCGGCTTCCCCCGAAGCCGGCCTTTGAAGGGTCCCCCGGAGGCCGCGGCGTCGCGCCTCCCGTGCCTGTATTGGCGTCGCGACGCCGCGAAAGGATACGGGCGGCTTCCTTCCTCCAGAGCGGTGGTCACGCATCCCCATTCGAGGAGATTGCGTGGCCGCCGGGGGCGGCGCGCAAGCTTCAAAGCTTCAAGTATGGCCCAGCGCTGTATGCGGCGCCGGATGCGTGACCACCGCTCTGGGAACGAACGCACAATCGTACGTAGCGGGCAGTACGACAGGATCGTGGCTTGCTAGGTAGAACAACGGATTCAGTAGTTTTGCTGGAGAGGGGTAGTCTCCCCCAGGGACAACAGAAAGTCCCCAACCGGGACGACTACCGTAAAGGAGCGTCGAGCGATGAGCCGGACCAGCAGGCCGACGTATCTGCGGACGTCCGAGGTCGCCGGTCTACTTCACGTCTCGCCGAAGACCGTGTCCCGGTGGGCCCAGGAGGGCAAGCTTCCCTTCCTGCGGACGTTGGGGGGACACCGGCGCTACCCGGACACCGAGATCCGCGCCCTGGCGGAGGAGCTGCGGATGTGGCCGGTCGAGGAGCCTCGTCGGGCAGAATCCCAGTAAGCCTTGAGACGAGGGCCCGGCCGCGGCCGGGCCCTCGTGGTCACGCCGCTAGCCCGCCGGGGGCTCCTCGAGCGCCTTCTCGAGCATGATGCGGGTGCCGCTCAGGCCGGAGTCGACCACCACCCGGTCCATGAGCGCATGCATGATGTACAGGCCACGGCCGCGGTTCTGCGAGGGGTGGGCGCGGCGCGACATCGCCGTGCGGGAGCTGTCGAAGCCGGGGCCCCGGTCCTGCACCGAGAACGAGAACACCCCGTCCACCACCGACCAGCGCACCACCATCACCGAGTCCTGCTGCCCCCAGGACCCGTGGACGACCGCGTTGGTGACCGCCTCGCCGGTGGCGAGCAGGATCGCGTCGGCCACCTCCGCGGCGACCTCCCAGCGCTCCAGGTCACGGTGGAGTAGGGCGCGCAGGGTCGGCACAGAGTCGCTGCGGCACGGCAGCAGCAGGTGCGCCGTCGGGCGCTCCAGTCTTGCTGGCGTCGGTTCCTCCACGTGACAACTCCCCCCGGCTCGGCGCTGGGCTCACCCCACCAGAGCCCATTGCCGCCCTTTGAATACAACGAGCGGCCACACTCAGTCCAACCGGGCGGGCCCCCCGGCGATTTCCCGCTGGCCCTCCGGGCAGCGTCCGAGCAGGTCGCAGCGGCCGCACCAGGGCCCGGGGCGGGGCGTGAACTCGTGGTCGTCGCGCAGCCGCCGGGCGGTCGCCAGCACCTCGCCGAGCCGCTCGCGCAGCACGTCCGGTGGACGCTCGGTGACCACCTGCTCGCCGGCCACGACGTAGTCGAGCACCAGCCGGGTGACCGGCCGCCCGAGCCGGCGCTCGGCCAGCGCGGCGTAGATCGTGAGCGCCTCGTCGGCGTCGGCGGCCTCCTGGGTCGCCGCGCTGCGCCCGGTCTTGTAGTCGACCACCACCAGGCCACCGTCGTCGGCGGCGTCGAGGCGATCCAGCCGTCCCTTGACGACGATGTCGCCGTAGACGGCCTGGAGCCCAAGCTCGGTCGCGTGCGGCACGACGGTGGTGTCGGCCCGCTGGTACCAGGCGCGCAGCGCCTGCAGGCCGCGCTCCCGCTCACGCTGCTGCTCGTCCTTGCCGCGGTAGCCGTCGCGCACCCATAGGCGGCGGAACAGCTCGAGCAGGGTGCGAAGGCTGCGGCGGCCGACCGGCAGGCGGTAGAACTCCCGCAGGGCGGCGTGCACGCTGGTCCCGAAGGCCTGCTGCGGGCTGTTGCGGGAGAAGCGCCACAACCCGTCCACGTACAGGAACCGGTACAGGCGCGGGCAGTGCCGGTAGCGCTCCAGCGCCGACGGGCTCACGAAGGTCACCCTGCCGAGGTCCATGCCGGGCAGGGCCTGCTGCTCGGACCTCTTCATCCTTCGAGGCTACGCCCTGGCCGCCACAACGAACGAGGCTTGCGCATTACCGCGACGTCCGACCTGATCGCCTCAGCGATCCCGTGGTCTTGGTAATGCGCAAGCCTCGTTAGGTATGGTTGCGGCTGTCGCGCCGCAGGGAGGTGGGGCTCGTGGACCAGGTGGGGGAACGGGTCCAGGCCATCGACGCACTGGGCGGGCGTCTGCTCGCCCACGGGCCGATGGTCGTCTGCCGCGGCCTGCTGGACGACCCGAGCACCTGGCGGTTCAGCGCCAACGCCGAGCGGGTGCTCGGCTGGCCGGTCGCCTCCGCGGATGGCCTGGCCACCTGGCTGGAGCGCATGCACCCCGACGACCGCGGCGGCTTCGAGGCCGCGCTGTCCCGCGTCCTGAGCGGCAAGGCCGACCAGGCCGAGCTCCACATGCGGCTGCGCCAGGCGGACGGCGACTACCGGTGGATCTGGACGCTGATGCGGACCGAGCAGGACGACGCCACCGGCCAGCGCTACATGGTCGGCTACGACCTGGACGTCACCGACCGGATGCTCGCCGAGGAGCGGGCCCGCCGCCAGAACCAGGAACTGGAGCGGCGCATCCGCGACCGCGCGACCGAGCTGGAGAACGCCAACGCGACGCTGCGGGCGGTGCTGGAGGGCATCGCCGACCCCGTCTACGTCAAGGACGCCGACGGCCGCTACGTGCTGGTGAACTCGGCCGCGGCGGGGTCGGTCGGCCTGCGGCCGGAGGAGTACGTCGGGCGCACCGACCACGAGCTGTTCCCCGCCGACGTGGCCGGGCACCTCCGGGCCGACGACCGGGAGGTCACGGCGTCCGGGGGACCGCGCCGGTTCCGCGAGACGCTCGACACCCCGGAGGGCCCGCGCGTCTACCAGGCCGTCAAGGCACCGTGGCGGGACGGGGCCGGCCAGATCCTCGGCGTTGTCGGGGTGAGCCGCGACGTCACCGAGCAGGAACGGGTCGAGGCCGAGCGGCGCCGGCTGCTGGAGCGCCTCCACGACGTGCAGGAGGACGAGCGCCGCCACATCGCGATCGACCTGCACGACGGCCCCGTCCAGGGGCTGGCGATGCTCGGCTACAAGCTGGCGAGGGCGCGGGTGCTGCTGGAGGCGGGCGCGACCGAACCGGCCCTGGCGCTGGTCGGCGAGTGCGAGGCCGACGTCGCCGGCGAGGTCGAGGCGCTGCGCCGGACCCTGCGCGACCTGCGGCCGCTGGTGCTCGACCAGCACGGCCTGGAGGTGGCCCTCCACGACCATGCCCACGGGGTGCGGGAGCGGGCGGGCCTGGCGTCCTGCCGGGTGACCGCCCGGCTCGGCGGGCGGCGGCTGGACCCGTCCACCGAGACCGCGCTGTTCCGGGTCGCGCAGCAGGCGCTCGCCAACGTGGCCGCCCACGCCGGCGCCACCAGCGCCGAGGTGCTGCTGGAGCGGTCGGCGGCGGGCGAGGTGCTGCTGCGGGTGGTCGACGACGGTTGCGGGTTCGACCCGTCCCACGTCCAGACGGCCGGCCAGGCTGGCGCTCCGCGAGCCGCGGCCGCCGGCTTCGGGCTCACCGCGATGCGGGAGCGGGCGGAGGCGATCGGCGGACGCCTGACGATCCGGACCGCGCCGGGAAAGGGCACCACCGTCGAGGTCCTGGTGCCTGGCGATCCCCAACGGCCGGGAGCGCGGCCGTGAGCCGGCTCCCTCCCCGGCCCCGCGTGCTGCTCGCCGACGACCACAGCGGCCTGCGGTGGGCGCTGCGTGGCCTGTTGGAGGAGACCGGCTTCGAGGTGGTGGGCGAGAGCGGCGACGGCGCCGACGCGGTGGCGCTCGCCAGGCTGCTGCAGCCCGACATCGTCGTCATCGACGTCCGCATGCCGGTGCTGAACGGCCTGGACGCGGCCAAGCTCATCAAGGACCAGCGGCCCGCGACCCAGGTGGTCGTCCTCAGCGCCTTCGAGAGCCCGGAGCTGGAGCGCCAGGCCAGGGAGGCCGGCGCGTTCGCGTACCTGGACAAGGGGACCATGGCGGATCGGGTCCGCCGGGTGCTGCTGGGCGCCGCCGTGCAGGCCGTGCTCGACGCCCACCCCCTGCCGCCCGCCGAGCCGGGCCCGCGGCCGGCGCCGGAACGCCGCGAGACCTCCTGAGCTCAGCGGCCTGAGCTCAGCGGCGCGCGCCTCGGAGCTGGGCGCGGGTCTGCGCCAGGTACTCCGACCGGTAGCGCTTGACCTCCTCCGGCGCCTCCAGCAGGCCGAGCTCGCCAGCGCCGGCCCAGCGGTCCAGCTCGTCCATGAGCGCCTCCACCTGGTCGCAGGCGTCGAGCGCGGCCGGGACCAGCTCGTCGGGGACGGAGAACCGGACCGTGAAGGTCGGCTCGCCGGCCATGAACGCCTGCTCGGCCACCTCGTCGGCCGGGCTGCGCGGGAACTGCCGGTTCAGCCGCTCGACCAGCTCGGTGAGCCGCCGCGGCGGCGCGTCCGGCTGCATGGCGGCGAGCTGCGCCTCGCGGCGGATCGCCTCGTAGTGGTCGCGGCTCCTGATGTGCACCGCCGGGTCGAACGGTCCCACCTCCAGCTCCATGCCACAGAGCATACGATCCCGGCGCGACCGGCACCCGTCGGCTCAGGCTTGCGCGCGGGCGAGCAGGCGCTCGACGGTCGTATCGGGCGTGCGCTCGACGCCGAGGCGGTAGCCGTAGAGGGCGCCGTGGCAGTCGGAGGCGCCGGTGACCTCCAGGCGGAGCTCGCCGGCGAGCGCCCGCAGGCGGGCCCGCTCGGCGGGCTCCTGGTCGGGATGGTCGACCTCCAGCCCGTCCAGCCCGGCGGCGGCCATGGCCCGGATCACCGGCTCTGGCACCGCGCCGGCGCCGGCGTGGAGGGACGGGTGGGCGAGCACGGCGACGCCGCCGGCACCCCGGATCAGCTCGACCGCCTCCACGGGGCCGACCGCGTCCTTGGCCACGTAGGCGCGGCCGCCGGTGCCGATCCATTCGGGGACGAACGCGGACTTGACGTCCGCGACCACCCCGGCCTCGACCATCGCGTGGGCGACGTGCGGCCGGCCGACCGAGCCGGACCCGGCCAGCTCGAGCACGCGGTCGAGGTCGACGTCGGCGCCGAGCGCGCGCAGCCGCTCCACCATGCGCCGCGCGCGGCCGACCCGGCCCTCGCGGAGCCAGGCCCGCCTCGCCGCGAACACCGGCTCGGCGGGGTCGAAGCCGTAGCCGAGCACGTGGACCGGTTCACCGTGCTGCTCGGCGGACAGCTCGCAGCCGAGCAGGACCTCCAGGCCGCTGGCCCTGGCCGCCTTGCGGGCCCGCTCCACGCCCTCGGTGGTGTCATGGTCGGTGAGGGCGATGCCGGCAAGGTCGCGGGTGGTGGCCAGCTCCACGACCTGCTCGGGCTGGAGGGTGCCGTCCGAGAAGGTCGAGTGGGTGTGCAGGTCGAAGCCGGGCATGACCCGACGATAGCGCAGCCACGGATGCATCGATCCGCTACCGATCAGGTAAC
>WNGA01003350.1_pt1 | contig 24038 bp, 27 predicted proteins | sample 5400061 | NCBI WGS metagenome assembly WNGA01 (sample SAMN13153366, study PRJNA577476) | soil metagenome | isolation source: 100 cm soil or saprolite under grassland replicate 2 | place: USA:California | collected 2016-06-15
CCGGGCGGCGGCGCTGCAGACGATCCGCGACGGGCTGCTGTCCGCGGCCGAGCTGGCCGCGCAGCTCCCGGCCGGCGACCGCCTGGAGCCCGGCGAACTGCTCGCGATCGTGGACGGCGCGGCCCTGACCCGCACCACCCCGCCGGCCACTCTGCCCGCGACCGGTGCACCACCCGGCCGCACCGGCGGTGCACCGGTGCACCGCACCGATCCCGCACCACACGCGCTCACCAGTGCACCCGAACCGGTGCACCCCGACCGCACCGGTGACCCTGCACCGCCCGCACCGATCGACCCCGCACCGGTCAGCCCGAGTGAACCGCACCGGTCGGGCCGCGGCGAGCGCACCGACGACGAGCTCGTGGCCGAGATCCGCGCCCACGCCTCCGCGAGCGGCGGGCCGTTGTCGCAGCGCGAGGTCATGCGACTGCTGGGGTGCGGCACCCCGAAGGCCAAGCGGCTAGTGGAACTCGCCGGGTGGCTCGACGCCGCTGCGGGCGGCGGCGCCTCCGGCGGCGGGGCGGCCGGGGTCCGGCGCGAACACCCGCAACTCCAGATCGTCGCGGTGAACGCCACCGAGGACCCCGAAAACACCCCTGACGAAGCCGACACCTCGGACGAGTCCGAGGAAATCGAATCGAGGACGACCCGATGACCAGCAGCCTCCCGAAGTCGTCTACGACGACCCTCGACGCAGCCAACGCGACGAGGACTCCGCATCCGTCAGACCTGCGATCTGAGGAAGCAAGAACGAGTACACACCTAGGCATCACGATCCGATGGGAGGCTCCGCCGACTAGTTACCTGGCGGTAACAAGCGGCGGAGCAACACCCACCCGCGCGCCCGGCGCGGCGACCGGGGGTCGGTCGTGCTGACGATTTCGAGCGGTCACAGCGCCGACTACCTGACCGGCGCCGTCGCGTCGGGCCGGGAGAACTACTACACGGGCGCGGTCGCGGCCGGTGAGCCGCCGGGCCGCTGGTCCGGCCGGGGCGCGGAGCGGCTCGGGTTGGCCGGGCTGGTCGAGACCCAGGACATGACTGCACTGTACGAGCACTTCATCGACCCGCGCGACGACGCGTTTCGTGACCCGGTCCGGTGGGACGAGGCCGCCACTCTCGGGCACACAGGCCGGCGTTATCTGTCCGAGGACGAGATCTACGCCGCTGCGCTGGAGGCCGAGCCCGGTGCGGACGCGGAGCGGCGGACCGCACTGCGTCTGGAGGCGGGCAAGAAGTCCAGAAAGAACGTTGCGTTCCTGGACGCGACGTTCTCGGTGCAGAAGAGCATCACGGTGCTGCACACCGCGTTCGAGGCCCAGGAAGTGCAGGCCCGCAGGGCAGCCAAGCAGGCCCGCGCCACACTCGACGCGCTGGCCGCACCGGGCAGTGCACCGGCCGGTGCAGTGCAGTCCGGAGAGCGCACCGGTCGCGGTGCGGTGCACCGGCTGACCGCCGAACTGCAAGCGGCCGAGGCCGAAGCCTCCGCGTGGGCCGAGCATCGGCAGGCGGTCGAGGACGCGATCTGGGCCGGGAACCAGGCCGCGTTGGAGTACCTCAGTGACAAGGCCGGGTACTCCCGCGTCGGCCACCACGGCGGCGCCGCCGGCCGCTGGGTCGACGCCCACGACTGGACGGTCGCGTCGTTCTTCCAGCACGACTCCCGCAACCACGACCCGCAGCTGCACATCCACAACGCGATCCTGAACCGCGTCGAGAGCGCCGACGGCACGTGGCGCACGCTGGATTCCAAGGCGATCCACAAGTACCGCGGCGCCGCGTCGGCGGTCGGCGACCGGGTGATGGAACAGCACCTGACCCGCGCCCTCGGTGTGGAGTTCGCGACCCGTCCCGACGGCGCCGCGCGTGAGGTGGTCGGGATCGACCAGGCCGTGATGGACCTGTTCTCCTCCCGCCGGCGCGCGATCACCCGCAAGACCGCCGCCCTGGCGTCGGCGTTCGAGACCAAGTTCGGCCGGGCCCCGAACGCACTCGAGCTGGACCGGCTGCAACGCAGCGCGGCGTTCGCGACCCGCAACGCCAAGTCCCACGACGGCGAGACCGTCGAGCAGCGCCTCGACCGCTGGGACACCCAGTTGCGCGCCGAGGTCCGCGGTGGCCTGGCCCAGGTCGCCGGCGAGGTCCTCGGCCACGGCCAGGCGGGTGGGCGGCGGCGCGCGGAGCGCTGGCGGGCGCGGGAGGTGATCGAGACCGCGCTGGCCGAGGTCCAGGAGACCAAGGCCGCGTGGACCGCGCCGGACCTGACCCGCGCGATCAGCAACGCGCTGCCCGACCACCTTGGCAAGCTGCGCCCCGACCAGGTCACCCGCCTGCTCGACGGCCTCACCGAACAGGCACTGAAGCTGGCCGTCCCACTGGAGGCTGAGCGCCCGGGCGACGCGGCGCTGCCGCAGGAGTTGCGGCTGGCCAACGGCGCCTCGGCCTACCAGTCACCCGGCGCCACCTTGTACGCGACGCCGGCGCACGTTCACACCGAGCGGCTGCTGTCGGCCGCGAGCGTCGAGCGGGGCGCACCCGCGCTCCCGGAGTCGGTGGTGACCAGGCTCTTGTCCGGGCTGGCCGGGACAGGGGTCGAGCTCGGCGCGGACCAGGCCGCCGCGGTGCGCGGCATCCTCTGCTCCGGCGCCAAGGTCGAGACCCTGATCGGCCCGGCCGGGACCGGCAAGAGCTTCGTGGTTGGCGTACTCGCCAAAGCCTGGCAAGACGCCGCCCTGTGGCAACAGAACCGGCCGTCCACCAGCGGTGCGCAGCGCCGCGTGGTCGGCCTTGCGTCGTCGCAGATCGCCACCGACGTCCTGGCCGGCGAAGGCCTCGCCGCCAGGAACATCGCGCGCTGGCTGGCGACCCAGGACCGCCTCACCGACGGCCGGGCGTACGGCGACGACAAGGCCTGGCGACTGCGCGCCGGCGACCTGGTCGTCGTCGACGAGTCCGCGATGGCCGACACCGCCCACCTCGCCGCCATCCACGCCCACTGCGAGCAGGCCGGCGCCAAGCTGCTGCTCACCGGGGACCACCGCCAGCTCGCCGCGGTCGGAGCGGCCGGCGGCATGGAACTCGTGGCCGCGGCCGGGGTCCGTCACGAGCTGTCCGAGACCCGTCGGTTCAGCAACCAGTGGGAAGGTACCGCGTCGCTGCGGCTGCGCGACCGGGACCAGTCGGTGCTCGGCGAGTACCACAAGCACGGCCGCCTCGTGGACGGCGGCGCGATCGAGCAGACCGAAGCCGCCGCGGCCCGGGCCTGGCTGGCCGACACCCTGTCCGGGCAGCACGCGCTGCTGATCGTCGACACCAACGAGCAGGCCGCCCGACTGTCGGCGCAGCTGCGCGCCGACTTGGTCCGCCTCGGCCGCGTCGACGAGCACGCCGTCCCGCTCGGCCTGCAGGGCACCTTCGCCGGGCGCGGTGATCTGGTCCAGGCCCGCCGCAACGGCTGGGAACTGGCCGGTGTGCACGGCAACGCGCGCGGCCCGATCAATCGCGAGCAGTACCGCGTACTCAACACGCTCCCCGACGGCGGCCTGATCGTCGCACCGATCACCGGCCGCACCCAGGGCCAGGAACGCCTCGGCGAGCAGATGACACTGCCCGCGGCGTACGTAGCCGCCGATGTTGCGCTCGGCTACGCCTCCACCGTTCACGCCGCCCAGGGCCTGACCGTCGACACCAGCCACACCGTCGCCACCACCGTCACGGGAGTCGAGGCCCTGTACGTGGGGATGACCCGCGGCCGGCACGCCAACACCGCCCACGTCGTCACCCGAGCCGTCCCAGCCGATGCGGCACCCGGGCAGGTCCTCGAGGCGGTCCACCGCTCCCCGCAAGCGGTACTCGCCGGTGCATTCGACACCGTCGACCCGCAACTCTCGGCGCTGGCCGAGGCCACCCAGAACCAAGCCGAGGCCGACTCGGTACGGACCCCGGCTGAGCTGTTCGCCGACGCCACAGAACTTGCCACCGCGGGCCGCACCGCCCGGTGGCTTGACGAGATGGTTGCCGACGGCACCCTCACCGAACGCCAGCGCGTCACGATCGCCGCCGAGGACGGCGCCACCACCTTGACCACGCTGCTGCGCCGGGTCGAACTGGCCGGCCACGACCCGCACCAAGTGCTCAGCGACGCGATCACGCGACGGTCCTTGGATGACGCGCGGCAGCTCACCAACGTGCTGCACCGCCGGATCACCGAGACCACGAGTCTGGATCCGGTCGGCAAGACTTACACCGACCGGATCCCCGGCGTTGACGACGCCCGGTGGGCCGCGTACCTGACCACGCTCGCCGAGGCCGCCGATGAGCGGCGTGTGGAGCTGGGCCGCCGGGTGGCGGCCGAGGCACCGCAGTGGGCAGTCGAGGCCCTCGGGCCCGTCCCCGCCGGTGGCGGCGCGCGCCGCGAGTGGGAGGAGAGTGCCGCCACCGCGGCGGCGCACCGCGAGCTGGTCGGCCACGACGACCCGGCCGACGCGCTCGGCCCGGCGCCGAAACCCGGGCAGACCGAGGCGTACGCGTCGTGGCGAGCGGCCTGGCGCGCACTAGGCCGCCCGGAGGCCGACCGGGCCGAGGCCGAGATGTCGACCGGGCAGCTACGGGTCCGCATCCGCGCCTACGACCGCGAACAGACCTGGGCACCGCCCTACGTCGCCAACGAACTGGCCGGCACCCGCCAGGCCGCCGACAAGCACCGCCAAGACGCCGCGCTGCGCCGCGCGGAGGCCGGCGAGGCGACGAACGCAGGCGACGACGCCACCTTCGCGCAGCGTCAGCGGGAGGCCGACGAGGCCGCCGCGCTGGCCGACGCACTGGACGCGCGAGCCGACGACCTGGAACAGGCCGACGACGCCCGCGCGCAGTGGTATGCCCACAGCGCCGAAACCCGCGCTGCGGCCGACCGCGCCCGCGCCGAACTGTCGGCCCGCGAGGCCGCCGGCGCTGGCCCCACGGATGACCAGCCCGCACACACCGCCGAGGAGTGGCTGGCCGCACACGACGCCGCGGTCCGCGCCGAAGACCCGCACCGCGACATCACCGCCGACCACGACCTCGCCGACATCGCCGAAGCCCGCAAAGGCGACCAATCCGCAGCGGTCCCGGCGGACCAGGTCAGCGCCGACAAGGTCGCCGAGACCGACGAGTTGCGAACGGCGGCTGCGTCACAGGGAACCGATGATCGGGCCGCCCGGCTGGACCGCGACCAAGTGCCGCAGCCGGCGGCTGACACGGCCCCCACCCCGACCGAACGCGGCACCGCCGAAGAGATGGCCCCAGGGCAGGCCATGGCGCACCCCGCCGAGGCAGACCAGGCTCCCGATGCCGACCAGACCGGCGACACGGCCCAGTCTGCCGAGGACGTACGACGCACCGAGGCGGCCACCATCGCCCACCGGTCCATCGACGACCACGAGCCCGGCCCGGCCCCGCGCGACATCCGCCAGGAAGCCGCCGACGAGCCCGAACGCGACGACGGCCACGACCCCGACGCCGTGCGGGTCCCTTCAGCCGACGAGACCGCCGAGTCGGTCCGCCGCGCCCAACGCGCACTCGCCGAACTGCGGCAACGGCAAGTCGTCGAGGAACAGCGCGCCGCCGACGAGGCACGCGACGACGAACTCGCCCGCTGGCACACCGACACAGCGGCCGACAACACAGAGACCACCGAGCGCGAACCCCTCGACGCAGGCCGTCGGCCGGCCAGCCACGACACCGCTAGGGACGACGGGCCGGTGCTGGAGGTGACCCGCGATGCCTACTAATCCGCGCACGAGCCGTCACCCACCATGCCCGCTGGGTCTCGGCCTTCGGCCGAGCCAAGAGCAACAACAAACGGCACCTCTGGCTGGGGTGGCGGCCTGCGTACCGTGCCACCACTCACTGTCAAGCCCGGCCCACGCGACCTATCGCGTGTCTCTCCCTGCGCTGCGCTCCGGTCGGCCACGCGCTCCGACCGATTCAAACCGCGAATCGGCCTCCGGCGGCACCCGTGTTCCGACCTTGACAGCGAGCCTCCGGCGGCCCGGCGAGGCGCAGGAGCGGGCAGGCACGGCCTGCCCCAGCAAACGGCCACCACGACCGGAACCGACCGACACAGGAGGCGAGGCGAGACCGATGAGAACCCACCGGAAGACCGCGCAGAACCAAGCACCCGACCTGGCCCCGGACCTGACGTCTGAGCTGGCCTCGGAGGGCCTGTGTGAGGTGGCGATCGCGCACGACCGCTACACCGTGGCCTTCCACGTGACTACCTGCCAGATGTGGGTGATCGACAGCGCCGGGCGAGACAAGCCCCGCGGCCCCTTCCTGGCCAGCCGGCAGGCGTGGGCCGAGGCCCTGGACCTGAACACGCAGAACGGCGGCTGTGATCGGCGGCAGGGGACGTGGCGATGAGCACCCGGATCCTGGTCACCGGGTCGCGGGACTGGACCGACTTCGCCGCGATCGTCGAGGCGTTGCGGGACTGGAAGGCTCCCGGTGCCGTACTCGTCGAGGGCGGTGCACGGGGAGCGGACCGGCTGGCTGCGACGATCTGGCGGGCCTGGGGACTCACCGTCGAGGAACACGAGGCGGACTGGGATCGGCACGGCAGGCGAGCGGGGTACCTGCGGAACCGGGAGATGGTCGCCGCCGGCGCCGATGTGTGTTTGGCGTTCATCCTGGACGGCTCGCGCGGCGCGACCCACTGCGCGAACGCTGCCGAGACCGCAGGTATCCCCACCAGGCGGCACCGAGCCACTACACCCGCACCGCGCACACCGGACACACCCGCAGGCCAGACGGTGCCGACGAGGCTTGAGCACGGGAAGAACGTCCAGCCCCCCTTGTGGACCGAGGGCTCCGCATGACCACCCGGCGCGGTGCCGAGAACGCCGGCGAGGCGACGGCCGGTCGATGGGCGCGCGACCCTGACGAGCTGCCGATCGTGCTGAGCGGTGGTCCGGCCGACGGTCACTGGTACTGGCGCGGCGACTTCGAAGGCCAGCAGCTCGCGGCACGACGCATGGCCGCGGTCCACCACCGCACGCCCCTGGACCCGGCGAGCTGGCCCCTGCGCTACGCCCCCACCCGCACTGTCATCACCCACCACCGCGACCCGCAGAAGCAGGCCACCCGGTGGATCTGGACCGGGCCCGCCGAGGTTCACACCCTGCACGACCTGGCCCGCCTGAACACCGCAACGGCTACCGGCCTGACCGCGACACCAGCCGCCCGACCAGGCGCCTGACCCCAAACGAATTCCACGAACTCTACGAACTCTACGAACTGCGCGAAATGGAGGACCACCTGATGAGCGATGAAGACCTTGTCCAGCACGCCGACGACGCCTACGAGGCGATCCGGGCACTCAACCACGGCACCTACCGCACCCTGCCGGCACCACTGGCGTACGACCTGCTCAGCAACCTCAACAACGTCGGCTACGGACTCGCGCAGCTCCTCGGCCAGATCAGCACCGGGCTGACCCGGTCGCTGGCCGAGTACGACGTGTACGACCGCAACCGCGACCCGACCGAATCCGTGACCCTCGCCAACGACGCCATGCGCACGGCCGCGCAGCTCGCGCACGAGATCGGCGCGTTGCTGGCGGCGGCACAGGCCGCGATCAACTCCCAGGGCTACAACGGCCGCAGGCACGACCCACGGAGCGACCAACGTGACGGGAGGGCGGGCGATGACGGTCAAGGCTGCGACTGACCGGCGAAACCCGACGAGCTGGCCAGGATCCTCGACGCGATCAGCAGCGTGCTCGAGGTCGCCACCGATGGCCACAGCTACCCGCAACGTGGCGGCTTCGGCGTCCGCCGCTACGCCGAGGCCCGGTTGCCCACCACAACCACCCACGTCCACCACGACGCGACACCACGACCCGCACCCGACCAGCAACCGCATGACTGACGCACTGATCACGAACTGACCGACGAAGCGACCGACGAAGCGACCGACGAGTGATTCCACCGATCAGCGAACCGAAAGAGGAGCGAGATGTTCACCACGACCACCATGTTCCAGGGCAACCTGACCGCCGACCCCAAGCCGCTGCGCTACACCACCGGCGGCACCGCCGTCGCCGAATTCCGGGTCCTGGTCTCCCACCGCGTGAAGGACAGCAACGAGCAGTGGATCGACGCCGAACCGACCGGACACAACGTCAAGGTGTACGGCCGGCTGGCCGAGGCCACCGTCGACCAGCTGGTCAAGGGCAGCCGCGTGATCGTCATCGGCCGCACCGAGACCGACGCGTGGCCCGAACCGGACATCGGCGAGAAGCGCACCACCACCCGCGTGATCGTCGACCACCACGGCACCGTCGGCCTGGCCCTGCACACCGCTCCCACCAACGACCGGACCAGCGACGAGACCGACCCTGGCGACCAAGAGCAGTAACCCCACGAGAGGAGACGAACCGCCATGACGACGCCCTGCACACCGACCACAAGGCCGACCGGCACCCCGCGGCCGGCGAATGGCCGGACCGCGGCGAGCGAGCTGCGTGCTCTGCAGGCTTGCCGCCAGCTCGAGTCCTGGGGCATCCACGGCGCCACGCCTGCCTATGACCCCGCCGAGGGCGGCTACACCGGGCAGGTCGCGGTCGATCCCGACGAGCTGCTCTTCGCGCTCGACACCGCCGGCGAAGGCGAACGGTGACAGCCGAAGACCGCGCAAGATAGGAGGCCGGAGGCAGCAGCCGCCGGCCTTCTGCGTTCTCTCCCGGTCGCTCAGCCTGCCTCAGCGCGCCGGATCTCCAGCGGTAGCACACCCGACCCACGCCACACCCAAGTCAGCGTCGCCGCAATCGCGTCCAGCCAGCCCGGGCGGCCCTCAATCCCGTTTGGGTGCCGGATCGCCATCCGCTCCGCCGCCAACACCTCAGCCTCGATCAGCTCCTCATGCGCCCGGGCCTCGCGGCTCGTGATCGGCGCCGACGCCGGCCGTGCCTTCGGGCCGTGCGGGTAGTTGAAGACGACCGTTGCACCCGCGATCCACCGACATGTGTGGGCCACCCCGGCCGCGTACCAGCCTCCGCCGACGCCCCCGCGCTCCTGCTCGTCACACAGCCGCTCAGCATCGGCCCACACAGCGACGAACTCCGACCGCGGCACCCGCAGGTTGCCACGCGGAATCTCGTCGATCACGCGGGCCGTCAGCTCCACCTCCCCAGCGTGACACGCACCACCGACAACCGGCCACATCAGCGGTGTCCTGCCGACCGTTGTGTCTTGAGTCAAGAAGCTGGCAGGACTTGATCCCGCCGCTGGTCGCGGAGCCTATGGCGTGAACGCGCTCTGCGGCAGATCCGCGCGACCGAAATGCGGTTGAGCACCGGCACTGGCAGGTGCAGCATGGCTGTGGTGTCTACAACGGAGCCAGACAACGAGCACGGTAATGAGCCGCTGACGCCGATCTACCCGTTCAACAAGCCTGGAGAGGCGATCGGTCTCTACTCGGGACCCATCGGCGGACTGTACGACAGTGCTTTGGAAGGGACGATCCGGCTGGTCCCCTTCCCGTCGCCGGACCTTCGCTGGCAGGTGGACGTGCCGGAAGCCGAAGGCTTCTCGACGCTGAGCCGCGCGGGGCGATGGGTTCGACCTGACGGCGGGCGGGATGATCGGGCACGGCATGGTCAGCAGCGCGTCGCTCGGTTCCCTCGCCGGCATCTCCTCTAACCTGGAGTTCGAGTCCGGCGATCCGTTGAAGCGCGCCCTCGTGCACTGGATGAATCTGCCGAACTACAGCGGCAACACGAGCCTCCACTACATCAGCGACTCCGGCAGCACGTGGACACACGGCCGCCTCACCCTGGAAGCCGACGGCTGGAGCATCACCCTCGATGGCCGGCCCGACAACGGCTCCCTCTTCAAAGAGGACGTCGGCCTGGCGCGTTACGTCCTGACGCACGTCATGGAACTCCGCAGCGCCGATGGCGGCTCGTTCGATGTCGAAAGTGCGAGGCGGGTGATCGAAGCGCTGCGCCTGTCGCTCTCCTTCGCGGCTGGGCGCTGGGTCGCTCCGCCGCTCTCCGTCGGGTTCGATGCGACAGGTGGGGAAGCGTGGCGGTGGTGGGTGACGCCGATCTGCTCGCCCTACGAGAGGACCGGCTCACCGAGCATCAGCCCTGGCGTCTTCAGTGATTTGGAGGCGTTCCTCAAGGCCAGTGTTGCCAAACTCCATGACGGCAACGCCGCCAACACCACCCGTTTCCAGATGCTGCTCGCGACACAGACCTCCAACCTGGGCTTCGTGGAGAACCGGATCTTCTCCGCTTTCCCTGCAATCGAGAATCTGAGCTGGGAGACCTTCGTGCTCAGCGGGCTAGTCTCAAAGAAGGACTTCAAGGACTCGAAGGCCTGGTCGACCGCGCGTCGCCTCCGTGAACCTCTCGTCCGCGCACAGATCCCGGTCGACATTGACGGGCAGCGTCTGCCCGCCCTGCACCAACTCGCGATGGAGAAGGGGCTCGACGGGCCGGAGGCCGTTACTTGGGTACGGAACAGGCTGATCCACCCCGAAGACCCACACGACCGTTTCTACACCCGGGAGTCATTGGTGGTGGAAACATGGCAGCTGAGCCGCGAGTACATCTGTCTCCTGCTGCTGCACGCGATCGGCTACACACGTGGCTACCTGAGCGCGATTCCGCCCTACGGGTGGCTAGGAGGGTCTGCGCCAGTCCCCTGGGCGGCGCCGTAGATGATGACGCAGCAGAGTTATGCCTTGAGGCAATTAGGTGGCAGGACTCGTTCACGCCGCTGGTCGCGGAGCCGGTGGCGTGAACGCGCTATGCGGCCGATCCGCGGCACTGCCCGTTTGCCCGTTGCAGCCATGCCGATCGGGTGCCTGAGGAAGGCGTTCTCCCTCAGAATGGTCTGGCTGACAGGTCAAGTCGGAAACTGGTCCGGAAAGCTGCGTTGTAGCAACTCACGCGAGGTGATTGTCTCGACGAACCAGTACATGTCTTGCTGACCCGGCGGGCGAGAGTCCAAGCCGCCGCTCAGGAGGAGATTAGGTGTCTCGTCGTCCTCGGGCGGACCTGGAACAAGACCCTCCGGCGCAGGTTGCGAGGAAATCGTGCGGTGGTACGAGGACACGGTGAGGTGCATGCCCGCTGCATTCTGGAGAGGACCGAGCTGCGCGTTGTCCGCCTTCGTTTGGCTCCCATTAGGCCAGTACGGCTCGTTGTACGAAACAACTACGTCGAGGTCCCAGGTGCTCGTCGGAGACAGAGCGGCGTTTAGCGCAGCCCCCTGCTTGTCCGGCGTCAGCTCCGGAAGTCCCACGCCGACGGTCGCTGCAGCTCGGTACTCAGTACGTTGAAGAATAGGCATCCACCGGAGGCGGCAAACAAGGAACGCGTTGGCGCTGACCTGAACCCCGTTGAGAGGTTGCCCGCGGTTGGGATTCCGTGTTCGATCAGCTGACCGGTCGTCCGCTTCCGGGCAGCGGTCGTCTCGTCCAGTTTGATATGGAAGCGGTGGGCCGGTTTCCCCGGCCACGGACCGTGAAGCGAGAGATGCAGGACGTCTCGCTTACCCGAACCCAATGGTTCGATGTAGAAGTCGTTCTTCTTCGTCTTGATGCTCCAACACGAACCCAACGGGTGGCGGTCGCCATCTGCCAGGGACACAAGGATCTGGGTAATGCTCACGCACGGATCCTAAACGCACCTATCGGAGCAGCCCGACCCACCGGACGGAACGGGTGCCGGCGCTCAGACTGCTACAGCCACGCTTGCGGCTCATCGGCCAAGGCTGCCGATGGCTCCGCGCGTTCCTACATCGTCACCCGGTGGCCGCGGAACTGGTGAGGGTCGTGCTGTGCCATCGGCATGAGCGGACGTGACTCACTAGAGTTGACCAGTATCGAACGTATGTCCTGCATATCTGCTTGAGTGCAGTTGACGCTCAGCCGCCGGTCAGGTCCTTGAGTGGATGGGGGTCGGTGTCGACGGCCTGTTGGAGCAGCCGGTAGAACAGCATGCCCCGGGCTCGTGACCTGCGCCGGTTGAACCGGAACGTGAACTCGTCGAGGTAGTAGGGCAGGTGCTGTGGGCTGATCCGGTGGTGCAGGGTGCCGGCGGTCCAGCGTTTGAGCAGCGACGAGACCAGGTGTGGGCCGGGCATCACGGCGTCGGGGTCCTCGACCTTGTATCCGGCCTTGGTTGAGGGTGTGGCGTGGTGGGTGTAGCCGTCGTCGATCAGCCGGGTGAACATGCGGGCGCCGTCGGTGTGGATGGTGGCGCCGGGGGCGATCACCTCGCGGGCGAAGTCGAGCATGTCCAGTCCGCCGGCCCGCTGCGCGACCTCCAGCCGCACCCGTCCGAGCCGGCCGCGATCGGTGCGCTCGACGGCGATCGTGATCGGGACCTTGTCGGTCAATCCGGGCCTGTGACGTGGGGTTTTGCCGCCGAGGAAGCTCTGATCGAGCTCGACCACGCCGCCGGGCTGGTTGCCGAGCAGCTCGCGGTCGGGCCGGACCATGGCCCGCCGCAGCTTGTGTAGCCAAGCCCACGCGGTCTCGTACGACCCGAACCCCAACGCGTCTTGCAGGCCCCGAGCCGACACACCGTTGGGCTGTGAGGTCACGAACCACACCGCGGCGAACCAGGTCGACAACGGGCTGTGCGAGCGGTGGAAGATCGTGCCCGCCGTCGCCGACGTCTTCAGGCCGCATCCGGGGCACATCCACAGCCCGCGGCCGGTCCGCCAGCCGCCCCCGGACCCGCAGCGTGGACACGAGAAGCCGTCCGGCCAGCGCAACCCACCGAGATACTCCCGGCAGCTCACATCGTCAGGGAACCAGGACCGGAACTCCTGATAAGTCCGTGGGTAGTCCTTCCCGCCGACCGGGCGCCCATCCTCCAGCACCCCATCAATCTACTGCACTCAAGCAGATATGCAAGACGCATGTTCGATACTGGTTGCGTGATGACGACGGACGGCTTCGGCGGGTCGCCGAACGGGGACACCCAGCAGATCCTGAACAGCGACTGGCCGAAGTACCCGGAGAACTTCGTCGAGCGACCACCGATCCCCGTGTGGGTCCGAGTCGAGTGGGATCGCGACGGCGAACAGTGGTGCCCGGGCGAGGCCGACCGATGGAACCACTGGTTCGTGCGCCTCCAGTTCGACAGCGAACCACGCGCGATCCAGCGCCTTACCTGGGTCAAACCGCGCGACGTCCGCCGCCGCAACCCCAACGACACCGAGTGCGGCACCGAGCCCGCTCGCGGTGAGGCCGCGGCGCCGGGACGCTGAGGCGCCATGTTTCGGTTCGACGTCCGGCAGGCACCGATCGGGTACGCCGTGTGGGACTCCACCGTCGCGGGCTGGTACTCCGAATGGTCTCTGTCCGAGGTCGAGGCCAGCGAGCAGGCCACCGAGCTCGACGTGTTGCACGACTTCTACGCCGACCGGGAACCCGCTGACGTGCGCCGCCTCGAAGTCCCGCGGCTGGTCGAGGCGCAGCCTGGGTGGCGGCTGGCCGGCGTACTGGACGTGTGGCTGCGCGACGACGGCGCCTGGTGGGGCCGCGTCCGCGACGACCGGGGTGTCTACCGGTGGCACCGCGCCGCCGTCCTGCGGCCGGCCAGCACCCACCCCGACCGCTGAGCACACACCGCAGCCCATCAGATGCGCACCGTGCGAGGCCCGTCCGATGTGTGACAGTCGGCGCAGATCGGGGTCACGATGGTGCGATGGCCTGGCGGTGCGGCAAGTGCGACGGCGCGAATGTGCCTGCGCATTCTCGGCACTGCCCACGGCGGATCGAGCTACACCTGGACCATGTCGCAGGCTGGGGACTACTGCCCATCGTCCAGCCCCGCCCCGGCACACCCGACCGACAGCGGGTGGAGGTGAGCGGCGTTGGTAACCCGGCCGGCCGGCTCCGTGATCCCGTCTGACCTGCGTGGCCCGGTCGAGGTGCAGCTCGCCCGGGCGGTCGAGGCGGTCCCCGCACCGAACGCCCTGCCAGGCGGGACCGTATGGGAGCCCAAGCTCGACGGCTACCGCGGCGTCATCGTCCGCGGCGACCGCGCACGGATCTGGTCCCGCAACGGCCGCGATCTGACCGACCGGTTCCCCGACATCGTCCGCGCCGCCGAGCAGCAACTCCCCGAGGGAACTGTGGTCGACGGCGTTATCTGCAGTCCTCATGTCTGTGTGTAGGTCGTCGCTGATTCGCCGATGAAGGTCCCGGCGTCCGTCGTGGACACCCGTAGGTTTGCCTGTCTACGACGGCGGGAGAGCCGATGCGGGTGCAGCGGTGGTCTCGCCTGACGGAGACGTGATGCAGGCGCTCGGCGGTGTGGCACGCACGATGACGTGCCCGGTCGTCCACCTGTAGGACACCGGTAACGGTGGATCAGCGCACCACAGTCCAGAGCTGGGCGAGGGGTGCGTGCGGGCGGAGTGCCCGTGTGGGTGGCGGAGTCCGGTGTTCGGCGCGCACAAGTCGACCGGGGCCATTGACCCACTGCAGCAGGCGACGGATGCTTGCGATCTGCACAGCAGCCGGGCGCCGGGCCCCGGCTGGGATTACCCTTGAAGGCCGCGGCGGTGCCTGACGATCCCCAACGGGTGGCCGGAGGCGTGCGTCGCCCTCGACGAGAACGGCCGGCTGTCGTTCGACCGGCTGCAGCGCCGGCTCGTCACGTCACCGGCGAACGCGCGCCGGCTGCTCGCCACGTCGCCGGCGTCGTATATGGCCTTCGACGTGCTTGCCGTGGCCGGCGTCGACATCCGCACGCAACGCTGGTCGACACCGCGAGGCCGGCTCGACTCGCTCGGGCGGCAGCCGCCGCGGCAGCTGTCCCCGGTCACGCGATGTCGGGGAAGCACGCGAGTGGATGGACGTGCTGCCGGCCGCGGGGCGTCGAAGGCCTTGTGGTCAAAGGCGCCGCCTCGAGGTACCAGCCCGGGCGGCGTGAGTGGCTGAAGGTGAATTCTGTCGGGGCAGTGTCCGCTCGGTTGATTGCTCGGCGTTCCGGCATGTCCGGGGCGGACTCCTGCCGAGTCGTGTGTGCGCGACACGTGTCGTGCATGGCCGAAGCGAGTTTGGGACGGACTGACGCTGGACGGCCGGTCAGGCGCAGTTGGGGCCGACCCGACCGTCGAGGACGTACAAGCGAGCACGGTTGCCAGGCGGGTTACCGGACGCCGTCAGGCTGGCCGGCGGTGGCTGCGCGTGAGGGTCTTGCGGCGCTGCGGCGGAACAGCTGTGCGGCTGCGATGGTGAGTGCGGTCAACCAGGCCAGGGCGAGGAGGAGTGAGCCGTTTTCGTCGAGGCTGGTGGTGAGTCCGCCGTCGAGGTGACCCGGTCGGCGCCGTAGCCGGGTAGCGCGCGGGCCCAGTCCATGCTTCCCCCGGTGGGTGCGAGACGTCAGGCCGCTTCTAGCCTGCCGCCCAGTTTGGCCAGAAGCGCGCTCTCGAGGGCCGGGTCAAAGGGCCGGTCCACTTTGGAGAAGCTTGTCGAGAGTTCGATGCGTTCCTTACCGAGCAGAATGCTGTCGATATAGATAATCGCGTGCTGACCCTGGGCCATGACCTTCATCGTCATCCGGAGCCCCATCGAGAACTGGCCGTATCGAGCGACCTGAAGGCGTTCCACGCTGAGCGACTGCAAAGACACGCCTTGCGCTTGTAGCTGTCTACGAAATGACGCCGTCGCGGTGCTCTTGACGCAAGGTATGAATTTGGGGCCGCTGGCAGCAGCCACGTCGGCCCTGAAGTCCTCGACCGTACGTACGAGTTCGGCACGGGAGCTTGCCTCGGCGTTGCCCAGACTGAAGTCGGGACTGTCGATGTCCGCGGTGGTGTAGGTGGCAGGGCTCGGCCGGCCCAGACAGGCAGCGAGCTCGTCGGTCTTGTCCTCGGATGTCCTCTGAGCGGGCATGGCCTTCCAGGTGGCGGGAAGGTCGGACGGCCTGAGGAGCAGCGTCCGCGCCTTGGCCTTGTCGGCGGCGACATTGACGGGCGTTGTGCTCTTCACGGGCGTTGTGCTGGTGGTCGCGGGCGTTCCGGTTGCGGGCGGGGCCTTTTGGTCGCCGCCGCAGGCAGGCACCGCGCCGGCGGCAAGTGTGCAAAGGAGCACGGTGAGGATGAGCCGTGCCCGCCCGCGCATCACGAATTTCGGCAGGTGGGCGGTAAGCATGGGTGCCATGGTGGTCGTCCTGTCCCCGACGCGGGTCGGCGTCGGATCACTCAGCTGGGGGTTCGCGCATTACAAGCCACGCAATTTCCGGTTAGCCAATCTCAGCCTTGACATCAGCGGCCTTGACCTGGGCCTCAACCAGGGGATAACCACCCTTCCGGGCAGACGCAAAGCCGCAGTTGATCTTCTGTTCAAGCTCTCGCAATGCCGTTGAGCTGGAAGGGATACCTATGCGGGCGGCGTCCGCAAAGCACGTCGCTCCCTTGTCGTACTCCCGGCAAGCCCGCTTGACAGGCACATAGACCGGCTGCAGCCGGCTGCCGGGCGAGCCGATCCGAGCCAGCTCACGGTTGCAGCCGCGAACCGCGTTCGCCAGGGATTTCAGAGCGGTGGGTGTGAGGTCGGATGGACTGTCCGTGACAGCCTTGTTCATCTTCGGGAGCAACATCTCGACCGCCTCAAGCCAGAGGAGCTCCTGGGCAGTCATGGGTCCCGGCGCCGTTGTGGCGGCAGCGGTCGTGGTCGGCACCGGTCTGATCGCGCTGGGCTCGCTCGTGCTGGGCTTGGGGGCAGCGGCCTGCTCGTCCCGTTGGCCGCCGCACCCCGCGACAAGCAGGGCGGCTACGACGCTGATCGTGACGCAGGCGAGGAACGCCGTTCCCTTGGATCGCGTCGAGACAGCAGCTCCGCTTCGGGACCGCGGCCAGGTGTCCGTCTCAGGCGGTGAACCAGCGGAACCAACGTCGGAAGCAGTCATCCCCCTCCCCTCAACAGCCTCACCGCCGGTCATCTCCGGCGCCTTGTGCCCACGATGGTCATGTCCTGTCCCCGTTCTGTCAGGGTTACCAGTCTCGATGCGGTCAGCGGCCGAAAGGTTGCTGTGTTGTCCGTGCTGTTCGGCGCGCCGGGCACGCCGATTGGGACCATCCGGACTGACGTGCCCGATGTGCCACATGCGGCCGGCTCAACTCGACCGGCACGTGCGGCAGTGACACTCGAGGATGACATGACCTCGTCCGCACCCGAGGAACCTCCGCTACGCACTCGCATCGGCATGACCGCGTGGACAGCGGCAGAAGAAGATGTGCCGGATTGTCGTCCGGTCAACGCAGGGGCGCGTAGGCGTCGTCCAGGGACAAGCGACAGCCGGCGGCGCGGGCCGCGTCGAATGCCCGTGCAGTGCGGCCGATTGGGACGTGGCTGTCCAGCGCGAGTTGCCCGGCCGGGTCCAACACTTCGCCGGTGTCTTCGAAGTGTGCTTCCACCGCACCCAGCAGATGAGCGGTGGTGCCGTCGCCGCGCCGGGGCCGAAGCGAAGTGGGTATGCACGGGCTGCGGTCTTGGCAGTACGGCTGCGCCTCGTCCGTCGAAGACGACGCGGTTCCGTGCGGTGTCGCCGCCGCCGTCGTCCCAGTCGGAGACGGGACGCCACGGCCGGGGTCCGCGCCAGCGCAGGCAGCCAGCCCGGCCAGCGCACACGTTCCTGCCAGGGCCGCCGACACAAAGGTGCTCCGCCCACGCCCCCAGTCGCCAGGGCGGCGCGGCACGGCGGGCACAACCAGGGCGAGATCCGTGGACGCACACCAACTGACCTTCCAGGGTGCCTCATCTGCCGCACCGATGCTGGCATCGGCCACATCCCACATCTTGAAGCCCGATTGTCCTGCCGACCCAGTCCTGGACATGTCCAAGACGACAGATGGGCCGAGATTGAAGGGCTCCCCGGTCACACCTTCAGATAAACGGCGAGCTGGTGATGCTCGACAACGGCCGACTGTCGTTCGATGCGCTCCAGCGCCGCCTCGTCACCTCACCCGGCAAGGCGCACGAGCTGGTCGCGTCGACGCCAGCGTCCTACGTCGCGTTCGATCTGCTCGCCGTGGGCGGCGTCGACTTGCGCTCGCAGCGCTGGACCAACCGGCGTCGGCGACTCGAGTCGCTCGCCGCCTGGACCCCGCCGCTGCAGCTGTCCCTGGTCACCGACGACCCCTCCGAGGCGCAGGACTGGTTCGAGGTACTGCCCGCGATGGGTGTCGAGGGGTTGGTGGCCAAGGGCAAGGCCAGCCGGTACGAGCCCGGCCGTCGTGGCTGGTTGAAGGTCAGTTCTGTTGGGGTCAGCAGAGTCCCGCTTGCCGACTCAGGAGTCTCCGACCTGGTCAGGGGCCAGGTCGTGCTGGTCTGCTCGTGAACAACACCTGTCGTACACGAAGGGCGCGGGTGCCTGGTGAGCACGTGGCCGCCGGACCCTGTCGGGACATCGCTGGCCAGGTCTGCGTTGCTGGTGAGCGCTCCACGCGGTTGACCCATGCCCTGGTACGGGGTTGATGCTGAATGGATGGGGCCTAGCACAACGGTGTGTCGACGATGACCGCTGACGTACCCGCACCGCGCCCGCCGAGCTGTCAGGACGTGGACGACCAGGCCCGCACCGGGCCCAAGGGAAGGTCATACGGGATGGACTATTTCCCGTTTCGAGAGGTCGGCTTGCGCTGCAATCCGTTTCGGCGATTGACCGATGAGGAGTGGGCAGCGGTCGCGACCGTTCCCAGCAATCTGCTGGATGCCTTGGAAGGCGCCGCCCACGTTCAGATCCTGGGCGGCGCCGGTCGCGGGAAGACGACGTGCCTGCTGGGCTTGGTGGCCAGGCTGGCGGCGGAGGGGAAGCGGACGGCCTACGAGTATCTGGCCGCGCGGGAGAATCGGTTTCGGACCGGACTTAAAGACCTGGATGTGTTTCTTCTCGACGAAGCACAGCGGCTCACGCGGCGCGAGCGGATCCGACTGTTGGCCCAGGAGCGGGTTCGAGGCCGAGAACTACGGCTGGTGGTGGCTACTCACGAGGATCTGACGTCGCCGTTTGCAGGCCATCGATTGCCGTTGGTGACGGTGTCTCTTGATTCGGTCACGGCAGCGCATGTGGCGGCAGTGGTGAATCACCGAATCGTGTATTTCTCTCTCGACGATCCCCCCGCCGTCGCATTGTCGGCTGACGCGGTACGCCATCTGTGCAACATGTTCGACAACAACTTGCGTCGCATTGACGGCTTCCTGTACGAGTTTTTCCAGACCGCCGTCCGGCCCGGCATGGTCACATCAGAGATACTGAGCCGATTCCACCAGCATGACATGTCTAGCGGTGGGCTCGGTTGACGGAGCTCATCGGTCGCGGCGCCGCGGGTCGACGACGATCTGCTCGGTATGTTTGACGTCCCGAGCAAAGGGAATTGCCACAGTGATGGTGATGTCCCAAACGATATTTATGTAGTATCCCGCGTAGCTCCAGGGTTCGCTCGGCATCTTGAAACTGAAACCCTGGCTTATCGGCGTGTCGGCCCGTAGGGGGCCCTGCAGAAGCCGGACCTCGTCGATGCGGGCCGAGTCATGGTCACCACGCCCCTCGGTGTGCCATCCGAGGCTGGCTGACACATGATCGCAATCAACGTCCTCCGACGCGCTGAGCAGCGCCGTTCCGCGAACCGTCGAGCCCGGCTCGCAACGACGTTGACCGTCCTCGCTTCCGCCGTCGTGGAGGATCAGCTGAATCTCCACATCAGCCATCATTACCTCGCCAACTCCGGCAATACCGTGATCTCATATTCGCGCTCAAGATCCGGCCAGTCCGCGATATCAACCGAAACCCTGACGAACCACTCGATCCGGTTGTCCCAGGACGGAGTGAAGGTGTGCATTCCGTCCTCGGGGATCCGGAGGGCATACTCGTTCCGGAACACCTCACCGGCCTCGAACCGGCGACCCTCCGTTACCAACTCCTGCACGACATCATCGTGCGTATCAGTGTCTGTGTCAGTTCCGCGAGTGTACCGAACGGTTTCACGCAATACGAGTTGGACCACTATACGATTGACCTCGGCCGCGCGCTTCCAGGTCTGCTCATAGGCCACAACGAAACGCCCACCAACCGGCAATCTAGTCGTGGCAACAGAGATCAGCGGATCACCGACACGGCTCGACGCAATAGCCGATACAACACCACGTACCATAAGCACCACACCGATGACAGCGAAGACCCCGCCAAACAAGGCGTTTACTGCCGAACCACCGGCCAGCAGCCATACAACGATCCACACACACGAGAAAACAAAGAAGATCAACCCGAAGAGACTTGGCGGTATCCCCGTCCTGTGCGGGCGAAGTTCCTCCATCACTGCCTCCCTGCGAGTCGCCTCACACCGCACATCGCCCTGGTCCTCAAGCCAGCGATCAGCGTGTGCGACCGCGCCGACCACGCCGACTCCATCCCCTACCACGGCCGACGGGTAGGCAGCGGAGCCGAAAGGGCCCCCGATCAAGGCTACGCGAGCGGGTTTGGCACGCACACCCGGTCCGGCCACGGTCTGCGCCGTCGTGCCGGTCGTGCCGTCGCCGGAGTTGCCACTGCCGCGCCCCTCGGCCGCGTGCGGTTCGTAGCCGAGGTGGTCGGTCAGTTCAATTCGGGCGGGGGCCACCGCACGGACAGCGGCACGCAGCGCCCCATCCCGCACCGCGTCAGGCATTGCCGCGATCACTGCGCTCTGACCCACGACCAGGCGTCGCGCACGGGCCGCTCAACACCGATAGCGCGACAGTGCGCGACACCCTCGAAGACCCCGAGGAAAGGTCAAGCAGCGCGACACCGTCGAGGTCATCGTCGGCGCCGTACTCGGCCCGATCCGCCGACCCGAGGCGATCATCGCCGGGCGCTACCGCGGCGAGGACCTCGTACAGGTCGGGCGCACGGTCCCGCTGACCGCCCAGCAGTCCGCCGACCTCGGCGCAGTCCTTGAGCCCGCCGAGGACGATCATCCGTGGCCGGACGAGATCGGGGTCGGCCGCTGGTCCAAGGACGGAGCGACCGTTCCGCTGACCAAGGTCGCCCCGACCGTCGTCGTCGAGGTCGCCGCCGACGCCGCGCTGCAGGCCGTGCAGTGGCGCCACGGACTCCGGCTCGTACGCCGGCGCCCAGACCTCACCCCGGCCGACGTCGACCCGGCCGACTGAGAGCCTGCGGACAACCGACGACGGCGCCGCCGCGGAAGCGCGAGACTGTTGCGTGCGCTGGCCCCGAACCACGGCTACCCTCCAGGCGCAGCGGCCGCCCGCACCGGAAAGGGACCGGCCCGTCGGACGCACTGCCCTGGTCGGAAGGCAGAACGCGGCCAGCGCGCTCGGCGAACCTGGCGATACAGCCCCGAGGAGCGACCACCTGCGGTACGCCGGCCGGTCTCCGGGCCAGCGAGCTTTGCACGTCTGACCGGTTCGCAGCAGGGTGTGAGCACGTCCTGCATCAGCTGGGTCATCGATGCTGAGTTGCCGGAGGCAACGAGTCTGTCAATGGCGCTGTCAATGCATAGAAGCCGAAACATCCGGAGATGACACGCGAGACAGCCGCTACGTCAACGTTCTGAGCGTGCTGACAGCGCAGTCGGTGCAGGCCGTGCATCTTTTAATCCGCGGGTTGTGGGTTCGAGGCGCGCGAGGTCGACCCGTCCGGCCTGTTCCGCTCCGACCTCTCCCGCCGGCTGGACCTGTGGCGCAACTTCGGGCCCGTACTACGCATCGTGGTAGGTGAGCGGCCATCCGGCCTGCTGCTAGGGGGGAGGTCCTCGCCATGCGCCACCGTGCCATCCTGCTCGCCCTGTCACTCGGAGCGACGCTGCTCGCCGGACCACCGCCCGCACACGCCGCCGCTGCCTGCCCCGATCCCGCAGACCACATCTACCCGGGCTGGCTCTTCCCGCACGGCAACCCGCCGAACGGCCGCGACGGCGACCCGTTCGCAATGTCCCCCGGCAACACCACGCTCGGCCTCACCCACGACGCCTTCGCGTGCCTGGGCGTCAGCGTCACGGTAGAGCGCCCGGACGGCTCGGGGAGCCACCAAGCCCTCCTCGACCAGTACATCGACGGCGCCGGCGTCGGCCCCACGCAGTACGGCTACGACACCTTCGACTACGCGACCGGCACCGGCCCGTGGCGGATCACCAAGGCGACCTACGGCGGCGTCACCGTGGACCTGACCACGCCGGTCGACTTCCGGATGACCCGGGGGTCGGTGCTCACGCTCGCGGCCACTCCCGGCGCGCTGCCGAGCGGGCCACGGGTGTCCGGCACGGTCAAGTACTGGACCTACCAGGGGGTGCAGGCGCCGTCGCCGGGCCGCACGGTGTGGATCCGCAAGCCGGACACGCTCACGTACCCGTACCAGCGCGGGCCGATCATCGCGACCACCACGACCGACTCGGCCGGGCGGTACGCGGTGACGCTGCCGATTCACACGAACCAGGACGTGGTGGCCGACGTGCCGGGCACGACCACACTCGGCTTCACGTTCTACGGTCCGGTCCGGGCGACGGTGTACCAGCCCACGTTCCTCACCGGCCGGGCCGCGCCGACCACGGCCACGGTGATCCGATCGGGCACGCGGATGTCGACGTACGGGCATCTGAGCGTCGTCTACACCACCGGGAAGACCGGGCCGTTCGCGAACCAGCGGGTGCTCGTCCAGACCCGGCCGCGGTCGAACCCGTCGGCGCCGTACAGCACGGTCGGGAGCGATGTCACCAGCTCGACCGGCTACTACTACACGAACTGGAACGCCTCGGTGGACGTCGATGTCCGGGTCGCGTTCATCACGCCGTACCAGTCGGTCGCGTCGTCGTACCGCTGGCTCCGCGTCGTCGACGTCACCTGAGCCGAACAGGACCGATCATGAACCGATACCGTGCCACCGCGGCCGTCACCGGACTGGTCACGGTCCTGCTCGTCGTCTTTGTCGGCGGATGCGCCGGCAAGAAGGCCACGTCGACCACCGCATCCCCACCCGCCAGCACCACTACCCCGACGGTGGCGCCGACCACCACCACGGTCCCGCCGTTGAGCGCCAAGGAGGTTGCCTGGCTCACGGCGGTCACGAGGCTGCACGAGACGATGGACAAGGCCCTCTATCAGACTGGTTCCGTCCAGCTGACGCGCGCCAAGATGACGTCGTATGCGAACACGCTTCGTGCCTGCAGTCGTGAGCTGGCGCGAATCGGGTCCCCCAGCGACCGGCTGCAGCCGGTCGCTGTGATCGTCAAGAAGGCCTGCCGAACTTTCGACGGCGGTGCGAAATGCTGGGCTACGGCCGCAAGCGTCAGCATGGCGGACGGCGGGGTGATTGCCGGTACCCGCAAGGAGCGGACGCTGGCGCGGGCGATCGAATGCGGCGGCGCAGGCGCGGGGAACGGTAGCAACCTCCTCTCCGATGCTGAGGCAAAGGGCAAGGAGATCAAGGTCAGGTTCGGCTAAACTTCGCAGCTCGGGCGATCGGTCCGCTGGATGGCCCGCGCTTGACCGATGCATTCGGTAGCGAAGCGCTGATAGCCCCGACGCGTCGTCGTGAACAGGTCGAGCGCACCGGCCGAGGCCACGGGCGGTTGCCATCACCCGACATGATCCGAGCCGGGCCCAAGGGGCCGTTGGTGAGCCGACTGCGTCGGCGCTGCTCCGTAGCGGACGATCGAACCTTGCGGAGGGGGCGCGCTGGTCGCGCCCGTGACGCGGCGAGGTACCTGGCCGTGGGCATGTTTTGGGCATGAATGATCGTTAACTGGTGTTGCCAGAGTCCTCCAGAGTCCTGGTCGGTGACATTCCTGCACGCTCGTGATCCCAGTTGTCTATGGGTAGGTGCTGTCTACGGATCAGAAGGTCAGCGACTCGAATCCTTCGCCTCAGTTGCCGGACTTGGCTCTTATGGATCAAGGCGCGGCGCGAGCGCCGCGCGCCGCGCACGTCCTTGCGGGCGGCGCGGGGCGCCGTCCTCGGACGGCGCGGCCACTCGCTAGCTGCCTGATCCTGAGAGCCACGGCAACCACGCCCACTAGCCGGCCAAGAGC
>WNGA01010384.1_pt1 | contig 24032 bp, 23 predicted proteins | sample 5400061 | NCBI WGS metagenome assembly WNGA01 (sample SAMN13153366, study PRJNA577476) | soil metagenome | isolation source: 100 cm soil or saprolite under grassland replicate 2 | place: USA:California | collected 2016-06-15
CCATATCCGAGGACCTCCATCAGGAGGTCGACGTCCGTCTCGTCGGGAGCAGCGTTCGGGGTGGCAAGTCCCCGGACAATCGCACTCCGAGCGTCCGCCTCCCCGACCCCTGCCGTGATCTGGAAAGCGCTCCGCAGCAGGTCCGTAATGAGCGCGTATGGGGTTTGCTGGTCGAAGGAGGCGCAGCGCGCGACGAGTCGCCCGATGCCGGCCGCGATACTCAGGTTGAACTCTTTAATCAAGCGGGTCTTGCCGACGCCGGCGTCCCCGACGATGGAAGCGATGCGGCCCTCCCCGCGGGTGGCATCGAGGAGGGCGCCGTGCAGCGTCGCCAGCTCGGCCTCGCGTCCGAGCAGCCCCATCGGCGCGGACGCCAATGGCTCGTCGCGGGCGCTGATGACCTGGTAGACAGGGACCGGCTCGGCCTTGCCCTTGACCGTGACGGGCGGCAGCGGCCTGATATCGAAGGCATGACTGGTGAGGCGGTTGGTGAGCGCGCCGACCAGTACCTGCCCGAGCGGGGCCGCGGATTCGAGTCGCTGGGCCGTGTTGACCGTATCGCCGGTGACCGTGTAGGTGCCGTGCTCCTCGCCGGCGAGAAGACCGGCGATCACCTCGCCGGTATTTAACCCGATCCGCAGCCCCAGGCGGACGCCATGCTCGCGCTCGAGCTCGTCGTTCAGGCGGGCGATCGCGTTGTGCATCCCCAGGGCAGCGCGGATGGCGCGCTCGGCGTCGTTCTCGTGCGCCAGCGGGGCGCCGAAGACGGCCATGACGCCATCCCCGGTGTACTTGTCGACGGTCCCTCCGTAACGCTGGATCTCGCGGCCGAGGCTCGTGAAGAGTGAAGCCATGATGCCTCGCAGGTCCTCGGGGTCCATACGCTCGCCGAGCGCGGTCGAGCCCGAGAGGTCGGCGAACAGCACGGTGACGAGCCGGCGCTCATCCGTGAGCGCCTCGGTCGCGAGGCCCGCGACCTGGAGGGCCGGGCCGCTCGCAGCGGCCGTCGGTGTCGCCGCCGATAACGAGGGGCCATTTTTGAGAGCCGCAGAGTTGGCTGCGGCGATCGCCATGCCGCAGTAGGGGCAGAATCTGAAGGTCCGAGCCAGCCGGCCGTCACAGGCGGCGCATCTCGGGCGGGGGCGGCTGGAAGCGGGGCGGCTCGGCTTCTGCGTAACGGGCATTGAGTGTGCCTTAGACTGGGCCGCCGTTCGTCGCACCGGACCGCACACGCCGCGCCGATCCGACATCGACGGCACTTCCGCGCCGGTCAACCGATCTGACAGATTCTACCAAGTCGTCGGTCTAGTTACAACGACGTTACCAGAGGCGCGGACTGTCGCAGCAGCGCACGGCCCAGCTGCCTACAGTTGGCGTGGTGATTCTGATCGACCACAAGCCCCCGTGCGCGGCCCAGGAGGCGGGGTCTTCAGATGTCCGACGTACCTGTGGCGTCGTCTGGTAGCGCCCGTTGTTCTCGCACGGCACCCATTCCCAGTCCTCATGCCGCTTTGAGTTCCCATCTGGGGTAACATTAGGCATGGCGTGAGCCAGTCGCCGCCGGCTCCACGCGAATGAAAGGATCGGACCTTGCTCAACACACGCCGTCGGCGTAGGGGAGAGGAGTCTGGGCGGACCCGTTCCAGCCCTAAGGCGAGCCTGAGGACCGTAGCAAGTGACGAGGCTCGCGAACGCGCGCTGTTCGCCTGTCTGCGCGAGCCGATCCTGACGACTTCGACCGATGGCCGGATCATGGGCTTCAACGAGGCGGCGATGGCTCTGTTCGGCGATGCGGCTCGCCTGTACGGGCGGCCGATCGAGGAGTTGGTGCCGTTTGTCACCGCCCAAGCCGAGTCAGCAGCCGACCAGACAATCTGGCAGGGACAGGTTGACGACATCACGGGCCGCTCGATAGACGTGGAGGTCAGTCGGTCGGAGCTTGCCGAGGGCCACCTGCCTGCCAGCGTTGTGTACGTCATCCATGATATCTCGCGTCATGCCGAGCTGAACCGTTTGCGCGAGCAGTTGCTGTACGACATCGCCCACGAGCTGCGGGCGCCGCTGACCGTTCTGGACAATGCCCTCGAGATCCTGGCCACCGAGCACCAGGACCTCAGTCCGGGTGACTTCGAGCGCCTGATTCGCTCCGCGCGCCGCACCGCCGCGCGGCTGGGCATCTTGATGGAGGACCTGCTGAGTGCCGGCAGCATCCAGGCTGGCCGCTTTCGAGTGCGCGCGCGGCCGGTCGACCTCAGCGTGGTCATCGACGAGGCGCTCGAGGTGGTCGACGCCGCCATCGAGGCTCGCGGCCAACGGGTGGAGCGAGACCTGCCGAGCGAGGGCCTACGCGCGCTGGCCGACCAGCGTTTCATCCGCCAGGTTCTTGCCAATCTGCTGAGCAACGCCTCGAAGTACAGTCCTCAGGGTGGAGTTATCGAGGTACGGGGAGAGCGGACGGGCGAGTACGTCACGCTTGCAGTCCAGGATCGCGGGCCAGGCATTCCGTCCGAGCAACGGCCCGGACTGTTCGAGCGCTTCTACCGGGTCCGCCCTGGCAACCAGGAGCGCGGGGTGGGGTTGGGACTAGCGATCGCCAAGGGCATCGTGGAGGCGCACGGTGGTAGCATCGGAGTCGATAGCCAGGTCAACGTGGGCACGCTCGTCTGGTTCACGCTGCCCGCCGCCCGGCGGAGCCGCCGCGGGTGAAGATCCTGCTCGCCGAGGATGATCGCGACCTGGTTGATTTGCTGAGCTTTGCGTTCCGCCGGGCCGGGTTCGACGCTCTGGCCGCCTATGATTCGCCAGCCGCGCTGAAGCTCCTCAACGACGAAAAGCCTGACCTAGCCGTCCTGGACGTCAATTTGGGGTCCGACGACGGGTTCGACCTGCTGCGGGATCTCCGGCGCTCCAGCGACATTCCGGTCATCATGCTGACGGCGCGGGTGGCCGAGGACGACAAGCTGCTGGGCCTGGAGCTTGGGGCTGATGACTACTTGACCAAACCATTCAGCCATCGCGAGCTGATCGCCCGCATTCGAGCCCATCTGCGACGTCACGGGGCGGGATCGTCGCCGCCCAAACGGCCCGAGGGGGCGCTCCGGGTTGGGCCGATCGTCCTGAAGGTCGCCGAACACAGCGCTAGCAGAGACGGCCAGCCACTCCACCTGACCGTGACCGAGTTTCGGCTGCTGCGGTACCTGATGAGCAACGCCGGCAGCGTCGTGCCTACGCACGCCATCCTCAAGCACGTCTGGGGTTACGACGATCCCAGCGGGACAGACGTGGTCCGGGTAACGGTCCACCGCCTGCGGCGCAAGCTCGAGGAGGACCCCGATAACCCAAGGCTCCTCCACACCGTGCCCGGGGTCGGGGCGTTGCTCAACCCCGAGCCGGCCTAGCTCGCAGCCCCGCCCGCTGGGCCAGCCTGCCTGGCGGAGCGCTTGCCGTCCCTAGGCGCCGCCTGAGACGCGAGCCGGAATCGCGCCAGGACCGGCGCGCCAGCACGCCGGCGGCGCAAACTAGGCCAGACAGCCCAAGGGATCTGCACGATGCAGGCCCCAAGAACACACTTATATAAGTGTGCAATGGACGCGACAGCGCAATGCGCTGCGTTGGGGCCGTGTGGCGGTCGCCAGGGCCTCGTCAAGGCAGAGGAGCGGGTTCGAGGGTGAGGTCGGGCTGGGACGCGCGTTTGTTTGGTGCCGCTCAGGGCGAAGCGGAGGCCTGGACAATGAAGGTCCTGATCGTCGAGGACGATCGTGAGCTGGTCGACCTGCTGACCTTTGCGCTGAGGCGGGCCGGATTCGACGTGCTGCCGGCCTACGACTCGCCCACCGCGCTGAAGCTGCTCGAAGCCGATCGCCCTGACCTGGCTGTGGTGGACGTGAACCTCGGCTCGTCGAACGGCTTCGACCTCGTCCGGGACCTGAGGCAGCGCAGCCGGCTGCCGGTCATCATGCTTACCGGCCGCCACGCCGAAGATGACAAGATTCTCGCGCTGGAGCTGGGCGCCGACGACTATGTGACCAAGCCGTTCAGCCACCGCGAGCTTATCGCGCGCATTCGGGCCCACCTACGACGCGGCGCAAAGGAATGGTCGCCGCCCGCGCCACCCGAGCCGGTGCTTCAGGTCGGGCCGATCGTGCTCAACGTCGCCGAGCATGCGGCGACGAAAGGCCGCCAGCCACTCGACCTGACGGTGACCGAGTTTCGGTTGTTGCGCTACCTCATGAGTAACCCCGGCCGCGTCGCCCCCACGCCTGCCATTCTCAAACAAGTCTGGGGCTACGACGACCCGCGCGGAACGGACGTGCTGCGCGTGACGGTCCACCGCCTGCGGCGCAAGCTGGAGGACGACCCAGACCACCCACGCCTGCTGCACACGGTGCCCGGCGTCGGAGTGACGCTGAAGCCTGAGTCCGCCTAGCTCAGAACGCGCTCGCTCCGCCACCCACGAAGGTCTGCCACGGGCCGCAGTTGTCCACCACGACGAACGGTACCGTGACAGCCTGGCCGGCGACAGCCCGGCGCACGAAGAAGCTCACTTGCTGGGTCCCGGCCGGCAGAGCGACCGCAAAGCTGCCGGCCTGGCCGTTTGGACCATACGGCGCGGTATCGATCAGCGCGTTGGAGGCCGCCCCGAACTGGAGCTGCGAAAGGCGATTGTTGGGGAGCTGGGAGGACGTCCCGGCCGCGACCGTGACCTGCAGCCGACCCGCTCCGCTCGGGAGCGTCGAGACGCCGACATTTGGCCGACTGGCGCACACCGATGGGTCCTGCGTTGGCGTGGCGGTCGGCGCCACCACCAGGGTCGGCGTCGGCGTCGGCGTAGGCGTCGAGGTGGACGCAGGTGGGGCGTTGCGGGTGATCTCCAGCTGCCAGCAGAACAGGGTCCCTGAATCGACGGCGAACAGGTCGGTGATTCGAATGGTCCAGCTTCCGTTGGCGGCCTTCCCGTTGTATGACCCGAGCCCGGGGCCGCCGAGCCCGAAGGCCTCAGTCTGGAATGTCCCGGCAAAGGGAGCAGTTCCCTCGTAGATGGGGGCGCTCGCCGCGTCGTCGAAGATCGTGACGGTGCCCGAGCAGTTGGTCGCGCCCGAGCCGTAGTCCTGCCCCGGCCCACCGTTCTGGTGCGACAGAAGTACCGTCGTGGTGTCGGGCCCAATCAGCCGTAGATCCAGGTTCTGGTCAGAGGTGTGATTCAAGCGAACGCGTACGTTGACGTCGGTCACCGTCCCCGCGTCCGGCACGTTAATCGCGTGTTGCGCGGTCCCCTGGTCGGGAATGGGAATAGTGATGGCGCCGCTGCTGTAGACGGCCGTCGACGTCTGGGCCGTGGCCCTCGTGCGCCCAGCGAGTGGGACCTCGGGTTACGCCACCGCCACGGCGGCCAGGCGAGATGGCTGGGCTGGACGCATGGTGTTTACAGTCGAGGCAAGCTCGGCCCCACGGGACCGCTCGATCACCCGACGAAGCTGGACCAGCCCGCGCGCCTGCAGCTTCTTGACCGCGTCCTCACTCTTGTGGATCATGGCCGCCGTCTCAGCAGTGGAAAGGCCATCCAGGAACCGAAGGATGACCACCTGCCGCTGCTCTGAGGTGAGTAGGTCCAGGGCGTAGATCAACTCGTGGCGATCTAGCGAGCGGTCGATCACCCGCTCGGCTCCCGCCTCGGCGATCTCCGGGCCCTCCTCGAGCGAGCTCATGACCTGCTTCGGCCGAGACCGCAGATAGTCGATCATGTGGTCAGCCCGCGGAACTCGTAGCTGTCCAGGCGTTCGAGCACTTTGATGAACACTTCGGCCGTTAGGTCCTCGGCGGCCTCGCGGCGATCGCCAAGGCGCCGCAGTAGGTAACGGTGGATGTCCGGTGCGTACTGCTCGTACAGCTCGCCGAATGCGCTCGCGTCCCCCGCCTTCGCCTGCTCCACTACTAGCTGAGTCTCGATCATCGCTCGTGCCCTACCCTTCAACTGTCGGGAACTGCCAATCCCTTCGCCCCCGCGAGTGCCCGCGTCTGGCCCTGATACGCAGCCCGGCCCTCGAGCGTTCTCGTTCGACTGCCGTGATGCGGTTGTGATGTTCCCGTTAGGGTCCATATTGGGCCATTTTTGGGTAGAGCGCATGGCCCATTCGGTCTGAATAAGTGGACCCAAGCGGGCTGAAACACCAGTGGTGCGTGAGTAGCGACTGGCGCTAAGCGACCGACACCCCCACTGCCCACTGCCCACTGCCCACTGCCCACTGCCCACTGCCCACTGCCCACTGCCCACTGCCCACTCGTCCGCTACACTCTAGGATCGTGGCTCAGACGAACGATCCGACCAGCAAGGAGCGGACGCTCGCGCTGGTCATCCACGTTCCGGACCGGCCAGGCGTGCTGCACGAGCTGACTCGGGTCATCTTCGAGCACCGCGCCAACATCACCTACGTCGACATCACTGATCGGCGGCGGGACGGGCTTGCAACCTACTTCGAGTTGGACGACGTCAAAGATCCGGAGCCGTTGGTCCACGACCTGGAGGGGCTGGCGATCGTCAGCGGAGTGGAGCGGGCGCCATCATTTGCGAAGGTCTATGGCAAGCGGATCATCGTCATCGGCGGCGGCGCCCAGGTGGGTCAGGTCGTGGTTGGGGCTGTAGCGGAGGCGGACCGCCACAACATACGCGGCGAGCGCATCTCGGTGGACACCATCCCGCTGGTCGGGGAAGAGAACCTGGCCGCCGCGGTGCGAGCCGTGGCTCGCCTGCCGCGGGCGGTAGCTCTGGTCCTGGCCGGAGCGCTCATGGGCGGCGAGGTCGCGCGGGCGGTTCGCGAGATCCGCAAGAAGGGCATCATCGTCATCTCGCTCAACATGGCCGGCAGCGTGCCCGACGCCGCCGACCTGGTAGTCAGCGACCCCGTCCAGGCCGGCGTGATGGCCGTCATGGCCGTCGCCCAGACGGCCAGCTTCGACATCAAACGCCAGCGAGGACGAAGATACTAGGGGTCAGGGGTCAGGGGTCGCGGTCGGCCGCTTGGAGTTGCTCCCATTCGTCTCTGTGCACCCGTGCCTGCCGCAAGATTCTGGCTAGGAACTCCCTGCTGATGTCGCCCGGATGGGGGTTGGGCAAGCGCACAGTGACGTCACCTCTGATCATGAATTGGTGCTTGCCACCCGAGTACGGGCCGTCGAAGCCGAGTTGCCTCAAATGCCGAACTGGAACGTTGCGGCCGATCGGGCTGAGCCGAGGCATTAAACGACGTGCTTGACAGTCAGGTCAATCCCCTCGACAACGGGTAGTGGGAGATTCCTGGAGACCCGCAGCAGGATCCACTCGTCCAAAACCTCTGCTAGTTCGTCCCGGCAGGCTTCGAGCGTCGAAGCCCTTGCGTAGACGCCGTCAAACCCGGGAATCTCCCCGTAGAAGGCGCCATCGTCCGGCAAGATCTCGTAGTGTGCCCGACGCATGGCAGCGCGGGTGTACTCTGTCAGCAAGGCCTCCCCGTACCACGCACGCGGCGCTACCGTTACGAGTAGCGCTGGAACAGCTCGGCGAGAACCCTCGGGGCGTCCGCCTCGGTGCCAGTCTGGCCTGCCTTGATGTGGTCCTCGAAGCTCTCGCCTTGCTGGCGGTAGACGATGCCCAGGTACAGCGGGTCTTCCGACGCGGCGGCCTTGATCGCCTGTGTCAGGTCGGTTGGGTCGTGATCCGGCGGCAAGTCCGCCGTCTCCTCGCGGTACGACTTGAACGTGTTGACCTTGTTGAAAGTCGGGCAAGGGCTGTAGCAGTCGATCACCGCGAAACCCTTGTGATCGATTCCCTCGACGATCAGCTCGGCGAGCTCCTTGGGCTTGCCCGAGAAGGCACGCGCCACGAACGTGGCTCCGCCCGCGACTGCGAGTAAGAGCGGGTTGATCGGCCGGTCCGGGGTGCCCTTGGGGGTGGTTTTGGTCACGAAGCCCACGCTGCTCGTCGGCGAGGTTTGACCCTTGGTCAACCCGTAGATAGCGTTGTCCATGATCACGTAGCAGATGTCCAGGTTACGCCGGGCGGCGTGCATGAAGTGGCCGCCACCGATCGCGAAGGCGTCGCCGTCGCCGCTCATCGCGAGCACCTTGAGGTCCGGATTGGCAACCTTGATCCCAGTCGCGATCGGCATTGCCCGACCATGAACTCCGTGGAAGCCGTAGCTCGAGACGAAGAACGGCAGACGACTCGAGCAACCGATCCCGGAAACGAGCACGATGTCCTTGGTTTGGTAGCCCTTCACGCGCAGCGCGTTGTACAGGCCGTTCAGCACCCCGAAGTCGCCGCAGCCAGGGCACCAGGTCGGCTTCTCCTCGCTCTTGAACTCGTCGAGCGGCTTGACTGCGACAGCCGTGTTATCTGGCATGTTGATAGACTCCTTCGATCTCGTCGAGTAGCTGCGAGACCTTGAAGGCGGCGCCGGTGAACTCGTTGACAGGCGTCACATCACGCAGGTAGCGAGCCCGCACGAGCTGAGCAAACTGGCCGCTGTAGTTCGTCTCGGGGACGAGAACGATCCGCTTCGACTCCAGGAACGGCTTGATCTGGTGGTCCGGCAGTGGCCAGAGCATTCGAGGCGCCAGCGCGGCCACCTTCAGGCCCTTCTGGCGCGCCACGTCGATCGCCTCCACCACAACCCCCCAGGTCGAGCCCCAGCACAGGACTCCGACATCGGCGTCCTCGTCGCCGTAGACGTGTGGCGGCGGCGCTGCCTGGCGCGCCAGCTCGAGCTTGTTCATGCGCTTTTTGGTCATGTCGCGGTGGTTGGCCGCGTCCGAGCGCGGGCGGCCCGATTCGTTGTGCTCAAGACCGGTCGCCACGTACTGTCCGCCCTCGGTGCCCGGAATCGCCATCGGCGAGATCCCGCTCTCGGTGAACTGGTAGCGTCGGTAGCCGCTCTCGAGACCCGGCCCGGCGTGGCCGTTGCCCTCGTAGCGCAGGCGGTCGGCGACCTTCGCGCTCGAGAGGTCGGGGGTAGGGATGCTCTCGGTACGAACGCCCAGGATCGTGTCGGACAGCACGACCACCGGCAGCTGGCACCGCTCGGCCAGGCTGAAGGCGTTCACCGCTTGAGTGAAGCAATCCGAAACGGAGACCGGCGCCAAGACGATTCGCTGGATCTCCCCGTGGCCACCGGTGGCCGCCAGGAACAGGTCGCCTTGCTCCTGGCGAGTGGGCATGCCGGTCGATGGCCCGGCTCGCTGCGCGTCGACTACAACAACCGGGATCTCCGCCATGGCCGCCAACCCCAGCAGCTCCACCATCAAGCTGAAGCCCGGCCCGGACGTTGCCGTCATCGCGCGACGGCCGGCGTACGAGGCGCCGAGGGCCATGCCGATCGCAGCCATCTCGTCCTCGGCCTGAACCACCGCTCCGCCAACCTTCGGCAGCTCGCTGGCCAGGAACTCCATGATGTCAGTAGCCGGCGTGATCGGGTAACCAGCGTACACCCGGCAGCCGGCCGCCAGAGCGCCCAGCGCGACGGCCTGGTTGCCAGACACGACGATCCGCTTCTGGTCACTCGGGGGCGACGATTCGAGTTGGAGCGTGCCGCGCTCCGGGATGTTGCGCTCGACGTAGTTGATACCGGCTTCGAGCGCCTTGAGGTTCTTATTGAGGATGTCCTCGCCTTTGCGAGCGAAGCGTTGGTGAAGGAGTCGCTTGACGTACTCGGGGTCGAGGCCGAACAGGGCCGCTACCGCGCCGACCGCCACGACGTTCTTGCCCAGCTCAAACTGGAGCTCTTTCCTGGCGATATCCGTAAGCGGAAGGGCATGCTGACGGTACGTGCCGGGGTTCTCCGGTGGAGTGAAGTCGCCAGAGTCGTACAAGAGTAGCCCGCCTTCGCGAAGCTCCCCGATGTTCTTCTCGTAACCCTCCTGGTTGAATGCCAGCAAGATGTCGATCGTGTCGCCCCGTGACTGGAGGCGGTGTGAGCTCAGCCGGATCTGGAAAAGCGAATGGCCGCCCTTTATCTCGGAAGGCGGCACCGAATCGGTCAGCACCCCGTAGCCGGCTCGGGCCGCGGCCAGGGTGATCAGTTGGCCGGTGCTCAAGACGCCTTCGCCGGCCTCGCCGGCCACCCGAATCACCAGGTCGTCGCGTTGTGTCATCTTTACCTCCACGCTCGTGCGCCGCGCCCACCGATGGTGGACCACCGCGCGTGACGGCCCTCAGCGAGCGACCGACACAAACACGACGCCCTTACGGCGTCGTGGCGGACAACTCTGGTCTGACTGGCCGTGCCAGGCGGAGACGGGCCTCCCCCGACCACACCGAGCCACTGAGAAATTATACCCCCGCTCGGAGGGGGACGCTAGGCGTTTAGGCCGACGCACCGTTCGTGCCAGGCACATGTTTCAAGCGCCGGCTGCGGCGCCGACCACTTGCGCGTCGGGCCTCTCGCGCGGCCGACGTGGCGGTCGCTCGCGCGTTTGGCCGCGTCGCTCGATCAGCCGTCGCATCTCGTGCTCGATCAGCGAGAAATCGGCCGCCGACAGGAGGTGAAGCTGACCCTGAAACACGAGTGGCCAGTCCTCTGGGGGCCAGCGCTTCACGTACAGCAGCCGCGGCGCGATCTGGCGCGCGTCAAGATATTCGTGCTCCTCTAGGACCATGTCGGGCCGAATGTGGACTCGCCATGGGAATACCTCTGGCCGGCGTTCGGCGTTCTTCCAGATCACCCGATGGTCCTCGAAGAAGCCTGACGTAGTCGTGGCGGTGGCCGGGAACGCCTGGTGGCGGCTGATGTAGTACAGCACCCGGTCACCGGAGGCCATCCGCTCCGCCTTCTTTCGGTGACGGGCCTTCAGGCCGAGGACGTTGAGGCCACGCTGGCGCGTGATCTCGAAGTTCTCCGGGCTCGTGATGATCATCCAGTGGCTGCCGGGCATCGGCGACGTCGCCTCCCGCGGAGCGTCGCCCCAGGACGACCTCCGCCAGTGGGAGACAGCCTCTTTGGTGCCCCCCGCCAATGGCAGCGTAGCACCCGGCCTGACCTGGTGTCAAAGCCGCGCGCGCTGCTCCTCGAGCCTCAGACAAGCGTAGATGCAGGCGTTGATCGGAGCCGGAATGCCGTGGGCCCGAGCGAGACGAACGACCGTGCCGTTGAGCGACTCGACCTCCAGACGTCGGCCGCGCTCGAGATCGCGCTGCATCGACGATTTCATGTCCCGCTTCAACGTGTGGGCGAACGCCATCATTCGAGCCACGGGATCAGGGTCAAGCTGAATGCCCTCGGCCTCGGCGACGGCGGCCGTCTCGGCAAACGCGCCGGACAGCATCTCGCGCGTCTCGGGAATCGCCAGTACCTCGCCAATCGGCGACCGAGTCAGGGTGCTCAGCCCCGACATGCCGACGATGAATAGGAACTTCTCCCACAGCGCCTTGCGGATGTCATCCAAGAGCGTCGGCTGCAGGCCGGCCGTCTCGAACGCCGCCAGGACGCGCTCCAAGCGCTCGCTTCTACGGCCATCCGGCTCGCCAAAAGCCACCCGCCGCATTGGGCTGGTCTGCGCGATGAGACCCGGTTCGGCGATCGTCGTCTCGATGTGGGCTGTGCCGGCCATCGCGACTCCCGCTCCGAGCACGGCGTCGATGCGCTCGACGCTGTCGACACCGTTCTGGAAGCTGAGCACGGTCGCCCCGGCTGGAACCACGGGCCGGATCGCTTGCGCAGCCCGCTCCGTGTCGTATGTCTTGACGGCGAAGAGGAGCAGCTCCGGCTGTCCGAGCTCTTCGGTGCGGTCGGTGGCGTGCACCAATGGCAGCTCGAAGCCGCCATGCACGCTCTGCACGCGGAGCCCGCGCTCGCGCAGCGCCCGCAGGTGCTCGCCGCGCGCAAGGAAACTCACTTCATGCCCGGCTTTGGCCAGCAGCCCACCAAAGTAGCCACCGATCCCGCCGGCGCCGATTACGGCGATCCGCATCCAACCCTCCTCCTAACACTTCCCGACGCGGAAAGGGGGAAGCGGGGTTGCCTCATTCCTCATGCCTCGTGCCTTGGTCCTCATTCCTCATTCGCGCGTCTTCGGAACATGTGCTCGGACAGGGTCAATTGGAGACGCCTGGGGAAAGCGTTGACGGCCAGGCCGATCAGGCGGTTGCTCAGGCCGGGCGTGGCGATGGGCTTGTTGTGGTCCAGGGCGCGAAGAGCGTACTCGACGACCGCCTCACGGGGCATCGCCCACACATCGTGGAAAAATCGAGACTCGTTGGCCCCGCCCTCGCCGAAGCGCGTATCGGCAACCGGACCAGGGCAAAGCGCCATGACGCGGACTCCGTCACGCCGATGCTCGGCCCAGAGCGCGGCGCTGAAGCTCATCACGAACGCCTTCGAGGCGGCGTAGACCGCGAAGTGGGGCAGGGGCTGGAATGCGGCCGTCGAGGCGACGTTGAGAATGGCGCCAGAGCGCCGTGCGACCATGCGCGGCAGGTACAAGCCGGTCAGCGCCACCAGCGCCTCGACGTTCAGGTGGACCATCTCGAGCTGGCGCTCGAGAGGCCCTTCGACAAATCGCCCCAGTCTGCCCAAGCCGGCGTTGTTGACCACCAGGTCAGGCTCGAAGCCCCGCTCGTCGGCCGCGGCCTGGAGTCTGCGCGGCCCGTCGCGATCGGCCAGGTCGACGGGCACGACCTCGACGCGCAGGTCGTGCCGGGCCGCCAGGTCGTTAGCCAGCGCCCGCAGGCGATCCTCGGACCGGGCCGCCAGCAGAAGCGACGTCCCACGCGCCGCGAGAGCCTGCGCGAAGGCCTCGCCGATCCCCGACGAGGCGCCGGTCACCAGAGCCGCTCTCAGCCCTTGCGTCACGCGCACGGCGGCCCCTCCAGGGAAGTTGTGGCTCCGAGATGGTAGCATGCTGTGTCCCCCTCGTATGCCGCGACGTCTGACGAATCTCCTCCTGCTCTTGCTGGTCCTGGCCGCGCTCGCGAGCGGCCTGCTTGGCTGGGCGCTGCCCGAGAGTCTGGGCTGGCCACTGTACGACCTGCACCGCCTGGTGGCCAGCGCATTGCTCGTCCTACTCGTGTGGAAGCAGCTCATTGTTCGCGCCTCGCTCGAGCGCCGCTTGGGACGTCGTCCCTGGGATCGCTCGGTTATGGTCGGCACGCTCGCAGGGCTGGTACTGCTGGGCAGCCTCGCGCTCGGGCTGGCGTGGACCCTCGATCTGGTCTCATTCGACAGCTTCGGCGGCTACTCACCGCTCAATATCCACATCTTCCTCGCGCTCGCCGTCCTGCCGTTCTTGCTCTGGCACCTGCTCCGACGGTGGGAGCGCCGCCCGTCTGCGAAACAGCTCGCCTCACGCCGCAACGCGCTACATCTGATCGGGCTGGGCACCTTGGCGGTCCTGGCCTGGCAGCTCACGGAGCGAGCGGCCAGCGCGTGGGCCCTGGCCGGCTCGCGCCGGCAGAGCGGTTCAAAGCACGCCGCCTCGTTCTCGGGCAACGACTTCCCTGTCACCATTTGGCTCTTCGATCCGATCCCGGCCTTGGCTACCGAGGCCTGGACGCTTCAGGTGATTGGAAACGTGGCCCGCCCGGCCAGCGTGTCATTCCAGCAGTTGCTCTCGTTTCCGGCTCGCAAGCTGACCGCCGTCCTGGACTGTACCGGTGGCTGGTGGAGCGAGCAGGTCTGGCAGGGAATCTCAGTGGGCGACGTGCTCGTAGCCAGCGGCGCTTCGGCCACCGCCCGAACGGTGCAAGTCGTGTCGGTCACCGGGCACCGGTGGGCGTTCCCCATCGGCGAGCTGCGCGATGCACTGCTGGCGACCCACGTGGGTGGTGAGCCGCTCACCCCAGGCCACGGCTATCCTGTCCGCCTCGTCGCGCCCGGTCGACGCGGCTTTCAGTGGGTCAAGTGGGTGGGACGGCTGGAAGTGTATTAGCCACACCTACTTCAGCGGAGCGACGAAATCGTCGACGGTCAATCCGGCCGTGCGAAGCGATCCGCGCAGGATCGATGCCGGCACCACGTCGTAATCGGGAACCACCAAGGTCCTTGTGCCCGGGCATCGTCAACTGCATGTGGTCGCCGGTCGTGTGACTGTAGACCCAGCCCGCTCGCTCGAATGCCCTCCGCGCCCTGCGCCCAGAGACGCGCGGGAGCCGCGGCATCAAACGGCGGCTGGCTGCCGGACGTCGACTGTGGCGAGCTCGAGCTCGTAGCCGTGGTCCGGCGACAGCTCGCCGGCTTCACGCATCTCGTCGATGATTTCGAGGGTCTGCGAAACGCCGGCCGCGACCACTTCGGGCCTCTCTATTAGCGGGCCTCGTCCTTGGTCAGCCTCCGTTTCGAGCCATCCCGAGATCGCCTCCAAGACGTGGGTGAGCGCCTCGTCGCGAGTTCGGCCCTGACTGAAGTAACCCGGCATGGCAGGCACCGAAACGGAGATCCACCATCCTCATCGGGCATTAGGATGACTGTGTAGCGCATGGCACTCCTCGTCAAGAGTCTCGCAGTGGCGAGCCACGCGTGTCAAAGCGTGGGATCTGGCAGCCGACCTACACCACCCGCCGCACGGCGGCGACGATGTCCTCGGGGCCTGGTAGCACGAACTTCTCCGGCGGCGGGCTGAAAGGCATCGGGACATCGCGAGCGCCGACACGCTGGACCGGGGCGTCCAGCTCGTCGAAGAGCTGCTCGCCGATCTGGGCAGCTCTACACCGAGCTCCAGGTTCCAGGTTTCAGCCTCCCGCTTCCCAACTGTGAGTTTCGAGTCGAGGGTTTGGACCTCCACGTTTGCTGGTTCAGGGCTCACGCCGATGACCCGCTTTCGGCTGGCAGCGTGGAGCCTGCAGCCAGGAGCTCGGGATTGGGAATCTTGAACTAGTGGGTTGGCATCAGCAGCCTGGACAGACCTTCGCCACGTTCGACTTGGTCGTCGGAGATCTGCTCGGCGAACGTGTGGCCGCAGGCGTAGCTCAGGTATTCGAGTTTCTCCCGCCGGCGGCCGGGCGCCGACCCGGGCTCCTGCGAGACGGCCCGCGGAGGGCGCTCCTTCTCTGGGAAGAAGTTGAACACGATGAAGATGGCCGGTTGGGCACACTCGTGGCAGCGAATGCGCCGAATGAGCGGATGCAGCTGCAGGATACGCTCGTCTCGCTGGCAGAGCAGGTAGAGTTGTTTGTTCTCGAGCGGCGTGGAGTGAGCAAACGTCCCGTGGTCGAAGTCGGCGTAGGCGCCCGTGCAGCGCTGGTACGAATACTGGAAGGTCCCATGTTCGTAGGTCATCGACGTCAGGTAGACCAGCGGATAATCCTTGAGGAAGGCGACCTCGGAGAGGATGGTCGCCACATAGTCCTTGATGCCCGCCCGTCGCTCCAATCCGTCGCCTTCGCCCTCGAAGTCCAGCCTGAACACATCCTCGGGCCAGACGCTCTCGGCGCCGTGTTTGAGACGGTTGCGGTATGCGGTCAGGGCCTGGAAGGCTCGCGTGATCGGACCACGCCGACCGTCGGGGCGGAAGTACAGCCAGTAGAGCTCGGGGATGAACAACTCGAAGGCTCGATCGGCGTGGCAGCGCAGCACGCGGGTGGACATCTCGATGAGCTGCCCGAGGGTCGGACGCCGGAACGCCGCCACGATCATCTGGTCGAGCTCCAGCGTGCGCCCGGTGGGCCGACGCAGGTAGCCGGCCAGCAGCAGCAGGACAGTGTACTTGACCACAACCTCGAAGACGTCGAGCCCCTGAAGCACTTTCCGACTCCAGTCGTCCTCGACTTGCATCTTGCGGACGAGCGTGGCCAGAGGATACGGGCCGTGCGCGATCGTGTGCTCCACCGCGCGGCAGTAAAGCTCTTGCGGGCTGAGTGTCTCCGGAGGCGGCAGCTCTGCGGCGCCTTCCTTCTCAGTCGCCGCCTGGCTCACCGACAGGCGCGCCAGGCGCTGCGTCGTGTCGGCTAGCCGGGCGTTGTAGCCCTTGAGGATTTGGAGCGCCACGCTCGGATACCTGGCAATCACCCGCATCAGCGTTTGGCGGTCGATCGACAGGTACTCGATGTCGCTCGCGGCGACAATCGTAGCGGTGCGAGGCGCGTCGCCGATGAGGGCCATCTCGCCGAAGTGGGCGCCGCTCTCGAGCCGACCGAGTTCGGTCCGATGTCCGTCGACGGTCTTGCAGAGAGTGACCGCGCCGCTCAGGACCACGTACATCTGTTGCCCGCCCTCGCCCTCGCAGCACAGCGTCTGGCCGGCCGCCGCGCGCTGCTTGAGGATCTCTTGCGCCAGCTTGGCCAGATTGGCCTCGCTCAACGACGCGAATAGCGGGACTGCACGAAGGTCCTCGACCGAGGTGTCCAGGCTGCCCGAAACCGCGAGCCCCGCATCGGCCTGCATCGGCGCGACCGCTTCTGACGCCCGCGCGGGCTGCCGGGTGCCCTTCTCTGTTCGGCTGCGCCTTGGCCGGCCCGGCTTGCTACCCTTGAGTCCGGCGGCCTGGTTGTGGGTCACGCCAGAATCCTAACATCGTCCGGCTGTTGAAGTCAGTGGAGCGAGCCACAAGCCATCCGCGCCTGTCCGAGCGACCGCCAGCGCTGGCGGATAGCCACGTCCATCTGGACCCTACTCGTCGGCCTCCATCCGTGGGATGCTCGGTCGGGCGGCCAGGACCGGGGTGCGGCATATGTTGACGGTCGGGCGGCTGCTGTTGGAGACGGACACCTACCCGCTCCCCGAGCGGCGCACCGAGCCGGCCGATGTGGCGCTCGTGTGCGCGGCGGTCGCCCAGCTCACGCGACTGGACCCGGCCGAGGTGGCCGTGCGGACCACCGAGAACTTCCTGCGGCTGTTCGGACAATCCTCGGCTGGAGCTAGGGCGAGGGGATGAGACCGGGCGCCCGGCTAGCTCCCGTACGCCGCGGCGGGCATCACGCCCCAGTAGGTCGGCGGCCAGTAACTGACCCAGGCCTTGCCGATGATACTGTTGGCGGGCACAAACCAGCCCAGGTGTGAGTCGCTGCTGTTGGGCCGGTTGTCGCCCAGGACGAAGTACGAGCCAGGCGGGACCGCTTTCAAGTCGAGGTCGTACGTGGCGCGGTGCTCGATGTACGGCTCGTCCAGCGGCTGGCCGTTCACGAGCACCTGTCCGCCCACGATCCGAACGGTCTCGCCCGGCAGTGCGATCACCCGTTTGATGAAATCTTTATCGGCCTGGCCTGGCGAGCGGAACACGATCACATCGCCTCGTTGCGGACCGCTGAACAGAAAGTTGACCCGATCGTTGGGCGTCGTGTCCGCGAAGAACTGGTCTAGGAATGTGCCATCGGTCCGCGCATAGGTGACCTTGTTGATCAGCAGGTACTGTCCACTGTGGAGGGTCGGGTCCATGCTAGCGCCCTCGACCCGAAAATTCTGGACCACCGAGCGGACGGCCAGGAATATCGCGATGGTCAGCAGAACGGTCTGAACGACCTCCCAGATCAACGAGCGAGCCGAGTCGCCCCTTGACTCGGAGGCGACCGCTTCGGGCGGTCGCTCGTCCGCTGCGCCGACGGTGCGCCACGTTGGGAGGGGAGAGACCTGTTTCGCGTCCATGCCGGCGCGGCTCCTCGCTGACAATGGTGATCGCGCTCCAGGCCAGGCTGGCGGGCGCGATCACAGCCCCATTATAGCCACCACCGCCGGGCGGAACCAGCCTATTGGACTGCCCGAATCCGCGTGCCTGGACCTTCCTTGACCGCGCTCTCAGGCTGTACACTCGGCGTATCGAGAGAGGCACCATCGGTCTGGAGCTCGGTTGAAGTTCGCGGTCGTCGTCTTTCCGGGAACGAACTGCGACCGGGAAACCCAACACGTACTGGTGGAGGTCTTTGGCCAATCGGCCGACCTGGTCTGGCACGAACAGACCGATCTGGCGCCGTACGACTGCGTGGTGCTGCCGGGCGGCTTCGCTCACGGCGACCACCTTCGAGCCGACCACCTTCGAGCCGGGGCGATCGCTCGCTTCTCGCCGATCATGCGGGCCGTGGAGCGATTCGCGCGCTCTGATCGCCTGGTCTGGGGCATCTGCAACGGCTTCCAGGTCCTGATCGAGGCTGGCCTCTTGCCCGGCGCGATGCTGCCGAACTCAGGTCGCTCGTTCGTCTGCCGCTGGGTCCATTGCCGAGTCGAGAGTGCTCGGACGCCGTTCAGTGTCGGGATCCCCATCGGGCGCGTCCTGAAGCTGCCGATCGCGCATGGCGAGGGCCGCTATTACGCCCAGCCCGACAGGCTCGCCGGGCTCGAGCGCCGCGGCCAGGTCGTTCTCCGCTACTGCGAGCCCAGCGGTACGGCGACTGCCGACGCCAACCCAAACGGCTCACTCGCCAACGTGGCTGGCCTGTGCAGCGAAGGCGGAAATGTTTTCGGCATGATGCCCCACCCCGAGCGAGCGAGTGAGCCAGACCTGGCCAGCCAGGACGGACGCTGGTTGTTCGAGTCGGTGGTTCAGCCTAACCCCCCGGCCCCCTTCCCTGAAGGGAAGGGGGAGGCTGCTTCCTCCTTCCCTTTAGGGAGGGGGGTTAGGGGGGTAGGTCTGGAAGTCGGCGCTTGACCCTCACCACCAGACCTCCGATCCGCACCGTCATACAGCCAGCCTCGCCAGCCCAATTCGCGCCCTCGCCTCACCCCGACCTGGCCGACGCCGAGTACGCCGCGATTGTCGAACGGCTCGGCCGTGAGCCGAACGAACTCGAGCTGGGGATGCTGGCCGCGATGTGGAGCGAGCACTGCTCGTACAAGAGCTCGCGGGCGCTGCTCAAGCGGCTTCCGACCAGCGGGCCGCGGGTAGTCCAGGGCCCTGGTGAGAACGCCGGAGCCGTGGACATCGGCGACGGGCTGCTGGTCGTGCTCAAGATGGAGTCGCACAACCATCCCAGCGCGGTCGAGCCGTTCCAGGGCGCCGCGACAGGCGTCGGCGGCATCCTGCGGGACATCTTCACCATGGGCGCGCGGCCGATCGCGCTGCTCGACTCGCTTCGCTTCGGCCCCCTCGATGCGGGTCGAAACCGCTATCTGTTCGACGGTGTTGTGGCCGGCATCGCTCACTATGGCAACTGTATCGGCGTGCCCACCGTCGGCGGTGAGATCTTCTTCGATCCGAGCTACTCGGAGAACCCACTCGTCAACGCGATGTGCGTGGGGCTGGTCGAGCGCGATCGCCTGGTTCGGGCTAGGGCTGGCGGGCCCGGCGAGGCGGTCGTGGTTGTTGGCGCCGCTACCGGTCGCGACGGCATCCACGGCGCCACCTTCGCATCGGCCGAGCTCGATGACGGCCGCGAGGAGCGCCGCCCAGCCGTGCAGGTCGGCAATCCATTCCTGGAGAAGCTCCTCCTGGAGGCATGTCTCGAGCTGCTCGAGAGTCGCGTCGTCACGGCGATGCAGGACCTGGGCGCGGCCGGACTGACCAGCAGTAGCGTCGAGCTAGCTGCGCGCGGTGGCCGCGGGATCAGGATCGACGTCGCCCGCGTGAGTCGACGAGAGTGCGGCATGACGCCATACGAGGTCATGCTCTCCGAGAGCCAGGAACGGATGCTGCTCGTCGTCCCGCCAACGGCCGTCGATGCCGTGCAGGGCCACTTCGCTCGCTGGGGCTTACATTCGGATGTCGTCGGCGAGATCACCGACGACGGCCTGGTGTGTGTTCTGGATGGCCGTCGTACGGTGGCGAGCCTGCCGGTCTCCCTGCTCACCTACGATGTCCCGAGCTACCTGCGGGGCACGCGCGCGAGCGCGTCGTCGCCGCCGGCAGACCTGCCAGCTGAGCCGGCCGACCTGGCGGCCGCCATGCTGTCCCTGCTCGGATCACCGAACGTTTGCAGCCGCGAGCCCGTCTTTCGCCGATACGACCACACGGTCCAGGCAAACAGCGTGGTCGAGCCGGGCGTTGGGGCGGCGGTCCTGCGGATCCGCGGCACCCCTAAGGCGCTGGCTGTGACGACAGACTGCAACCCGCGCTATTGCGCCGCCGATCCATGGCGCGGGGCCCAGATCGCCGTCGCCGAGGCGGCCCGCAATCTGGCCTGCCTGGGCGCCGAGCCGATCGCAGTCACCGACTGCCTGAACTTCGCCAACCCCGAGCGGGCCGAAGCCTACTGGCAGCTGTGCGAGGCGATCGACGGCCTGGCCGAGGCCTGCCGCGCCCTCGACGTGCCGATTGTGAGTGGCAACGTCAGCCTGTACAACGAGACCAACGGCACCTCGATCATGCCGACCCCGATCGTCGGGATGGTCGGCCTGATCGAGGATCGCGCCCGCCTGGTGCGCAGCGGCTTCCAATCGGAAGGTGATGTCGTGCTCCTGCTCGGCCCGGGCGGCGCCGAGCTGACCTGCAGCGAGTACCTCGCGCTGGGCGGGGCCACGTCGCTCGGCCCACCGCCGGCGCTGGACCTCGATCTGGAGCGGCGTGTCCAATTGGCCTGCCGCAGCGCGGCCCGGACCGGCCTGCTCGCCTCGGCGCATGACTGCAGCGAGGGTGGCCTGGCGGTGGCGCTCGCCGAGAGCTGCATCGCCGGGGGAATTGGCTTCCGCGGCGATCCCCGTGCTCTGGACGCGTTGCTGGACGCCGCGCAGGCGGAGAACGGGCAGCGGCGAGCGGACGCGGTCTTGTTTGGCGAGGGACAGTCGCGCATCGTCGTCTCCTGTCGACCCGAGAACCTCGCCGGGCTGGCCGTCGTCGTGTCCGACTACGACGTCCCGCTCCGACGACTGGGCCAGGTCGGCGGCGAACGCTTCCAGTGGTCCCAGTCACTCGATCTCACGCTCGAGGAGGTGACCCATGCCTGGCAACACGGGCTCCGGTAGGGGCGCCGCTTGCCGCGCCCCCGCGGGCACGGCATGCCGTGCCCCTACGGTGCAGATCGCGCCGGGCGCACTTCGCGAGCACTGCGGCGTGATCGGCATCTTCGCGCCGGGCGAGGACGTGGCTCGGCTCGCCTATTTCGGGCTGTACGCCCTGCAGCACCGCGGCCAGGAGAGCGCCGGCATCGCCACCGCCGACGGCGAGCGAGTCCACGTCCATACCCGCATGGGTCTGGTTGCCCAGGTCTTCACCGAGCCGGATCTGGCCCGCCTGCGCGGCCACGTGGCCATCGGCCACACGCGCTACTCCACGACTGGCTCGAGCCGGGTCGAGAACGCTCAGCCGCTGGTCGTCCAGGGCGACCTGGGCCCGCTCGCGCTGGCCCACAATGGCAATCTGGTCAACGCATCGGCCCTCCGTGAGCAGCTCGCGGGACTCGGCGTCAGCCCTGTCTCCACCACGGACTCCGAGATCCTGGGGCTGATCTGCGCAAACACGCGAGGTCAGGACTGGCTGGCCCGCCTCCGGTTGGCGCTGCCCAGGCTCCAGGGCGCCTTCTGCCTGACGATGCTCAGCCCCGACCGACTGTTCGCCGTTCGCGACCCACTCGGCATCCGCCCGCTGTGCATCGGGCGGTTGAGCGGAGGCGGCTGGGTTGTGGCCTCGGAGAGCTGCGCCCTGGACACGATCGGCGCCACCTTCATCCGCGAAATCGAGCCGGGCGAGCTGCTGGCGATCGACGCCGGCGGCGTCCACAGCGAGCGGCTGCCTACCGAAGGGCGGCGGGCCGCCTGCTCGTTCGAGCACATCTACTTCGCCCGCCCCGACAGCATCGTCGACGGCTGTCTCGTGTACGCCGTTCGCGAGCGCATGGGCAAAATTCTGGCGCGCGAGCACCCGGCCGATGCGGACATCGTGATCGCCGTGCCGGATGCGGCGATCCCGGCCGCGATCGGATACGCCGCCGAATCGGGGATCCCGCTTCGCGAGGGCCTGGTCAAGAACCGCTATATCGGCCGCACGTTCATCCAGCCCCAGCAGGGGCAGCGGAGCGGCGACGTGGCCCTCAAGCTCAACCCGCTGCCGGAGGTGCTGCGCGGCAAACGGGTCGTGGTGGTCGACGACAGCATCGTCCGAGGCACGACCACTCCACGGGTAGTGGCCCAGCTCAGGCGGGCCGGCGCCCGCGAGATCCACATGCGGGTCTCTTCGCCGCCGATGCGGTGGCCTTGCTACCTGGGCGTCGACACAGCGCCCATCGAGCAGCTGATCGCCTCGCACATGAGCGTGCCGGAGATCTGCGGCCATGTCGGCGCCGACTCGCTTGGCTACCTGAGCATCGCCGGGCTAGTCGAGGCGATCGGCCTGCCGGAGTCGACACTTTGCAACGCCTGCTTCCACGGCAACTACCCAATGCCGGTCCACATGGAGCAGGACAAACTGGCGCTCGAACGATGAGGACTGAGGAATGAGCAATGAGGAATGAGGAATCTGCTACTCATTCCTCATTCCTCATTCCTCATTCCTTGTCTTACGCGGCCGCCGGGGTGGACATCGCGGCTGGCGAGCGGGCTGTGTCGCTGATCAAGGGGGTGGCGCGTTCCACCTTCGGGCCGCGGGTGCTGGCCGACCTGGGAGCGTTCAGCGGACTCTTCGCCCTGGGCTCCAGTTACCGAGACCCGGTTCTGGTCAGCAGCACCGATGGAGTCGGGACGAAGCTGAAGATCGCGTTCGCGCTCGATCGGCACGGGACGGTGGGTCGGGACCTGGTCGCCCACTGCCTCAACGACATCTTGACCGCTGGCGCCGAGCCGCTCTTTTTCCTCGACTACGTCGCGGTAGGCAAGTTGGTACCCGAGCGAGTGGCCGCCATCGTGGACGGCATCGCGGCGGAGTGCCGGGCCAACGGCTGCGCGTTGATCGGGGGCGAGACGGCCGAGATGCCAGATCTGTACGCGCCCGGCGAGTACGACCTGGCCGGCTTCATTGTCGGGGTCGTCGAGCGCGACTGCCTGGTCGACGGCTCGACCATCCAGGCCGGCGATCGCGTCTGGGGGCTGGATGCCAGCGGCCTGCACACCAACGGCTACTCGTTGGCGCGCCGCGCTCTACAGGCCCTGCCGCTCGACCAGGTCCACCCCGAGTTGGGACGATCGCTCGGCGACGAGCTGCTGGAGCCGCACCGCTCGTACCTTGGGTTGATGCGGCCGCTGGTGGCGGCCGGGGCCATCCGCGGGATGGCTCACATAACCGGCGGCGGCATCCTCGGCAACATCCCGCGCATCCTCCCGGATGGGCTGGGCGTCGAGCTGGAGTGGGGCGCCTGGCCGGTTCCAGCGATCTTCGGCCTGATCCAGCGGCTGGGCGAGGTGAGCTTCGACGAGATGGCCCGCGTCTTCAACCTTGGTCTCGGCTGGGTCTTCATGGCCGCCGAGTCGGCAACCGAGACCGTCCGGTCGCTGGCGCCGTCCGCCCGCCCGGTGGGCCGCGTCGCTTCGTCGTCATGCGGCGATGCAGCCAGCAGCGTGCGATTGATCGGGGCTCCATGAGCCGGCCACGACTCGGCGTTCTCATCTCCGGGCGCGGCTCGAATCTCCTGGCTATCCTCGAGGCGATCGATCGGCGTGAGCTGCGGACCGAGGTGGCGCTGGTCATCTCGAACCGCCCCCAAGCGCCAGGGTTGTGCCACGCCCGCGCCTACCACGTTCCCTTCCATGTGATCGACCGAGCGAGTTATCCGTCCCGAGCGGACCGCCACTGCGCGATCCGTCAAGCGCTGGACGCAGCCGGGGTCGAGCTGGTGATCTGTGCCGGCTGGGACGAGGTCCTGCTGCCCTCGCTGGTCGCCGCCTACGCCGGCCGGATCTTGAACGTTCACCCCTCGCTGCTGCCCGCCTTCGCGGGTGGGCTCCACGCCCAGGCCGATGCCCTCGCCTACGGCGTCAAGGTGAGCGGCTGCACTGTCCACTTTATGACCGACCAGGTCGACGGCGGCCCGATCGTCGTCCAGCGCGCCGTCCCCGTTTTGGAGGACGACACGCCCGAGACGCTGGCCGCCAGGATCCTGGCCGAAGAGCATCAAGCCCTGGCCGAGGCCATCAGGCTGTACGCCCTGGGTAGCCTGTGTCTGGACGGCCGACGGGTCAGGATCCTGGCCGAAAGGCAAGTCGCTTCCGTCGGGTCTCAGTCGACCCACTGACCTCGATCCTGAGCGAAGCGTGGGGACCGGCCCCGTCTCCTGACCGCTG